>Ga0137415_10001551_pt1 | contig 22842 bp, 20 predicted proteins | sample CZODoug3_1_1_16f_FD_183082 | JGI IMG/M metagenome (GOLD analysis project Ga0137415, IMG submission 183082) | Vadose zone soil fungal communities from Angelo Coast Range Reserve, California, USA - CZODoug3_1_1_16fungal (Hybrid Assembly) | ecosystem: Environmental > Terrestrial > Soil > Vadose...
ACGAGCAGCACCACGACAATGGATTGCACCAGTCGCCGGGCGATGAATCCGGTCATCGATTACCTCAGTGGTGGGAGTGGTGGTCGGTTCGCTCGGCGCCTATTTCACGTAGTACCAGTCCTCGGGCGTGATATTCAGGTACGGGTTCTCCGGCGTGACGCCCTTCAGGTTGTTCGCTATCTCGGTCACCTGATAGTCATAGTTGGGCTGCCAGATGGCCGGCAGGGTTTCCGAGCCGTATTTGGTGTAGGCCCGCATGGCCTCAGGCGAGTCGCTGTGTTGGGTGGCCGCGATGAGCTGGTCGAGTTTGGGGTCCGAGAAGCTGCCCTCGTTGGATCCGGCCCCGGTGCCGAAGATCTGTTCCCCGGTGGGGTAGTAGTCAGGCGCGAACGTCCAGCCGCCACCCCAGTTTCCCATCTGCCAGTTACAGTCCGGTTTCCCGGCATCACACGGAATAGCTGTGCCGATCACTGTGTCGAACGGCGCCCCCTGCAGATCGATCCGCACACCCACCTTGGTCGCCGCCGACTGCAGTTGCTGCATGGACAGCTGGACCTGCGGAGCGCCGGAGCGGTACATCATCTGGAACTCCAGCCGCGCGCCGGCGGGCACCCCGGGTCCGCACTGGTCGGGACCGGAGCCGGGGTGCTGGCAGACTCCGACTCCGTCTGGCGGCGTGGTCCAGCCGTGGTTAGCGAGCAGTTGCTGGGCTCGGTCCGGGTTGTAGGTGAACGGGTTCGGTTCGGTCTCGTCGGTGGCCCACGGGTTCTCCGGGGTGGTCGGCACCGGGCCATTGGTGGTCGCGGCGTAACCGTGCAGGGCGGCCTTGATGACGGCCTTTTGGTCGACGAGGGATGCCAGCGCCTGCCGATAGTATTGCTGGGCGAAGATCGGGCCCACCGTCGGATTATGGTAGTTGAGCGCAAAGTAGTTGACCGAGAAGTTGAACCACCGGTCCATCGAGTAGTTGTTCTCCAGCGGGTTGTGGCCGACTGCCTGGTTGTCCGGTTTTGCCGGCGCGTCCTCCTGTGGCAGGTAGCCGACCTGGATGGAGTTGTCCCCGGAACGCAACACGTTGTACTCGGCCGCGTTGTCCGAGAACGGCGCGAGCTTGACCTGGTCGAGGTGCGGCTTGTTCGGCCCCGAATAGGTTTTGTTCGGGATGAAGGTGATGTTTCCGTCCGCGTTGAACGAGCTGAGCTTCCAGGGGCCGTCCACCACCAACCACAGCGGGTTCGTGGCGTAGGTGTTGAGACTCTTGGCCTGGTCGGCCAGATAGTCGTACACGGCGGAGCAGTCGGCGACGTTGTGCTCGCAGTCGCGTGGGCCCGCCGCTGTGCGGTCCCACGCGTGCGGCAGTGGCGTGATCTGGGAGAGCTCGTTGTAGAGGAACCACTGCGCGCTGTAGCTCTTGTTCAGGTGGAAGGTCACCTGGCTCGGCGAGTCGACCGTCAGCGAGTCGATATCGTCCGGAATCCCACCCGGTACGTAGACCGCCCATTTGGCCTTGTCCGCCTTCATCATATTGATCCAGAAAGCGACGCCGTCCGCCGTGACCTGGGTGCCGTCGGACCAGGAATAGGGGCGCAGGTGCACCGTGACGGTGCGGTTCCCGTCAGCATAGGTCGGTTGGTCGGCCAGGCTGAGCCGGTCGTTCACCGCCGGTTTTGCGCCGTCACCGAACCAGTACAGCGGCCGGTACATCAGGTACTGGAAGTCGGAGATGGTGATGACGCTGAAGTACTCGGTGGCCATGAACGGGAAGATGTAGTTCGGCGTGGTGTTGGCCGGTTCGGCGAAGGTGGCGACCCCGCCCTCGACCGGGCGGCCGGTGCTCGGTGTGGTCGTCTGGCCGGCGCAGGCGGCCGCCAGCAGCGCGGTCACCGAGGCCAGCACGGCCCAGGTCAGCCTCCGTGCTCGCACACGTGTGGGGGAACCGGTCGCCATCCGCATGGGGGACAAGGATGCCCCAGTCGCGCCGAACCGCCCTGGGAAAAGCAACCCGGGCTCTCAGGATTCGAGGCGAGTGGCGGTCCGGCCGAGGCGAGGTAACGTCTGCCGGGTCGGGTGGTCCCACCGCCTCGCGGGGACCCTGTGCAGCTGTGCCGAAGGAGGGCCGTTGATGGCCGTGCCGGTGATCTTGGACTGCGATCCGGGGCATGACGACGCGTTCGCGATCTGGCTGGCCGCCGGTCACCCGAACCTGAATCTGCTCGGCATCACCACGGTCGGCGGCAACGGCCAGCTCGCCCAGACCACGCACAACGCCCGGGTGGTGTGCACGGTCGCCGGCATTCACGGCGTGCCGATCGCGGCCGGCGCGGACAGCCCGCTGACCCGCACGTTGCAGACGGCCGAGGACATTCACGGGGCGAGCGCGCTGGACGGGCCGGTGCTGCCCGAGCCGGACGTCGAGCTGGACCCGCGCGGCGCGGTGGGCCTGCTGCGGGACCTGCTCACCGGGTCGGCCGAGCCGGTGGTCGTGATCGCGACCGGGCCGCTGACCAACATCGCGCTGCTGCTGCGGCTGCACCCCGAGGTCGCGGCGAAGATCAAGGAGATCTCCTGGATGGGCGGCTCGACCGGGCGGGGCAATGTCACCCCGTACGCCGAGTTCAACTGCTGGGTCGACCCGGAGGCGGCGGCCGTGGTGCTCGACTCCGGCATCCGGTTCAGCATGGTCGGGCTGAACGTGACCCACCAGGCGCTGGTCACCCCCGAGGTGCTGGACCGGCTGGGCGCGATCGGCAACAACACCGCCGCGTTCGCCGCCGAGCTGCTGAACTTCTTCCGGGCCGCCTACCAGGCCGCGGAGGGCATGGCGGCGCCGCCGCTGCACGACCCGGTCGCGGTTGCCCTGGTCGCCACCCCGGACCTGGTGCCCACCGTGCACACCCGCGTGGACATCGAGCTGCACGGCCCCGAGACCTTCGGCGCCACCAGCGTCGACCTGCACAACAAGCTCGGCCGCCCGGCCAACGCATACGTCGCGGTGGGCCTCGACGCGGACCGGTTCTGGAAATCCCTCGAGGACGCCATCCGACGCATGCGTTAGCTCCGGTGCGCTCGACACTAGTGCCGCGGACACTAGTTCCAGATTCGAATAGTTGGGGGAATCGTGAACGGTCGGGCGGGCACCGTCGCCCTGATGACCGCGCTACTGAGCGCGTGCGTCGCATTTCAGCTCAATGCCAGCATGATGAGCGCGGTACTGCCCACCATGGCGAAAGAACTCAACACCGATGAAGTCGCGGTCGGCCTCTCGCAAACCGCGTTCTTCACCTCGGGCGCCATTTTCGGGGTGTTCCTACCCCGGCTGAGCGACATCCGAGGCCGCCGGCTGGTGCTGTCCGCGCTGATGGTGTTCGTCGTGGTCGGCTCGGTGCTCGGCGCGCTGGCACCCAACATCGTGGTGCTCGACATCGCCCGGATCATCCAGGGCTGCTCCGGGCCGGTGGTGCCGATCTGCCTGCTGATGCTGCGCGCGACGGTCACCGAGCCGCGTCGGTACGGCACGCTGATGGGCCTGATCACCGCGGTCAACGGGGGCGTGGCCGGGGTGGACGCGCTGCTCGGCGGTTACCTGGCGACCAACGTCGGCTTCCGGGGCGTGTTCTGGACGATGGCGGTGGTGGCCGTGATCGCCACCGTGTTCGTGCTGCGCTGGGCGCCGGAGTCGCGCCCCTCGGCGGGCACCCGGATGGACTGGCTGGGCGTGGCGCCGCTGGTGCTCGCGGTGGCCAGCGTGCTGTTCGCGCTGAACGAGGCCGGCAAGCTCGGCTCGGCCCGGTGGGGGATGGTCGCCGGCCTGCTGGTGCTCGGCGTTGCGCTGCTGCTCGTGTTCTACCAGGTGGAGAAGCACCGGACGGAGCCGCTGGTCAACGCGGTGCACCTGCGCCAGCGGGAGACCTGGGCCCTGCTGCTGACCACCCTGCTCACCATGACCGGGATCTTCGCCACCATCAACGGGCTGGTGGTCACCTTCGCCCAGGACGCCCACCTCGGCTTCGGGCTGCGCCCGGACGTCACCTCGCTGCTGCTGCTCACCCCGTTCGCGCTGGTCGGCTGGATCGTCGGGCCGTTCGCCGGCCGGCTGGCGCCCCGCATCGGGTACCGCAGGGTGCTGCGGTTCGGGCTGGTCGGCAGCATCGTGGCGCTGGCCCTGATGGCCACGCTCGGGTTGCGCTCGCTGCCCGTGCTGGTGCTGGCCGCGGTGCTGCTCGGGATCACCTACGCGGGCATCGCCAACATCATGCTGAACGGGCTGGGCGTGGTGCTCTCGCAGCCGGAGAGCCCCGGCTTCCTGCCCGGGATGAACTCCGCCGCGTTCAACTTCGGCGCCGGGCTCAGCTTCGCGGTGCTGCCCGTGGTGCAGGTGCTGGGCAGCCCGGCCGGGTCGGGCTCCTCGGCCGGCTACGCCGGCGGCATCGGGCTCGGCGTGCTGATCACGGCGGTCGCGTTGGCCGTCTCGTTCCTCATCCCGAGGCCGGCGGCGGCCGAGGTCGACACGGCGGACCCGGACCCGGCGCCGCGCGGGGCGGCCGCCTGAGCCGCGCCGGGCGACCGGGGCGTCAGCTCGGCCGGGCCGGGACGCCGGGTGCGGGGGAGAGGGCGCTGCGGTGCACCTCGTGGATCAGGCCGTACGCGCTGATCGCGGCCACCACCGCCATCACCGGCAGGACGGCAGCGCCGTCCCAGGTCGCGTGCAGCGCCGCGGCCAGCAGGAACAGCAGGAAGAAGTGGCGCGCACCGTGCCGCTCGCCGGCCGCCCAGCGCCACAGCGCCGCGCTGGTCAGCCCGGTCCAGGCGGCGTGCCCGACCGGGCTGAGCAGCCCGCGCAGGAACAGCAGCTCCTCCACACCGCCGACACCGCCGTGCGAGACGATCGTGACGAACGCGTAGCCCATCGTCTCCAGCACGGCGAAACCCATGCCGACCGCGACGCCGATGATCACGCCGTCCGCCGGGTCGAGCGCCGGGCCGTGGCCGATCCTGGCGGTGAACGCCGGCAGCCGGGGCAACAGCAGCACCAGCACGACCGGCACCACGAGCTTGGCGGCCTCCTCGGCCAGCCCGACCGCGATCACCGGGACCGTGCCCAGCGCACGCAGCGTGTCGAACTCCAGCCGGCCGGCCACCACGGTGCCGAGCACACCGCCGAGCAGCGCGGTGCCGGCGATCAGGCTGGCCGGCAGCCGCCCGCCGCCGCCCCGGGACGACACGTAGGTGACGAACGTCGCCGGCATCACCGAGGCGCCGAGCAGGATCATCGCCGGCACGAAGTTCAGGTTCTGAGTGTGGATCAGCGTCTGGTACACCAGCGCGAACAGCGCAAGGCCGGCCAGCAGCACAGCCAGCCAGCCGAACCGTCTACCCATAGTTGATCACGGTACCCAGCGGGGCGCGGCGCGGACAACGACCGGCGGCCGGCCGTCAACCGATCCGGTGAGAATACGCGAAGGCGGCCAGGCAATTCCGCCGGCAATTGTCCGCCGCACGGTCACGGATTGCCACCGGACGGCGGCCCCTGGTAACCGGGCGCCGAGGCGTCGTCCATGCCGACCTCGAAATGGATCGCCGGGTTGAGCTTGTTCCCGGAGACCTTTGCTCCGGTGGTCAGATTTTGCAGAGCGAATGCGTGGTCGTTGTTTCCCTGGATGTCGTTGTTGGTGATCGCCAGGTTTTGTACGTCGTCGATCTGCAGTGCCTCAGTGGCATTGTTCTGGCAGTAGTTGTTGGTGAACGTGACGTCGCTGGTGGCGCCGACGCCGCTGCCGTCACCGGCCAGGCTGTGCGGCCCTTCCATGATCAGACACGTGTTGTCGATGTCCTCGCAGCGGTTGCTGTCGATCACGACGTGCTGGCTGGCCGGGTGGTCGCCGTCGGTGGCGAAGGTCTGCATGCAGTCCGCGTGCGCCTTGATGTTCTTGGTGTCGCGCATCGTGTTGTGCCGGATGGTGATGTTGTTGCCCCAGAACCGCAGCGCGTCGCCGTCGTCCCCGCGCGGGGAGATCGACGTCGAGTTCTCCACGGTGATGTTGTTGCCGAACAGCGAGATGCCGGGCGCGGCCGGGTTCACCGAGTTGATCCCGGAGACGGTGACGAAGTCGGCTTCGACGGTGATCCCGTGCACGGAGCTCTGGCCGTCGCCGACGATCTTGATCGGGGCGGCCGCCGTGCCCGACTTCCGGATCACCAGGCGCTTGTCCGGGATTGCGCCCCGGACGCAGATCGTGTCGCCGGGCAGCGCCTGGGCGGTGTCGGCATCCAGGCTGGCCCCGTCGGTCGCCACGCTGGTGCAGACCTGCTGGGCCGGCAGCGGCCGGATCGCGCCCCGGCCGTCCGGCGCGGTCGCCGCGATCGGGCCGACGGTGGCGGTCGGGGGTCGCACGGTGGGTACCGGCGACCCGCAGCCGGCCAGCACCAAGCCGGCGCCCACCAGGGCGGCGAGCAGCCCCACCCGGCGGCCGAGCGGCCGCCGGGCCGGGCCGGCCGAGGGGGTGCCTCGGCGAGGACCGCCAGGCCTAGACAACGCATACATCCAGCACGCTCCGATTACGCGGGTACCCACGCTATTTGCCGCGCCCGCGGCGTTACGACCGGCGGCGGATGCGCTCCGCATCTGATGAATATTTTGGCACGCCGGATTTCGCCGCGCCCCGTCAGACTGAAAGCACTCTCACTCTTTCGAGTGCGATACCGCACAGTGCACTGTGACCAGGGTGACTGCGTAGTCGACGCTAGTCGTGGTACACCAGAATTAGGGTGGTTTGAGCGGCGCGGGAGGCAGTCGCATGTTGAGCGAACCGGAGCAGCGGGTGCTGCACGAGATCGAACGTACGATCGTGGCGAGTGACCCTGGGTTGGCCTCCCTGCTCACCACGCGACGGGTCAGCGGGACCGGTCGTTGGGCCAAGATCGCCCACGACGCCGTCTTCGCACTGTCGGCCATGCTCGGCCTGTTCTGCCTCGCACTGGGTGCGATCGGCTCGGGCATGGTGGCGCTGCTGTTCGCGGCGGTCGTGCTGGAGGTGCGGCGGGCCAGGTTCCCCGTGTCGGCCGCCCAGTCGGACGACGGGCAGGACGCGGACTGACGGCGGCCGGCGCGGCTTCATCGATGGGTCAGTCGAACTCGGGGTCGGTCTCGTCGTCCGGGTTCGTCGCGCTCACCGCCAGCACGCCGTCCAGCTCGCTGAGCGCCGCGACCAGGTCCTCGTAGTCCGCCGTGCCGCTCAGCCCGATCACCACCGAGACCGCGTCGTGCTCGCGGGGCACCCGGTCCGGCCCCACCAGGCCCGCCTCGCCGAGCCCGATGGACGACTCCAGATGGCGCGTGCTGAGCCGCCCGATGACCCACTGCCGCGTGGTGCACGTGTGCAGGATCCGGCGCAGCAGCCCCCGGCCGTCCTCGTAGATCACCTCCAGGTACCGGGACCGGGGCTGGGTGCGGCGCAGCCGGCCGGTCAGCGGCGTGAACCCGTAGGCGATCGCGAAGTAGCCCACCGTGGCGGCGACCGCCAGCAACGGCAGCCCGGCGCCGGCGGCCATGCCGACCGCGGTGGTCAGCCAGACCGCGGCCGCCGTGGTCAGCCCCCGGACCAGGTCCCGCTTGACGAAGATCAGCCCGCCGCCGATGAAGCCGATGCCGGACACGATCTGCGCGGCCACCCGGGACGGGTCCAGCACGGTGTGCTCGCCCAGCACGTCGGTGAAGCCGTACTTCGAGACCAGCATGATCAGCGCCGAGCTGAACCCGATCAGCGCGTGCGTGCGCAGGCCGGCGCTCTTCTGCCGCAGCTCCCGCTCCAGGCCGATCAGCGCGGACAGCACGAGCGCGACCGCCAGCTCGAACAGCTGCAGCCAGCCCTGGCCGGTCGGCTCACCGAGCAGTGATTCCATGCGCACCTCTGTACCCTGCCTGCCTGCCGGCCGGCGAACCGGGGCGGGGTGCGCGCGGTGGTCAGTAGGCGGTCGCCAGCTCGGCGACCTCCTCCGCGCACCCCCAGGACAGCGTGATGCCGGAGCCGCCGTGCCCGTAGTTGTGGATCACCCGGCCGGCGCCGGGATCGGGGTCCACCTCGAGGCGCACGCTCGGGCGGGCCGGGCGCAGGCCCACGATGTGCTCCAGTACCTCGGCGTCGGCGAGCGCGGGCACCAGGTCCCGGCAGCGGGCCAGGATCGCCCGCGAGCTGGCCGGGTCGACCCGGTCGTCCCAGCTGCCCTCCTCCAGGGTGCCGCCGAGGATGCAGTCCCGGTCGCGCGGGTGCACATAGGCGCGGCCGCCCGGGTGGTCCTCGTCGCGCACCGACATCCGCAGCCCGGGGTTGACCACCCGGACGATCTGGCCGCGCACCGGCACCACGCTCAGGTCGCCGACCAGCTCGCGGGCGCCGAGGCCGGCGCAGTTGACCACCACCGGGGCCTCCAGCTCGGCCAGCGACCCGATCCTGCGGTACTCCAACCGGCCGCCGTTCGCCTCGAAGCGCGCCACCAGCCAGGGCAGGTAGGCGGGCATCTCGGCCAGCGGCACCACGAAGCGCAGCCCGTAGCGGTAGCCCGGCGGCAGCTCGGCCGGCTCGGCGAGCCGCACCCCGCCCACCGCGGGCGCCCACCACGGCTCGTCGGGCGGCTCGCGGTAGAGCATCAGGCTCTCCCGCATCACGATGCCCGGCACTCCGTGGCCGGCCTGCTCGGCGAGTACCGCGTAGGTGCGGGCACCCCAGTCGAGCACCTTGTCCCGGGGGCCGGCCCTGGTCGGGAACCAGACCGCGGCGGCGAGGTACGAGGTCGACGCGGCCGCCGGGCGCTCGCTGACGATCGCCACCCGCCAGCCCCGCCGCTGCAGCTCCAGCGCCGACGCCAGCCCGGAGATGCCGGCGCCGACCACCACCGCGTCCACCTGGTCAGGCACCGGTCCACCTTGGCAGGGCGGCCGCCCGGGCGCGCACCCGGGCCCGGGCGCGCCGCCCGGCCGGTCGGACCGGGGGCTTACAGCGCGGACAGCCAGAACGGCCAGCGCGGGTCGGCCGTCTTCAGCCGGGCGCGCATCAGCTTCCACCGGCCGTACTTGGCGTAGTCGAAGTCCCACGAGGTGTTCAGCGCGGCCTGCACGCAGCCCCACAGGCCCCATTTGACGTCGGCCAGCGCGCCGCACACCTGCACCCGCGCGGTGACCGGCCAGCCGGTCGAGCCGAAGTAGGCCTCGATCAGCTCGAGGGTCTGCGCCTCGGTGTAGAACATCTCGGTGATCAGCACGGCGAGCTCGTAGGCGCGCTCGTTGTTGGACGCGAACTCGAAGTCGATCATCTTCAGCGGCTTGCCGTCGGCGACCAGGAAGTTGCCCGGCATCGGGTCGTTGTGGCACGGCACCAGGTCCAGCCCGGCGGCCAGCAGCGCGGACTTTGCGGCGGCGTACTCGGCGAGCAGCGGCTCGGCGTCCTCGGGCAGCGCGACCCCGAGCTCGCCCACCTGGGCCAGGTGCTCCTCGATCATGTCGAAGACCGTCTTGGTCAGGCTCAGCGGCTCGGCCGAGTGCAGCGCCCGGTAGTGCCCGATGACCTGGTGAGCCAGCTCCAGCTCGGCGAAGTCGCCGGTGGTGCAGGCCCGGTACTCGTCCAGGAACTCGATCACCTCGACGCCGCTGGCCCGGTCGAACAGGATCACCTCGGGGCCGATGCCCAGCGCGCTGGCCAGGTTGGCGGCCTGGTTCGCCACCTGCCGGTCGATGAACGCCTCGCTGCCGGCGCCGGGGATCTTCATGAAGTACCGCTTCGGCTCGCCGGCCACGGTGAGCAGCCAGTTGCTGTTCGACAGCCCACCGGGCACCGGGGCGTAGTGGATCTGACGGCCGGCCCAGGCGTCCAGCCCGGCCAGCGCCTTCTCCACCGCCCGCTCCGCGTCGGTGCGGGCCGTGCCGAGTGCCCGTCCAGGGGTGTCCATCGCGCTCACTGTGCCGTCACCATGCCCTCACAGGTTGGCCAGCCGGTCGTCGAAGTGCGGGTCGCGCAGCCCCGCCCTTGCGCGCAGGAACTGCCAGTCGGCGTACTTGGTGTACTCGTGCGTGCCGGGTGCGACCGCGCCGGCGTACCGGCCGAGCAGGCCCCAGCGCAGGCAGTCCGCGATGCCGTACACCCGGCACCGGTCGAACAGCGCGCCGTCCCAGTGCCCCCAGTACATCTCGAACACCTCGCGCGCCGAGGTGTCGAACGGCCGGATCTCGTGCAGCAGCACGCCGAGGTCCTGCAGCGGGTCCATCACCGCCGCGCGGTCCCAGTCGACCAGGCGCAGCCCGGTGCCGGCGCGCTCGACGAGCACGTTCGACACGTTGCCGTCGCCGTGGCAGGGCAGCGGGTCGTATCCCGTCGCCTCGATCCGCCGCTGCGCCGGTTCGAGCAGCCGCAGCATCCAACCCAGGTCCACCGGCAGGTCGGCCGCCGCGCCGACGGCCAGCGCGTGCGCGGCGCGGATGTCGTCGAACACGCTGGCGCGGCGGCCGAACGCGGGCAGCCGGTGCACCGCGCGGCGCAGCGCGACCAGGCGTTCGGCGGCGGCGGGGTCGTCGAACCGGTCGACGGTCGCGGTGCCGAAGGTCTCGGTCAGGTCCGCCAGCACCAGCACGCCCCGCTCGACGTCGGCGGCGAGCACCCTGGGCCCGATCCCGGCCGCGCCGGCCTCGCGGGCCGCGCCGAACGCCGCCCCGATGTCCACGTGCGCCCGCGCGTGCGGCTCCATGACCTTGACGAACGCCGCCGCGCCGACCACCGGGTCAGGTACCCCGGAGCGCACCGACCAGCGCTGCGAGTCCGCGCCCCACCAGCTCGGGCTCGCCATCGTGACCGAGTCCGTCACGGTGAGCCCGGTGCCGTCGGAGCCCTCGGCGTGCGCCCACAGGCCCAGCTCGGCCAGCGTCGTGCGAACCGTCAGCTGTGCCGTCATCGGGCGACCTCCGCCCGGCCGGCGTCCGCCCCGATCCGGACCGGCCACGGGGCCGCCGGACCGGCCGGCACCGGCCAGCTCATCGGGAACGGGCGCTGGGCCTCCAGCCAGCCCGCCGCGCGCAGCACCAGCTGGTCGTGGAACCGCCGGCCGGCCAGCTGCACCCCGACCGGGCAGCCGTCGTCCATGCCGAAGCACAGCGCGGCGGCCGGCTGGCCGGTTTGGTTGTACCAGGCGGTGAAGCCGGTGTGCGCCAGCGGCCGGGTCGGGTCGGCGCCGACGGCCTCGGCGGCGAACCCCACCATCGGCAGCACCGGGCTGAGCACCAGGTCGAAGCCGCTGAGCCGCTCGCGCAGCAGCTCCTGGGCCGCCAGTACCGCGTCGGTGTCCCGGCTGAACGCGACCGCGGTGCGGCCGGCTGCCCCGGCGGCCCAGTCGGCGACCGCCGGCAGCACCAGCTCGCGCCGCTCGGGGCTCAGCGCCTCGAACTCCGCCCTGGCCCGTACCTGGAACAGCCGGTCCAGCGCCAGGTACGGATCCGCACCCGAACCGCCCGAGCCGCCCGAGCCCGAGCCGCCCGAGCCCGAGCCGGGGCCGAACGGAGCGGCGACGGGCTCGACGGTGGCACCGGCGGAGTGGAACGCGGCCGCGGCGGCGTGCACGGCGGCCAGCACCGGGGCGGTCGGCACCGGCCCGTGGCCCAGCTCGGTGAGCAGCCCGACGCGCAGCCCGGCCGGGTGCAGCGGCTCGGCCCGGTGCTCGGGGCGGTGGTCGGGGCGGTGGTCGGCGGGCTCCGGCGGCAGGCTCCAGACGTCCCTCGGGTCCGGCCGGCTGAGCACGCGGTACAGCGCGGTCAGCTCGTCCACGCTGCGCGCCATCGGCCCGGCCGAGCGCATCGTGGACACCGGCAGGTGCGGCACCCGGCCCTGTGTCGGCTTGAGCGCGACCAGGCCGCACTGCGCGGCGGGCAGCCGCACCGAGCCGGCGATGTCCGAGCCGACCGAGCCGAAGCCGATGCCGGCGGCCAGGCTGGCGCCGCCGCCCGCGCTGGACCCGCCCGGGCTGCGCGTCGGGTCCCACGGGTTGCGGGTGATCCCATACAGCGAGCTGACGCCAGCGGCGAGCATGCCAAAGTCCGGCATCGTCGTGTTGCCGACGATCACCGCGCCGGCCTCCTTCAGCCGCGCGGCCGGCGGTGCGTCCGTGCTGGACACCGGCAGGTCGGCGTACGCGGCGCTGCCGTGCCGCCAGGCCAGCCCGACCGTGCGCACGCTGTCCTTCACCGTCACCGGGACGCCGTCCAGCTCGCCGAGCGGCTGCCCAGCCGCCCAGCGCCGGGTCGCCGCCTCGGCGGCCGCCCGCGCGCTGTCCCCGGCCAGGTCGGCCATCGCGTTGAGCACCGGGTCGGCCTCGGCGATCCGGTCCAGCGTCGCCTCGAGCAGCTGTACCGGGGTCAGGGTGCCGGCCAGGAAGGACTCGCGCACCTGCGCCAACGGCCAGCCGAGCGGGTCGTCGCCGTCGTCGGTCGGCCGGCCGGCGCCGCCGTCCACCGGGCCGGTCATCGGGTCGGCCCGCCGGCCAGCAGCGCGGTGACCACTTCGGTGAGCATGGTGACCCCGTTCAGCAGGTCGGCGTCGTCGGTGTGCTCGGCCTCGTTGTGCGAGATACCGGCGTTGCTCGGCACGAACAGCATCACGGTGGGCACCACGTCCTTCAGGTTCACCGAGTCGTGCCCGGCCATGGTCAGCATGCGCCGGCAGGACAGCCCGGCGCGGTCGGCCGCCGCCTCGGCCAGTGCCACCCCCTCGGCCTGGAACGCCGACGACGGCCGCAGGGTCATCGAGTCGATGTCCACCTCGACCTCGCCGGCACCGTTCACGGCGTCGACCACCGCGAGGAACTGCTCGTGCGCCTTGGCCAGCACCTCGGCGTCGGCGGAGCGCAGGTCGACCGAGAGCGTCACCGTGCCGGGCACCACGACCGGCGAGTTGGGCGACACGGTGAACTGGCCGACGGAGCCGAGCAGCTGGCCCGGCTCGAACGCCTCGGCCAGCTCCCGCACCGCCAGCACCAGCCGGCTCGCGCCGACCAGCGCGTCCCGCCGGTCGGCCAGGTGCGTCGCCCCGGTGTGCGCCTGAGCGCCGTGCACGGTGACCGCGTACTTGCTGGCCGCCCAGTTCGCCGTGACTATGCCGATCGCGGTGCCGCTGTCCTGCAGGATGCGGCCCTGCTCGATGTGGATCTCGGCGTAGCCGACGGCCGGCGGCATCGGGTCGGTGCCGGCGAAGCCGATGTCGGCCAGCGCCTCGGCGACCGTCACCCCGGCCCGGTCGGTCACCGTCAGGGTGGCGGCCAGGTCGAGCTTGCCGGTGTAGACGCCGCTGCCCATCAGGCTCGGGGAGAACCGGGAGCCCTCCTCGTTGAACCAGTTCACCACGGCGAGGTTGTGCCTCGGCGTGACCGAACCGGCGGCGACCGCGTCCCGCGCGGCGGCCACCGCGTGCACAGCAGCCAGCACGCCGTATGCGCCGTCGAACCGGCCGGCCGTCGGCTGGCTGTCCAGGTGTGAGCCGACCAGCACGAAGGGCGCCCCGGGCAGCCACTCCGCCGCGCCGTACATGTTGCCGACGGCGTCCACCGAGGTGTGCAGCCCGTGCCGCTCGAACCAGCTGCACAGCCAGCGCCGGGCCGCGCCGTCCGCCGGCGTGCCGGCCTCCCGGTGCACGCCGCCCTTCGGCGTGGCCCCGACCCGGGACAGCGCGGCGAAGTCGGCGAGGAAGTCGCGCTCAACCATCCAACTGCTCCCGCAGCAGCGATGCGCCCAGCGGCTGGGCGACCGGCGCGGACTGGGCGCCCGCCCGGACCGGGTTGCGGGCCACCTCGAACATCTCCTGGACACGGGCCCGCTCCTCGCCTGGTGTACCGGTCACGGCCGAGACGACCAGGAAGACCAGCAGGTTGACCGCGATGCCGAGGATGCCGCCGGTCAGGCTGCCCAGCCCGGCGATGTCGTCGGGATAGATCAGGGTCAGCACCATGGCCACGGCGAACCCGGACACCATGCCGGCGACGGCGCCCCTGGCGTTGCCGCCGCGCCAGAACACGCCGAGGAACAGCGGCACCGCCAGCTGCACGATGCCCTGGTAGGACACCTGGGCGAGCAGCTGCAAGCGGGTCAGGTTGAACGTCAGGTAGGCGACGATGCCGGCCAGCACCATGTAGCCGATCATGCTGCTCTTGGCGACCCGCATCAACTGGGCGTCCGACAGCTGCCGCCGCCCGGAGTTGACCAGGTCGTTGGCGATCTGCAGGCCGCACACCTGGACGCTGCCGTCCACGTGGCCCATCGAGGCGGCGAACACGATGGTGATGCCGAGCCCGAGCAGCCAGGTGCCGCCGTAGGACGACATGATCGTGAACCAGGCGGCCTGCGGGTTCGCCGCGACCGCCGGCATGGCGGTGGCCGCGATGCCGACCAGCATCAACAGCGTGTAGAAGCCGCCGGAGAGCAGGATCGTGCGGATGGTGCCGGCCTTGACCGCGCGCACCCCGGCCGCGGTGTAGATCCGCTGGAAGCTGGTCGGCCAGCACAGCGAGCCGATCACCCCGGTGAAGATCAGGCTGAACAGGTAGAGCGGGCCGTAGTGGCCGCCGTCGCCGGGTACCCGCAGTACCGATTCGGACACCCGGGACAGCGCGGCGAAGCTGATCGGCCCGCCGGCCACGCCGGTCAGCAGCACCAGGCACAGCCCGGCCGAGAACACGTAGGCGACCAGGCCCTGGAACATGTCGGTCATGATCAGGCCGCGCATGCCCATCCGGACCGTCCAGTACTGCCGCACCACGATCACCGCCAGCCCGACCAGTAGGCAGGCGGTCACCGGCCACCGGTCGCCGCTGGCGTACCGGAAGATCTCGCCGAACGCCTGCATGCCCAGCACGACCCAGGGGAACAGCGACACGATGCCGATCACGCTGGCCACCACTTTGACCGGGCGGGAGTTGAACCGCAGGCCGAGCAGGTCGCCCTGGGAGCGCAGGTCGTAGCGGGCGCCCCAGCGCCAGGCCCGGGTGGCCATGAAGTACATCGTGGCGACGCCGAGGGTGGAGTAGGCCAACCCGTATAGGCCGAACACGCCGGCCCCGGCGGCGAGGCCGAAGAACGCGATGAATGTGGAACCCGGCCACCATGAGTTGACGTACGACATGGCCACGTACCACGGGCCGTAGCTGCGCCCGCCCACCGAGTACTCGTCGAACGAGGGTCGGGTGCGCTGCTGGGTGGCGTAGAGGATGCCGATGACGATGGCGTAGAAAACGGCCAACATGCCGAGCACGACCAGCATGTCATTCTCCAGTCAGGTGTGGGGAAGTGGCGGGGTGCCCCTCGTCGAGCTCACCGCGAATGTTCTCGACGAGGTAGAAACCCCACAGGCCGAGACCGAGCACCGCCCAGTCGATCACCCAGTACATGATCGAGAACGGGATCCCGAGGACCGGTGTGCGTATTCCGCTGCCGGCCAGATAAAGCGGTGGAAAGAGGGCGAAGAGCAGTGTGACGGCATAGATGGCGAGAAAGAAAATCACGATCGACCGGCGTGTCCGGCCCCGGATGAAATCTTTCATGGTGGCAAAGCCCCTCAGGTCGCCTGGCTGACGAGTTTGAGCACCGACTCGTGCAGCAGTCCGTTGGATGCGACCCCGGAGCCCCGCTCGAAGCTCCGGTCGCCGCCGAGGCTGGTGAACCGGCCACCGGCCTCCTCGATGATCACCGGCATCGGTGCCAGGTCGTACGCCCGCGCGGTGTAGTCGACGATGGCGTCCGCGTGGCCACTGGCCACCATCGCGTAGCCGTAGGCGTCGCCCCAGGTCCGCAGCACCACGCCCTGGCTGGTCAGCTCGCCGATCGTGGCCGGCAGCCAGTCCTCCAGCCAGGTCGCCATGACGTGCGCGCCGTCGAGGCGGTCGTGCGTGGAGACCCGGCTGGGCAGCCCGTTGCGCCAGCAGCCACCGCCGCGCTCGGCGTGCACGAGCACCCCGGCGCTGGGCAGGTTGATCGCGCCGAAGACGACCTCGCCGTCCTTCTCCAGCGCGATCAGGTTCGCGTAGAGCGGCACCGACCGGACGAACGACTTCGTACCGTCGATCGGGTCCAGAATCCACCGGTAACCCGTCGAGCCCTCGGTGGTGCCGAACTCCTCGCCGAGCACGGTGTCATCCGGGAAGTGCGCCGCCAGGGTCTCCCGCATGTAGGTCTCGACTTCCAGGTCAGCCTGGGTGACCGGCGATCCGTCGGCCTTTTCGTCGACACGGTAGTGGGCATTGTCGAACCAGTGTTTGGCAATCTTGCCGGCTTCCGTGGCAATATCGACGGCGACTTCGGCGCGGGTGGAACGGACGCTGCTCACCGGCATACTATGCGGAGGAGACCATTTCTGGTTCCTTAATCATCGGTAACGCGTACGTAACATACGGTCGGTAACAAGGAAGTTGAGCGGCGTTGTCCCGGCGGCGCGCCGCGGCTAGCGTTGGCCAACCGCACAAGGCGTGCCGCGAGGTGACTGATGGCGCTTGTCCAGCTGACCCACGAGGCGCTGCTGCGGCTGTGCCAGGAGCTGGCCGAGCGGTCCGTCCGGCGGTTGCCGCCGGAGCGCGACCTCGCGGTGCGCCTCGGAGCCTCGCGCACCACGGTCCGCAAGGCCCTCGACGAGCTCGAACGCGACGGGGTGATCCGCCGGGTGCGGGGCCGGGCGGGCGGCGCCTACCTCACCCAGGTCGGCCCCGGCACGGCGGAGGACCTGGTCGACATCGTCGACGGCCGGCGCCTGCAGCGCAGCCTCAACACCGTCAAAGGTGTGCCGCAGATGCTGCACGAGCAGGGCTTCCGGGAGGGCACCAAGGTCATCTCCGCACGGCTGCGCCGGCCGCCGCCCCGGGCCGCCGCGTGCCTCGGGGTCGACCCGGACGGCGAGGTCGTCTCGCTGCTGCGGCTGCGTTTCGCCGACGGCGACACCCTGTCCCTGGAGTGGATGTACCTGACCGCCAGCCGGTGCGTCGGCATCCTCGACACCTACCTGGACTCGGTGTACGAGGGCCTGCGCACCGCGTGCGGGGTACGGGTCTGCAGCGCCGACGAGGCGATCGACCTGGCCACGGTGAACGAACCGGTCGGCGCGTTGCTCGGCCAGCCGGTCGGCACCCCGGTGCTGCGCCTGGAGCGCGTCGGCTACGACCAGCTCGGCAGCCCGATCGAGTACTCCGTGGACCTGTTCCGGGCCGATCGCACCCGGCTCAACGTGCACACCGGCTCGCCCGCCGCGTGACGCTGACCAGCGCTGACCAGCGCTGCCGGGGCGCGCGCCGACAGCGCCGCGCCGAACTCGGTGAGTGCTGAGGCACCCAGGCGCCGCCGGACCGCCGCGGGTGGGACGAGCGGGAGTGCTTTTCGTGGGGGTTGCCGAAAAGCGCAATTTGGCACGCTCGATGTGCGCTGGCACACGGTTTGCGCGGCTCGCACCTCCGGTGTCGATGTCGCACACGAGTTATAACTCGTGTGTCGGCTCGGCAGCTTGTGTGTCGGCTCGGCAGCCTGTGTGTCGGCTCGGCAGCTCGTGTGTCGGCTCGGCGGCTTGTGTGTCGGCTCGGCAGCTCGTGTGCCGGCTCGGCAGTCTGTGTGCCGGGCTACGGGGTGGGGCGCCAGTTCGGCTTGGCGGGGTGCGTGAGGCCGGCGGGGCCGGCGCCGAGTGCCCGCAACAGGTTGCCGGTGATCGCGCCCACCGGGCCGGCCGGGCACGGCTTGCCCGGCGCGCACGGGGCCAGGTCGGGGATCCAGTTGTTCGTGCCGGAGTCCCACACCCCGGAGTGGCTCGCCGGATCGGTGTAGTACGTCATGTCCGAGTAGAAGATCCCGTCGGCCTGGTTGCGGGCCTGAGCGTGGTGCGCGTCCAGCGGCGAGTGGGCGAACACCTCGACATTCGGCGGGTGGCCGACCGACGGGGCCAGCGCGTCCACGTCGGAGCGGATCACCCCGGGCACCGAGGCGCCGTCGGCGAGGCCGGTACCGGCGAAGATCCAGGCGGCCGGCTCGGTGACCCGCAGGGCGCCCGGCGGCGCGTCCGGGGTGAGGAAGCCGTTGTAGGCCTCGCCGACGAAGCCGTCCTCCGGCCAGTGTGCGGGCGGCGCCGCCCAGGTGTTGCCGGTGACCTCCAGCGGGTTGCCTCGGCCGGCCAGCGGGTCGGCGGCGGAGTCCCGGTAATCCACCTCCTGGCGGTCCGGCCCGAGCGGCGAGGCCTGCAGCCGGACGTGCCGCAGCACCGCGCTCGCGCCGAAGAAGGCGAAGTTCACCCCGGCGCGCTGGGCGGCCACCGCAGCCTGGCGTTCGCGCAGCTCCCAACACTCGTCGTGGCCGAGGGAGAACACCGCCCGGTGCGCGGTGAGCAGCGCCGGGTGGTCTATCACCGTCAGGTCGGTCGCGTAGCTGACGTCCAGCCCGCGCTGCTCGACCCAGCGGACCAGCGGCAGCTCGAGGGCGAGGAAGTCGCCGGTGCCCTGGCCGCCGTTGTAGTCGAACGCGTACGGCCGGTCGAACGACACCACCCTGGCCCGCGAGCAGAGCGGGTACACCCCGGGCGGGCACGCGCCCTTGCCGACGTAGTAGTCGTAGCCGCCGTACGGGTTCCAGGCCTGCCAGGTCAGCACGTCGTTTTTGATCAGGTAGCTGGCGTGGCTGGCCGGGTCCCACACGGTGAGCGGCACGTAGCTCTGCTGCCCGCCGCTGCCGGTGAGCTTGAGCAGGTAGTCGCCGGGCACGAAGTCGCCGGTGATCGGCAGCCGCAGGCTCGGTGACCAGTTCGCGCAGGACACCAGGTTGACCCCGGGCGTCAGCGGGCAGGCCGGCTGCGGATGGCCGGCCAGCTCGCCCGAGCCCCAGACCAGCCGGCCGCCGGCACCGCCGTAGTAGCCCATCCGGTAGGCCGCCACGGTGAACCGGGGCGCGTCGGTGGACACGTCCAGCGTCACCGTGTCGCCGGCCGAGGCGTAGGTGCGGTCGGCGAAGCCGGCGATCGTGCCGGATGGCCGGCCGGTGATCCGCCACGCTTCGGTACCGGGCCGGGCGTTCTCCCGGACCACCCAGTCCGCCCGCATGCCGTCCGGGCCGGCGCCGGTGCCGCCCGGCGGCAGTGGCGCGCCTACCGGCGCCGACGCGTCCGACGCCGTGCCGGGGCCGTCTGGCGCGGGGCCGTCTGGCGCGGGGCCGCCCGCACAGGCCACCAACGCGGCCAGGCTCAACCCGGTGACCAGCAGTGCCGTCGCGCGCATCAACCGTCCGCCCGGACAGGGGCCGGAGCGGGCGGCGCCGCGGTCGCCGGAGCGGCCGGCGGCGCGGTGGCCGGGGCGGCGGTGGCCGGGGCGGCGGGCGCGGCGTTCGGGCCGCTCGGTGTGGCGGCCAGCCGGGCGAGTGGCGGCCCGGTCCGGTGGCTGCTCAGGAACGCCCACATCAGGTTGGCCAGCTCGGGGGAGCCGGACACGGCGGCGGACGGCCAGCTGTGCCCGACCCCGGGATAGACCACGGACTCGACCTCGCTGCCGCCCGCGCAGCCGACCCAGCGCACCACGGTGGCCCGCCCGGCGGTACTCGTCACCGGCGTCGGCGGGCAGCGGTCCTGGGCGAGCAGCCAGCCCAGCGCGCCGCGGTCCGACGGCAGCGGCGGGTGGGCCTTCGGCGCCCCGCCGAACGGCAGGATGCTGTCCCGCACGCCGGCGGCCAGCAACATCGACACCGGCGCGGCGCCGGCAGGGCAGGCGGTCAGGGGCACCGCGCCGTAGGTGGCGATCGCGGCGAACAGTGCCGGCTCGCCACACGCCATGCCGTAGCCGAGCTTGCCGCCGTTGCTGTAGCCGACCAGGTACACCCGGCCGGCGTCGACGGGAAGCGCGCGCGTCGAGTCGGCCACCACGGCCCGGATGAAGCCGGCGTCCGGCAGCCGCCGGTTGGCCGCGACGCCACAGCAGCCACTGCCGGCGTTCCAGGACCGGCCCACCCCGTCCGGAAAGATCACCACGGCCTGACCGCGCCTGGCCAGGCCCACGAAGCCGCTCTGGTTGACCACCGCCTGCGCGGACTGGCCCCGGCCGTGCAGCACGACCAGCAGTGGCCACCGCCCCGGCGGCCCGGCCGGGATGTACGCGCGGTAGGTCCGGTCGAGCCCGCCGAAGGCGAGGGTGTGCACGCTGGCCAGCGTGCCGCTGGACTCGTCGGCGGTGGTCGCGGCGGCCGGCCCGGAGGCGTCGGCGGACCGGTCGCCGCCGGCCCCGGCCGCCGAGCCGACGAGCCTGGGCACCGCGACGATCAGCAGCAGGACGATCAGTGACAACAGCGCCAGCTGCACCACGGTCGCTCGGCGCGGTCGGCGCGGCGGCATCACGCGGCCAGTATGCGCTCGGCCCCCGGTTCGACGGGTCTTCTTATCTCAGCCGTAGCTCATCCACAGGCTCGCGGGCCACCCTCTAGCGCCGTGCCGCCGGAACTAACCAAGGGACTCTCAGCTGGCGCCCGTGCAGGCGGCTTCACCGGATGCCGAGGTCACGCGGGTGCCGCACACTGGGGATGGCGCCGAGTCGAGGTCCGGGGACGCCGTGGGGCATGGCCGCCGACCGATCCGGCCATTGCGGGCGCAACAATGTTGCCACTCGGGAGCCTGCGCGGTCGGCTCTCCTGACCTGGGAGGCTGGGTGTCCACAGGGGAGCACAGGGCGGTGAGCGTCCGCCGATGACCGACTCCAGCCGGGCGGCCGCCCGGTCCAGCCACGTCTATCCCGTCGACATGGTGCGGGTGCTGACCTTCGGTGCCGTGATCGCGGTGCACACCATCTCCACGGTGAACCCGCTGGACAGCGTGCCCGGCGACGCCGTGGTCATGCTGCTGCACTTCACCCGCGAGGCGTTCTTCTTCCTGACGGCGTTCGTGCTGGTGCACCGCTACCGGGACGACGCCGTGCGCGCGCGGCCGTTCTGGCGCCGGCGGTTCCTGCTGGTCGGCGTGCCGTACGTGGTGTGGTCGCTGATCTACTCGGCGATCGGGCTGGCCGCCGCGCCGCAACCGGTCGGCGAGGCCACCGTCACCGTGCTGCGCAGCCTGTCCAACGGGATGGCCTGGTTCCACCTCTACTTCCTGCTCGTCTCGCTGCAGTTCTACCTGGTGTTCCCGCTGTTCCAGTGGCTGCTGCGGGTGACGAGGGGGCGGCACGCGGTGCTGCTCGCGGTCAGTGCCGCGCTGCAGGTGGTGATCGACCTGGTGCTGCACGACCCCGCGCCGACCGGGCTGAAGGCGGCGCTCACGCCCTACCTCGGCTCGTTCGTGTTCAGCTACCAGTTCTTCCTGGTGCTGGGCGGTCTCGCCGCGCTGCACCGCGCCCGGCTGGACGCCTGGATCCGCCGCCACCCGCGCCCGGTGCTGGCCGCCTTCCTGGTCACCGGACTGGCGGCCGAGGGGCAGTACCTCTGGTCGCTGCGGCACGGGATCGGCGCCGAGTTCGCCTCCGACGTGTTCCAGCCGGTGATGATTCCCTGGTCGATCGCGGTGGTGGTGGTCTACTACGCGCTCGGCGCGGCCTGGGCGGACCGTCGGGCGGGCGGGCCGGCCTCCCGGTTCGTGGAGCGCGCGGCGGACCGCTCGTTCGGCGTCTTCCTGGTCCACCCGCTGATCCTCTGGCTGCTCACCGCGGCCGGGCCGACCTCGCCCGCCGCGTGGGTGCCGGCGCCGTGGAACAGCGTCGCGGCCTACCTGGTCGCCGTGGCCGTCTCGCTCCTGATCGTGGAGCTGCTCCGGCTCACCCCGCTGAGCCTGGCGATGACCGGCAAGCGCCGGGCCCGCCCCGCCACCGCCCCGACTCCTGCCCCGGCGGCGCCGGAGGTCGCCAACCGGCGGATCGAGCAGCCGCGCCGGACGTCCCCCGAAGTCGTGCACCAGGGCCCGGACCCGAGGAGAGCGACATGATCGACGTGCCACTCGCCTTACCCGAGCGCGACCGCAAGCCGAGGCGCACCGGGCTGACCATGGTGATCGACCCGGGGCTGCTCACCGGCCAGTTCGAGGACGCGATCGAGAGCGTCGGGGAGTACATCGACCTGGTCAAGTTCGGCTGGGGAACCGCGCTGGTCACCAAGGACATCAAGCGGAAGATCGACATACTGCGTTCGGCCGGGATCGACTTCTACCTCGGTGGCACGCTGTTCGAGCGCTACGCGGCGGTCGGCCAGGTGGACCAGTGGCGGGCGCTGTGCCACCAGCTGGGCGCGACCGTGGTCGAGGTGTCCAACGGCACGATCGACCTGGACCACGCCACGAAGGCCAGCTGGGTCGAGGCGCTGGCCGGCGAGTTCACGGTGATCAGCGAGGTCGGCTTCAAGGACAGCGCCCGCGCCGACGAGCTCACCCCGGCCGACTGGGTGCACTGCATCCGCCAGGATCTCGCCGCCGGCGCGCACCTGGTCACCGCAGAGGCCAGGGAGAGCGGGCGCAGCGGCTTCTGCCGCCCGGACGGCCAGCCCCGGCACGACCTGGTCGAGGAGATCCTCGGCTCCGGCGTGGACGCGGGCACGCTGCTGTTCGAGGCGCCGAACAAGGAGCTGCAGACTTACTTCGTGCGCCGGCTTGGCGCGGCGGCCAACCTCGGCAACGTCCGGGTGGACGACGTGATCGGGCTGGAGACCCTGCGCCTCGGGCTGCGCTCGGACACCCTCGCCCTGATGCTCGGCGAACCGGCAGGACCCTAGTGCCCTGCGTCCGCAGTCTTTTGCCGATCTCCGGCGCCCAGATGGCGCCTCGCGGCGTTGTCGTCGCGGCCGATACAACCCCGGTATCGGCCACTCCTCCGCCTTGCGATGCATCCATCTGGATCACCGGA
>Ga0137415_10001554_pt1 | contig 22826 bp, 22 predicted proteins | sample CZODoug3_1_1_16f_FD_183082 | JGI IMG/M metagenome (GOLD analysis project Ga0137415, IMG submission 183082) | Vadose zone soil fungal communities from Angelo Coast Range Reserve, California, USA - CZODoug3_1_1_16fungal (Hybrid Assembly) | ecosystem: Environmental > Terrestrial > Soil > Vadose...
CCCTTTCTCCAGCGCGACGCTTGTCGCGGGAGGCCCAGTAGTTGGTAGCTTCAGGTGAAGTCCACGTTGGCGCTCGAACACATTGAAGCCGACGGCCTTTGCCATCGAGAGGGCAAGGAAGCCTAACGTTCAAACCAACTCGGAAGAACCAAGAGGTGATTTAGCCGTCGAATGAACAAGCGTCGATGTGTGGACCAAGCCCTCCGCTACTTGCCGCGTCAGGCCAGAACCGAGTGCTCTGCAATGCGCTGGTGCGACGGTTGTTGCCTTAGTGGCGATGTCCCAGTAGGGAGCTTAGAACAAGCACGGCAAGCCGAGCTTGTATTTGACCGTCATCGATAGGCGTTGCTGAGCGAGCCAAGCCTTCCGCTATGTGAGAGACAGTATACACGCCTCGTCGGTCTGAGGCGAAGCCTCGTTAGAACTATGATCTCCGAATTTTCGGAGGCTCTCCGAAAATTCGGAGAATTTGAATGTATCCGACGCGCCGCAGTTTGCGTCCTCTTTTATCATCTCGCTGATCTATCGAACATTTCTTCTCGGCGTGAGAGCGCCCCCGTGTTGGCCCGCTTCTTGCGATGGCATGCAAGAGGCTCGTTATCCCGTCGCAAAGAACGATTGAATAGATAAGATACGTCTATCTTCCGCGCGACCGGATGAAATTTAGCTCGGAGGAAAAAATGCTGATTTCGTTTTCGATGATAGTCCTTACTTCGCAGCTCGTCATCGCCATCGCAGACAACGTTCCAAAATTTGATATCGCGCGGGGTTGCCGGATCGACAGCGCTTCCGCGTTCGACCCTAATGCCGGCTTGACGGCAACGATAAAGAGATGTGTGGACGACGAACAGCAAGCGAAGAGTCAGCTTGAAACACAATGGTCAGGTTTCGCCAACCCTGACCGAGTAATGTGCACTGAATCAACAACCAACGACAACTCGACTCCGCCGAGCTACGTTGAATTGCTGACATGTCTTCAGGATCAGCAATTAGCGCGAAAACTCCCGAAGGACTGATCTGCAAGGGATAGGCGCTTCTACCGCGGCGAGATCCGGCGTCGAAGTTCGCCTACTATGCCTCTGACTGTCGGATCGTCGGGCGCAATCCTGGCTGCCTTTTCGGCATATTGAAGTGCCGTAGCGGTATCTCCTGCTTCGCGGCTTAAGCTGACAATCGCCATAATAATGTCGCGGTTCTCCGGATGCCCCACGAGGCTTCCCTTCAGGTAGGCAATCGCCTCGGGCTGACGCCCGGCCGAATGCAACGCTACGCCGTATATATAGGCATATCGCGCGTTATTAGGGTCAAACTCAGCAGCGCGGCCTAACTCAACGAGCGCGTCGTCCAGCCGCTTGAGCCGTACCAAACTGAGACCCAGCGCATGATGCAATCCGCCGTCGCTCGGCGCGGTGGCGATAGCGCTGCGCAAGACCCTTTCGCCATCGCCTTCTCGCCCCGTCTGCCGGTAAAGATCTGCAAGATTGATGGAGGCACCGACAAATTGCGCGCTCAATCGAAGCGCGGCCTTATATTCCGCCTCCGCTTCGCTGTTGCGTCCGCGGCGGGCATAGAAGGCACCCAGTGTGGTTCGGGCTTCCGGCCTGTCCGCATTGAACTTCTGCGCAACAATGAATTCCTCTGCCGCGCGATCGAAACGCTCCCGATCTTTGTCCGATACGCGCGCCGACGACACGTCGGCCAAGAGCGAGGCCGTTCGAATGCGCACGCCGCGGACGGGATCCGACAAGAGCGGGGATGCAATCGACCACCTCTGTTCCAGCGCCACGTCCTGAAGCATATCGAGGGCACCAATCCGTACCATTGGATCAGGGTCCGTTAGCGAGGTGCGCGCAAGCCCGAGGGTCGCCGGGGTAACGCGAGAGCTGAGTTCGTTCAATGCGCCGGCTCGCGCGATGGCAGGCGTATTGCGGTCTGCGGCAACAACAGCCAGCAGCTTCGCGGCATCCGATTGATCATTCCAGGCAGAATGGAATGCCGCTGCGTAATTTTGGAACCCTTTGCGATTCGGTCCGTGCCAGCTTTCGACGGCCGCAGCGGACCATTCCGGCGACTTATTTGTATGACAATCATTGCAGGCGTTAGGAGTGCCGAGCTTTGCGGATAGATCGGGGCGCGGAATGCGGAAACTATGATCGTGCCGTGTGTCAACGACCATATAGGTACGGGTCGGCATATGGCATGACGCGCAAGAGAGCGGTGGAGTAACTGCCTCGTGACGGTGGTGCTTTACATCTGCGTACTTGTCCTGCGAGTGACATTGCAAGCAAGTGCCGTCACCGGCGAGCCGCAGCTTGGAGCTGTGTGGATCGTGACAGTCACTACAAGTCACGCCGGCTGCAAACATCTTGCTTTGCTTGAACGAACCATAATTGTAAGCCTCCTCCACGTCCAACATTTGCCCGTCGGCATGATAGAGACCGCGCCCAATCGGCGAAATCATGTGGGTGTCGGACAGCGGCTGTCCCGGAGCCCAAACTTCGGAAAACTGGCCGCGCCGAGCATGACAAAGCCCGCAGGTCTCGACCTCGGCACGAAGCTCGCGCGGCGCGGTGCTTCGCTTGGCATTGCCGGTTTCGGCATTCGGCAGCCAAGTCGCGTCGTGCCGCTCGCTAAAGCGTTCTGCTAACCCCATCGTGGGATCGTCGATCTTTCCAAGCGGCCACCAGCTGTTCTTGTTCTGCGCCCAACCGACATGGCGAGATCCTTGCCCGTGGCACGCCTCGCAACCGACGCTGATCTCGGCGAAGGTCGTTGCGAACCTGTCATTCGTGGCGTCGTAATTCTTCCGAACACCGGTAGAATGGCACTGGGAGCACATGAAGTTCCAGTTCTGGTTCAGTTTTGTCCAATGCAGCACATCGTCGTGGCGGATTTCCTCTTTGGGATAAAGGTGGAACCAGCGCTGACCGCCTTTGTCTTTCGGACGGGTGTCCCAAGCGATCGATAACGACTGCAGCCGGCCATCAGGAAATTCAACGAGGTATTGCTGCAGCGGATCGACACCGAAGGTGTACTTGATCTCAAAGGTGGAAAGGTTGCCGTCCGAGCCATCGGTTTCGACCAAGAATTTTTCGTCTTTCCGGAAGAAGCGGGATTTCACGCCGAAATAATCGAACGTCGCATTGGAAAAATCGCCAACCACAGACTTATCGGTCGCATGGGCCATGGCTAGTTGATGTTGAGAGCCTTGCCAAAGCCTAACCTCGGCCTGGTGGCAGCCGGCGCAAGTCTCGCTGCCGACGAACGTCGCTTGCGCAGTAGCGTCGGAGATGCGAGCGGGGGATGTTCTGTTGCTGCCGCCGAGGAATTGAACGGCAACACCCCCCGCGAAGACGGTCACCGCGACGATCGCTACCGCGATGAGAATCGTCGTTTTGGGAAGGAGACCTGACGTCGTATTTTCAATCTCCGCGCCCGTCGTCTTGGGTTCCGAAGCGGTTCCCTTGCTTGAGCTGCGACTTTTTTTGGGGCGTCGAGACCGTGCCAAACGAGGTATTCCTTCAAATCAAGCCCAGAGGCTTCCCGAAGAATCTAAGGGGCAAGAGGTACCAGGGCGTTGCGCAGTGGCGCGCTGGAAATTTGCATCAGCCCGGCAAACGGCTGTCCGAGCTCCAGGATCAGGTATATCGCGCCGGCAGCCGACAGCGCAAAGATAAGCAGAGAGCCGAGAACGATTGCGTTGGGTTGGGCAAACAGGCTGAAGCTTGCAAAGATGATGGTGAGCCAGAAAATCAACACCACCAGAAAGGGCATCGGGATCGAATTGCCCATCTGCGCAAATAGCAGTAGGCGCGTTTGGGCAATATCGGTGCTGATTTGTATTGCCCGGGCTTGCAGGGAGCGTTGAGAATCGTTCTGTGGCGAAAGTTCCTGAAGTTTTAAATAGAATGCTTCACTTGCGGCGCTCGCCTCGAAGGGGGCCGCCTTGGTAAGATCGTGACTGTTCTCACGCCACATTCGGTCGGCTAAAACAACGACGCCGCGCCGCAACAGATTGCGGACTGCGCCTGTCTCCGACCCGTACTGCTCCAGCAAATGGTCGAGCAGGATAATATTGGCCGTCATCTGTTTGATTTGAGTGCTCTGCGTGTCGTACGAACTCTTCGCCGAGGCAATCAGCAGGCCGAGGACAAGTGCGGCTATCGTTCCGATGAGGCCGGTGCCCAGCCGGACTACATCCTTTGCATCCGTGCTCAGATGATGCCCTGACAACGTGTTGCGAAGGAAGATGCCGATCAACGCGCCGCCAGAGATGCACGCGAACGCGATGCAAGCTAATGCGATTGGACTCATGATTTATCCCTATTGTGAGGCCACAAAAACCATTCGCTTCGCACTATCTTATTGGAGAGACGAACCATTTTTCCTCCTGAAGTTCTCTACGGCGAAAACATAAACGAGCATTGATGGCGATCATGCGATGTTCGTTTCCGGGATAATAGTCGCCTTTCTTCTCCCCTCGCGGGAGATCGCATGCTAGTCCCTTCCCTATCTGGCGAGCGCGATCCGTGTTAATCGGACAACCCCTTTTTCAGTGCCGCTGCCTTGCGGGCTTGTTCCGCGTCGTCGTTGTCGGCCTTCTTCATTGCCTTCAGTTCAACTATCACCGCCGCGATTTTTCCAGTGAACTTAAACGGCACCTTGTAAGCCTCCGTGACGGGAGTGCCCTCATCGGCGCCCACGTCGGCACCCTCGTCCGCCGAGAATGCGCAGCACTGGGTTTGCTCGATCCGGCCGGTGGCGACATTCTTCCCATTGACAAGGAGCGTACCCACGCCGCCCTTGCCGAGGCCACCGCCGTCATAGGCGAACTCGAAGCGGATAGTTGCTTTCCCGGCAGGCAGTGCTTGCTCGGCGGCCACCGTGTAGCGCTGCAGGCCGAGCCAATTGTAAGTGTAGGTCGGCTTGCCGTCCGTCAGGTAAAGGCTCCAGCCGCCGAACCGCCCAGCTTGGGCGAGGATCGCACCGTTGGCCTTATCCGGAATGTCCACCTCGGCAGTGATCGTATGCGACTGGTTCTTCACGTTGAGGAAGACATTCTCCGACATTCCGGTCATCCCTTGGTGAACGGTAAGGGAGGTGCGACCGGCCATCAGGTCGGGCCGCCCGACCAAGGCGGCGTTCAACCGCTCCAGGGTCCGGTCATCGAGCGGCAGCACCGAATATTTGACTGCTTCCTTCAGAAAGAGATCTTGGAGTTCCTTCAGCTTCCCCGGGTTTTTAGCGGCCAAGTCGTTCGCCAAACTGAAGTCCGCTCGCGTGTCGTACAACTCCCAGATGTCTTCTTCGAGCGGCCTCCGGACCTTGAATTCCCACGCGGCGCGGTGGACGGTCCCGGCCAGCCAGCCGTCGTTGTAGATCGCGCGGTTGCCGAAGATTTCGAAGTACTGGGTGGTGTGCGGGCTCGGAGCTTTGGCGTCGGCAAAGGTGTAGGCCAAACTCACGCCCTCAATCGGTGTCTGGAGCGTGCCGTTCACGCTTTTCGGCTCGGGCAGTTGGGCCGCCTCCAGGATCGTCGGCGCGATGTCGATGACGTGGTGCCACTGCGAGCGTAACTCGCCCTTTGCCGTGATGCCCTTGGGCCAGTGGACGACCATCCCGTTGCGGGTGCCGCCGTAGCTCGAGGCAACCTGCTTTGTCCAGGTGAAGGGCGTATCGCCCGCAACTGCCCAGCCGGCGGCGTAGTGCGGGTATGTCGTCGGCCCGCCGAGTTCGTCGTAATGTTTCAGAATATCCTGGACGGTCTCGGGCACCCCATTGAAGTAGGTCATCTCGTTGAAGAGCCCGTCCATACCCCCTTCGGCGCTCGCGCCATTGTCGCCGACGATGTAGAAGATCAACGTGTTGTCGAGTTGACCGGTTGCCTTGATCGCCTCGATCAGCCGCCCGATTTCCATGTCGGCGTACTCGCCGAACCCGGCGAACACTTCCATCTGGCGGGCGAAGAGCTTCTTCTCGTCCGAGCTTAGCGCGGCCCAGTCTTTGATCGCTTCCGGCTTGGGTGCGAGCTTGGTGCCGGGAGGTACAACGCCCAACTTGATCTGCCGCGCCAATGTCTCCTCGCGCAGCGCGTCCCATCCCTGATCGAACTTGCCTTTGTACTTGTCGATCCATTCTTTCGGCACGTGATGCGGCGCGTGGGTCGCGCCCGGCGCGAAGTAGATGAAGAACGGCTTATCCGGTGTCAGCGATTTCTGGTATCCCATCCAGTCGATTGCCTGATTGGTCATGTCGGTCATGAAATTATAATTGGGGTCATGCGACGGTTCGACCTGGATCATGCCGTCATAAATGAGCGGCGCCCACTGGTTGGTCTCACCGCCGATGAAGCCGTAGAACTTGTCGAAGCCCGAGCGGGTCGGCCAGCGGTCGGTTGGACCGGAAGGGCTCACCTCCCATGCTGCGGTCTCGTGCGATTTGCCGAACGCCGCCGTGCTGTAGCCATTGAGCCGCAACATCTCTGCCAGCGGTGCGACGCTGTTTGGGCGCTGCCCGGTCTGTCCGGGAAACGCTGTGGCGGTTTCTGCAATTGAGCCGAAATTGTTCATGTGGTGGTTACGACCACCAAGTAGGGCCGAACGGGTCGGCGAGCAGAGCGCCGTGGTATGGAACTCATTGTAGCGCAACCCGGCGCTGGCCAAGCTCTCCACCGTAGGCATGTGAATGGGGCCGCCGAAAGCGCTCGACTGACCGAATCCCATGTCGTCGATCAGCACGATAAGGACGTTTGGCGCGCCGGCCGGCGCCTTGACCTCGAACCGAGGCGGCGGCGTCGCATTCCGAGCATCGAACACGGTGCTATGCGGGTACTGTGGCTCCGGGATCGGCAGGATCGTGCGATCGGTCGGAAGCACCACCTGCGCCGGGGCGGCCTGCTGGGCGGCAACAGGTGCTGCCGCTAGCCACAAAGATAAGCCGAGGACAAAGGCAAACGAGGTCCGCATCATGATTGTCTCCTCTTTGGTCTGAGCACCTGCGTGTAACGGATCTCCTGACGCTTGGATGTTTGCTGTCGGGCACTCCTTTCTCCAGGGAGCGTCATCAGCATAATGATGATTATGGCTTACAATTTCCGCCCGCATGCATGCGTGCGTGCTTTTCTACTGGCGACTTCCGCGGGCCAGCGGGCGCGATTGATGCTTCCAAGAGGCGTGCTGTCAGGTGTCGAGTTTCCCGTGACATCGAAATAGGTTGCATCACTCTCTTCCGACGGGAGCTGTGAGTTCGGCAGCAGGGTAAGCCTCGCGACCGTGTGGAAGGGCGCTTCCGCTTCGTTCCACTCGACGCTGGCGTTTTCGATCCAGAAGTTGGCATCCCGGTGCTCGCCCCAATATGTCATCTTGTCCACGTCGAGAAACTGAACTGCGACATCGAACCCGCTCATCTTGTTATCCTCTTTCAAGTGCCGGATCAGCTCGTCCTGTAGCCCCTTGGGGTTGCTCTTTTGCAGTGGGCGTGCCGGATTGTCGGTGAACGGTATAGCCGAATATTTCACGACATCGCCCGGTCCGTGGCGAAACGGGACGGTGCTCCAATAGCGCAGTTGCTGGTAAGGCTGGATTGTCTGGCGGGCCTGCATTTCTGCCAACGCCAGAGTCCTCACTACCCTCAGCTTGTCGCTTAAGGACAGGGACCACAGACCGATAATCGGATTCGATGCCGTCAACAATTTCATGGTCGCCAGAAATGCAGGCGAGTCATTGATGGGCAGGGTCGTTGCGTTTTGCATCGAAAAATCCTGCCGACCAGGCTTCACAACGGAAGCAGCCATGCCATCTCGAGCGAGGTCGACGGAGAAAGACAACGATCGGACGTCGGGCTTGAAATCAGAGTTTATGCTTGGGTCTGCGTTCGCAAATCGCGCCACCGCGGAATAAACGCCAGGATTCGCAAAAATCCCCTTCGCAAGCCGCGTCGCCAGCACGGGGGGCCGCTCGGCGGTGACGTCAAGCACTTCGAATTGGGCTCGGGCGCAGACGCCCTTGGCATGGGTTCCACGACAGAGTGGCCGGTGTTGTTGGGCAGCAGCATTCGCTTGCATCAAAAGAGATTTCTCGACGATCGCTTCGATATCGGCCTTTTCACGGGCAGGACACCGGTCAGCATCGGTCTCGGTGACTCCGAACCATTTGGTCAAGAACACCATTGAGAGTCTCCTGAGAGAAGCCGGATCATAGGCCTCATCCCAATTTGGCGATGAACTTGATCGCGGTGATGCTCGGCAAAAAGCAGTAGGCGGCGGCTTTCGTCGCAGTGAAGCTTGAGAACCCCGTAATTTTTATCGGGGCCGCGCCATTTGCCTGCGGAATTACAAAAATGCTTTCCGCCGGATCTTGCGTGCCGATCATTGGATCCTTCGATTTAGGGTGCAGTCTGACCGCTCCGGCAAATTCGCTGTCATTGACCCAATGTCCGAGCACGAACTCGTATTGGTTTTCGATGCTTGAATTGATGAAATAGCCGAGGAGCCCGCGCTCGATGCCGTCGTAGGGTTGCGAAGGATCATAGGCTGGCCCGTATGGTAGGCCACGGCGGATCAGCCGATGAGTATTGTTGCTGCCGCCGGGTTGGCCTTGGCCGGTGACCGGCTGGCCTCGTGGGTTGATGCGGCGCATGTGCGCCCCGACGGGGCAGCGCAGACCCTTTGGATCGCCTGACCCATCCGCGTTCACGTATTCGAAGTTGTTCATCTGCTCGGGTGGAATTCCATCTGGAGGGCTATCGGTGTCAGGAGACAACGCCAACGGAACGCCGTTGCGCCAGCGACCGCAGATTTTGGCAGCAAGCAACTCGGGATCGATCCTGTCCTTGTTCGATTGAAGATATTTTTCGAATCCGACTACATCCGTCTTGATCATCTTGAACACGGCGAAGCTGCCATTGAGGCCAAGTTCTCGAGGCTCCGGCACGAAGTAGTTTTCGGCTTCCTCCTGCAACACGAACAGCCAGGGTTCACATACTTGCTGGTGATCCAGCGGATACCGCTCGGGACCACCGCGAATGGTGGTCATGCTGATGCCGTCGGTGTAACCGAAGTGAACCTTGAAGGTGGGGACAGGCTCGCCGTCCTTCACTTCCATCAGTGCCATCCCGTCTGCGCGCCAGATCTCTCGGAAGGCGTCGCCTTCGGCAAACAGCGTAACCAACCGGTCGCTGTAACTCCTCATCGCCTCTGAACTCATGGCGTGCAGCGTCAAGAGGACATGATCGTTTCCGGCGCCAAATCCGTCGATCCAGTGCTGCGGGCCGCTCTCGCCGGTATCGCCCACCAGTTTCGCTCGATCGGCGGCGCCGGCGATGAACGCGCCGAACGATTTGAACGAGAGCGTCGGGACGCGGTCTTTGATTTCCAACGCTATTAGTCCGGGCCATGTAATGCCGAGGTTAAGGCAATAGTCTGGTTTGCGGCGCGGGACATCGGAGGGATTGTCTCCTGGTCCCGCCTCAAATCCTACGTGCCAGTCTTCGGCAGTAGTGATCTGCGGCGCGTCGGATTCCCTGCCGCTGACGAACCGTCCGAGCAACTTGCGGGCCTCGGCGGGGACACCGACCGTCAGCAGGAAATGCCGCACCATCGGCATCCTGTACCCGCGGAGGATGAACCCCTGAATATCGCCAAGGTCGAGTGCGCCCCCCGGGCCAGATCCTGAATGGGAATCGCGTCCAGGAATTTGATGTCCCACTCGCTCGACCAGACGGTGGAAGAACCCTTGGCTTTCTTTTGCCGCTGGTGCTTGAATTTCGTGGTCATTACTCACTGCGCATCTCCTGGCTCGTGGCGCCGCGCCGCTCAAGGTCGGCGGAAATCCTATCCGCCTGCGGCGGATTGTGAATTGCTGTCGGCGATCAGCGCGTGGATGTCTTGGACCGACAGACCTGGATACGCCTGATAGAATCCGATCGGAGTGCGGCTTGCTTCCGCCGCAAAGTCAATGAACTCCTGCAGGTGCTTTCTGCATGGCGAAGGCGGGGGGTCTTCGGTGAACTTGAATATCAGATCGAAGATCGGTCCGATGTTCTTGGTAAAATCGGCAATGTATTTGTCGAACGAACCGTCATAGACGGTAAAGAAGCCAATTTGGTTGTTCTCTAGTGGCACGAACTGCGCGAAGTGTGGCGTGCCAACCTTGTCGAGATCTTTCGTTGTCCCTCGCCCACGGATGCGCAAGATCATTTGGACCTCGATGAATGCAAGTTTCGATTTCATCGGCAAAATCACCAGAAACGGATGTAGTTCGCCGCCTCCAGCGATGTCTGCGGCGGCCGCCAGGGCCTTGATCTCCTTGGCGGTCACGTCGGGATAGGCGGTGTAAAGGTTGACCGCATTGATAAGATGCGACGCGGTCCATTCGACGAAAGCGTCGACGTTGTCGGTGACCGGAGTGGGCGGCGGACTATCCACATGCCGGAAGATCGCGTCGAACACGGGTCCTGCAAGCTTTGCGAGATCTGCCATGAGCTGACCGAATTCGCCGTCGAAGTCACCCAGAAAGAGCAAGGTCTTTTCGCTCAGGACCGTGAAGCGCGAGTAGTGAACGCGGCCAATGGTGTCCGCCGCCTGAAACAGACTCGGCATCAGGGGCGAGAGCTGCTCGGCCAGCGCTGTTGCGTCCGCCGGCGACTTCAAGGCAAAGCCTATCGTGAAGTGATTTTGGCTCATTGGATAATCTCCTTTGTCATGACGAGAAGCGTGGAGAGACCAATCATCAAGCGCCGGCTTGGCCTAAGTGGTACGGCATGCGCGCCCCGGGTTTTCGGTGTTTTGATGCTTTGGGTCGCCCCCGTCGCGAAGACGGGTGCGACCCGGTGTTGAATCAGAATTGCATCAAGCGCACCGCGCTATTTGCCGCCGCCGCTGGCTCCATGCGAGATCATCGCAACCGCCTTGTCGACAGTCAGCGATCCGGACGCCTGGCTTGGCGGATATTCCTTAAATGTCTTGAGGAACTCTCCTACGATGGCGACGGTTGGAACCATCGTCCAAAGCTTTTCGCCCCACCACTTGCCATAATTCATCGACTGGTCCTGGTAGCGTTCCCACGGATCCTGTCGAAGGTTGGTCACGATTGGAACGTTGGTCGATTCCTCCGTGCCGTTAAACAGATTGCCCTTAACGGTCTTGAAGCTGATTTTCCAATCGCTGTACCTCACGGCATTCAAGTCGCTACCGTCCGTGAAGTAGAAGAATTCCTTCCGCGGCCCCTCGGCGACGTCACCTTTCAGGAACGGCAGGAAGTTGTAACCATCGAGGTGGGTCTTGAAGGTTTTGTCGCCGACCTTCAGGCCATTCAACAGCTTTCCCTTTATGTCGGGCTCACCGGCGGCGGCGAGAAACGTCGGCAAGAAGTCTTCGCCCGCGGTGATATCATTGACCACGCGACCTGGCTTGATGGTGCCGGGCCACTTCACGACCATGGGCACGCGGAATCCGCCCTCGTAAGTCGTGCCCTTCTCGCCTCGGAACGGGGAGTTGCCACCGTCCGGCCAGGTGAAGACTTCGGCGCCGTTATCACTGGTAAAGACCACGATGGTGTTGTCGGCGATTCCAAGGTCGTCCACCTTCTTGAGGATGCTGCCGACTGCCGCGTCCAGTTCCATCATGGCGTCGGCGTAAAGGCCGAAGCCGCTCTTGTCCTGCCATTTGGGCGCGAGATGGGTCCACACATGGGCCCGCGTGGAATTGTGCCAGAGGAAGAACGGCTTGTCGGCCTTGACGGAACGGTCGATGAAATCGACGGACCGGCGAACCAGTTCGTCATCGACGTCTTCCATGTTGGTCTTAGCCGCGGGGTCCATGTTCGGGTGCGGCGGCAGTGGGCCACCATCGACGATCGCTTGCTTGCCGACCTTGCCCCAGCGGGGGTCAATGGTCGGATCGTCCACCGTGGTCGCCTTGGTGTCTACGATGTTGCGCGGACCGAAATTGGCGCGGAAGTTGGGAGCCTTCGGATAATCATACTCATACGGCTCTTCCATGGCGTTGAGGTGGTAGAGGATGCCGTAGAACTCGTCGAAGCCATGCACTGTGGGGAGAAATTCATTGCGATCGCCGAGATGGTTCTTGCCGATCTGCGCGGTGGCATAGCCGTAAGGCTTGAGCAGTTCGGCGATTGTTGGGTCCTTGTCCTGGATACCCTCCTTGGCGGCCGGCAAGCCGACTGTCAGCAGACCCGTGCGGAAAGGCGTCTGCCCCAGGATAAAGGCGGCCCGGCCGGCCGTGCAGGACTGCTGGGCGTAGTAATCAGTAAAGAGTGCGCCCTCTTTGGCGATGCGGTCGATGTTGGGCGTGCTTCCACCCATCATCCCGCGATGGTAGGCGCTGACATTCCAGATGCCGACATCGTCGGCCATGATCACGACGATGTTCGGCTTCTTGGCGACCGTTTGTGCTGATGCCACACCGCCAAACGCTAGAGGGAGTGCGAGTATCGCAGTTGCGAGAAAACTACGCTTTATCATCGATGTTTCCTTCCAGTTGCCAAATCTGCATGCCGGTCAGCGAACGAGCTTCTTGGTCCTCTCCGCAAGAAATGGGCCAACGCATTGGTCGATGCACGTCAGAGAAGAAACATTCGATGGATCAGCGGCGTAATGAAACTCGACGCAAACGGCTGCTAATCCGACGCTCTCGAATTCTCCGAAAATTCGGAGAGCCTCCGAAAATTCGGAGGCACTCGCCTTGAACGCAAGCCCAAGCTTCATTGTTCGAAATTCAAGATACGATGTGTCGTCGGTCGCTAGGGATGACAGCAATCACACTCGTTTACGAGGCGCGACGGAATCTAAACCTTAGTACTGGCTACTGATCACTTCTGATAGCGGCAGTTTCCGCAAGTATAATGGAGTGTCGTTTCGTAACCATTTTATGCTTGCCCCCAATTGAGCACGCTCACAGGGGGTACCGATGTTTAGAGCTAATGATCCGCTCACTATCGCGGCGCTCGTTGCAGGCGCGGGCATGTTGTCCTCGGCGTCCATCGGAACTGTCGCTTCCAGCGAACCGAAAGCTGCACCTAAGGGCGACCGCCTTGAGGTCCGCGCACGAAGCAACCCGTGCGCAGGCCACCTTTGGCCCAATTACGTCGGCGCCTGTCTAGATGACCGGCGCAAGATACGGATCGTCTCCATCGACCGCCTTCCTCTTGTACCCAACGTCAAATAATTCGCTTCGCCTTATCATTTTGGGAGGCTTGTCATGTCGCGGCTCAACATCAACTTGTTTCTGTGTCAGGTCGCCACAGCGGTCGGAATCTTTCCAGCTTTGACGTCTACCGTGTTTGCCGAACCGCTGGCGCTCGCGAACGCAAACGACAGCGCGAATTCAATTTTCCAGCCGGTGATCCGCTATCCATCACTCGTCCAGCGAGCCGCCGAAGAGCCGAAGACCGTTGGGGAAGTGCCAGCGCGTCTGCGTCGCCAGATGGTGAATTTCCCCACCAACGAAACGTCCGGATCGATCGTCATCGATACACCCAATACCTATCTTTACTACGTGCTCGGTGCCGGCAAGGCGATCCGCTACGGTATCGGCGTGGGCCGCGACGGCTTCAGGTGGTCTGGCGTGAAAAGCGTTGCGAAGAAAGCCGAGTGGCCGGACTGGATTCCGCCTGCGGAAATGCTTGCTCGCCAGCCTTATCTGCCGCGCTTCATGGCTGGCGGCGACGGCAATCCCCTTGGAGCGCGCGCGATTTATCTTGGCGGGACGATCTATCGCATTCACGGCACCAATCAGCCCTCAACGATAGGCGGGCGCGTGTCGAGCGGATGTATCCGCATGGCAAACGAAGACGTGATCGATCTGTACGGGCGGGTCCAAGTCGGTACCAAAGTGGTGGTCTTGCCCGATCAATCACCTGCACACGATTTACGTGCGTGGATCAAATCAACTTCGGTGTCGGCTTCTTCCTTGGCCACCGTTCGCGTCCGTACGTCTTCGCTCCATTGAGCCGCGCAAGTCCCAATCTGTAAAAAAGGGGAGCCGCATGAACCATTCAATGTTGTCCTGCGATCGCTCTACCCATCTCAAGATCGTCGTCATTGCCCTGGTCGCCGCGGTGATTGTAACCGTCGCTGGAATCAATGCTCATGTGAGCGAGCCAGGTGTTTTGGTTTCCGATGCCAAAGTCATGAGGCCCGTTGTCAAGGCAGGCAAGCCCAGCATTTATTCGTCCCGCGAAGTCTCAGTCGCTCGCTGAGCGCGCGATGATCCTTAGTCACGGCCCGACGCTGCAAATCGCGCTCGGTCACACGACGTTGCGACCGATCGCCATGAGAATGGGACGGTGGGCTCGCTTGATGAAGCCCAGCGCGCCCTTATTCAGCGGGCGGTTGAACGGTGCAATTTTGCGCGTTCGTGCATCGAATGGGTTACCGCGCGTCTTGACATCAACCCAACGACACTTGAATCCCGCATCAAGACGCTGGCCTCGTCCCCAAGCGGTGACTCCGAATTTTCGGAGGCTCTCCGAATTCTCGGAGAATTCGAAAGCATCGAGCGCACCGTCGTTCGCGTCCCGCTTTCACTACCCCACTGTTCTATCGGACATTTCATCTTGGACGTGCGGTATCTCCCGCGTTGGCCCGCTTCTTGCGAAGTGAATCAGGAAGCCTGTCCCGGCCATTCAGGCGCCGACCGAGAAATGAATCTCGATCGCCTTCTCGATGCAGATTGTGGCCCTTTCGCAACTCAAGGAGAACAGTCATGAAGCATGTAGTTATCCCTCTATTGCTGGTAGCAGGCTTCATCGCCTTGAGCACCATGGAAGCAAACGCCGTCGTCTGCGCTCGCGGTGTGTATCGGGCAGGCTGCGTCAGTGCAGGCGGTGCCGCGGTCGTCGCACGTCCTCCTGTTGCCCGTGCTGTTGTTGTCGCGCCACGAGGGGTCGCTGTACGCCGCAGGGTGTATTGATCATTGGACAGCGCGTCACCTCAAAAATATGCCGCGGGCCTTTTGCTGTTGATGCGCGGCAAAGATGCCTGCGGCCGCCGACCGGCAAATCTCAGTTTCGGCGATACCGTCTTCCGGCGACCGTCGGCAAACATCAATGAAGCAGCGTAACGATCAAATCGAGCGCTTCGTTCTCTGGAGTTATGTCCTAACGCTGAACAGTACATCATCGCGAGGTCAAATCGGGTTTCCTGCCGAGTTAAGTAACATTTCAGCCCGATCATGCCTGTTTAACTTGGAGCGACGTCGATGAAATCAGTAAGCTTGCCGTTGTGGCTTCGCGTTGTCTTGCTTATGGGCATCGTTGTTCTGGCAACGGGCGCGAGTCTCTTCGCATATCGTTACTATCAACATCCTACAACACTGACAGTTGCGGTCGGATCGATCGACGGCGAGGCTGCAAAGGCAATGTCAGCCATTGCAAGCCGGCTCGTCTCAACTAACGCCTCGGTAAGACTCAAGGTTGTAGACACCGGTACGGCACTTGAAGCCGCCAAGGCTTTTTCAGCGGGCAAGGTAGATCTCGCCGTAGTTCGTGGCGACGTCGGTGACCTATCACAAGCGAAAGCCGTCGTCGTTGTCAGCCATATGGTGGCGCTCATCATCGCGCCGTCGGGTTCGACCATCGACAGCATGGACAAATTGAAGGGCCACCGTGTGGGCGTGATTGGAGGCGACGCGAATACCAAACTTATCGATGTATTGAGCAAGGAATATGGGCTCGATCGCGCGAAGGTGTTTAAGGATATCGCTTTGTCGGATGCCCGGCGAGCTATTCAATCCAAGGAGGTTAGTGCGCTTCTCGTTGTGATCCCTTTGTCTGAAAAATATTTGTCGCTCGTACGCGGATTCTTTCAGTTGGGGCCCAAAGCGGTACCGGTATTGATCCCAATCGATTCCGCCGCGGCCATCGCAGAAGCCGAACGTGCTTATGAAAGTTTCGACGTCCCGAAGGGCACGCTGCGGGGATCGCCGCCGGTTCCGGACGATGACCTGACCACCCTGAGGGCTTCACTATATCTGGTTGCAAACAAGAAGCTCGGCACTGACTTGGTAACCAGCCTCACGCAGACGATCATGAAGGTGCGCAGGGACCTTCTGAGTGAGGAGCCGATTTTCGCACAAATCACCGCTCCCAGCACAGACCAGGACGCCTACCTTCCGCTGCATCCCGGAGCGGCAGCCTTGTACAACGGCACCCAACAAAGCTTTATGGATGAATACGGCAACTGGATCTATTTAACGCCAATGATTTTGGGCGGCATGGCAACTGTTCTCGCGGCGGGTTGGAAATTTCTAGGCATCGGGAACCCTGCAACCAGTGTAGGTCCCTTGGATTCTCTCTATGCTCTGGGGCGCCGGATTCGGAACGCCGATTCAGATGCTGAGCTGTTGGATATCGAAGAAGAAATTGACAACATTCTCAAAGCACAACGCGCCAAATCCGCCAGCGGGGACGAGAGTGCCGTGGATGAAGCTACATTGAATGTCGCAGCCCATCGGCTGGAGAGCTTGATTCACGATCGACGAGCAATGCTGAGAGAGAAACCTGCCGTTGCCCTCGTTCGAACAGAGGAGAGTGGGAAGCCTGTTGATGCCGCTGGTGCGACAAGAGCGAGTCGATAGGACAATGAATTCAGGTCGTTTCGATTCTGGGCGCGGTTTGCTAGAAGCCATTGACGGAAATGAAAGCCCTTGGATTTGCTGCGGTCAAATCCAACAACATTGGTCAGGAAATAGGATGAAAACCGTTACGCTTCTGATTTTGCTTTGCTCGTTGGCCGAAGGCGCGATCGCCGAGACAGCGGAATGTCAGTCGATACCGAAGTCAAGCGCTCGCCTTGCATGTTACGATAAGGCTGCGCCGTCAACCACTGCGCCAGACAAATCTGCAACATCCAAGCCCTCTGCGCCACAGGGGCAGCCTGTCGACAGGCTTAGCGCGGAGAACGCCCGATTGGACGCCGCGATAAGCAATATCTGCCGCGGTTGCTGAAAGTCATTCACCGTTCGCGCGTATATAAAGGGCACCAACATTCCGGCATTCGAGGACTGAGAGGGCACCGGTGAATAATTCGCTGCACTGAGGTCACCGCCTCAATGCGAGTCTCTGTGTTCGGGACGAGGTGCGCGGTAACAATCATGATCAGGAACGGGCTTTATTTAATTACAACAAAAATGCTGGATGGCGCGGACGTCACCAACAATCACGTCATGGTGCTGCGCGATGGCACGATGCGCGGTGGCGGCGCGTTCTTTTACGTGGTCGGAAGCTATACTGGTTCGGGCGGTAAGTGGAAAGGTGAAGCGATCACCCAGGAGCACACGCCGACATTCGCTACGCGCCCGTGGGCGGGAAAAATCGTCACCATCGGATTTACCGGAACGTATACCGATGAGGGTGCCGAGCTCGACGCCGCAGCGCTTGTTGGCAAGCGAAGCGTTCGAATCAAATCAGTCTTGCGCCTGCTGATGGCGGATAACTGACTGCCGCCGAGCACATAATAGGAATAGGACATAGGAATAGGACGCGCCGGCATCCGCGCTTGATACGATCCCACTCACGCGAACTCCGGTTCCGAGGCCTGTGTGTGCCGAAAACTTCATTCGGCGATTTTTGCTGCCGAATTTCCCTGTTCCAGTTAGAAAACTCCCTGTTCTTGCAAATTGTTTCCCTGTTAATTTGAGCAGGGAAACGTGCGAAACGATATGAATCACAGGGGTGCCGGTCATTGTCATGTTCGGGCCCGCCAGCGAAGGCCGGGCGGATGCAGCCAAGGAAATAACGCTTTCCGAAGCGCGATGGTTACAACGCTGGCGGCTAAGAGTAACTCGCGTGCGTGAGAGCCGTCAACGCGGGTGATCCCGCCTGATATGGCATCCAATATGCCAAAAGAAGCGCAGCGAGTTGGGTTCGCCTCGCCGCAATCAATTCGGCGGCAGCTACAGATAGGCTGTGTAAGCGCTGATCCAGACAAGAACGGATGCAAGGAGACCTATGACACCGGCATTTTCGGCGAATGCCGTGGCATTTCCGGACATTCCGAGCCGGAGCGAGTCGCGGCTCATTTCATCCGGAATTGAGATTGCCGCCGGAAAGACTGTCGTACCGCCGATCGCGTTGGTGCGCGCGATCGTTCCCGACTGAGTCACAATCTGGCGCCGGCGTTTCGATGCGAGCGCTGGTTCGGAAATTGTCTCGCCCATCACATCGCTGAAGAGGAGTATTCGACATGTTACGAGGAATTCTAAAGCTGACATTGTGTCTTTGCCTCGGTGCAGTGATTGCGCCCGCGGCCTTTGCCGAAGGCGCGGCCCCGGCAATCACCGAGCAGGAGGCGGCCGCAATCGCTACGGACGCCTACCTCTATCTCTATCCGCTTGTTACGACGGACGTGACGCGGAAACAGGGCACCAACATAGAGGCCGCCGGTCTGAAACCCGGCTTTGCACCGATGAACGCTTTTCCAACTGGCCGGCCTTCCCGCCGGCCGACATGAAGCTCGTCGTGCGCCCGAATTTCGATACTTTGTATACCTCCGGGTTCCTTGATCTCACCAAGGAGCCGGTCGTCGTCTCTGTCCCAGACACGGGCGGACGGTATTATCTTTTGCCGATGCTGGACATGTGGACCGACGTTTTCGCCTCGCCAGGTTGGCGCACGACGGGAACGCAGGCCGGCAATTTTCTCATCACGCCTCCGAATTGGAGGCCCGATCTTCGCGAAAAAGTCATCGAGGACTTCAAATTACCCAAGACCACTCAAGTTATCGATGCGCCGACACCCTATGTCTTGGTCATTGGCCGCACCAAGACGGACGGGCCTCCCGACTACGACGCTGTCCACAAGATTCAGGCGGGCTTCAAGATCACGCCGCTCTCACAATGGGAAAAAGCTCCTCAGCCTGTGACGGCGACGATCGATCCGACGATAGACATGAAAACCCCGCCGAAAATCCAGGTCGACACCATGCCGGCGGACAAGTACTTCGCCTACGCGGCGGAGCTCCTCAAGCTGCATCCTCCCCATGTGACGGACGAACCGATCATCGCCCAAATGAGGCGCCTCGGCATCGAGCCTGGCAAGAGCTTGGACTTGAGCAAACTAGATCCGGTGGTGCAGAAGGCGCTGGCAAGCGCGCCCGAAGCCGGCCAGCAGCTGATGAAGTGGAAGATGCCCACCATTGCGCGCGTCGCGAACCACTGGTCGATGAACACCGACACGATGGGCGTGTATGGCAACTACTACCTCAAGCGCGCCATGGTTACCGAGGTTGGCCTTGGCGCGAATTTGCCCGAGGACGCGATCTACCCGCTCAACCTGGGTGACGAAACCGGCCGTCCGCTGGATGGTGCCAACAAATACAGCATCCACTTCGACAAGGGTGCCACGCCGCCTGCGAACGCATTCTGGTCGATCACACTGTACGATTCGGAGGGATTCCAGGTTGGAAACAGCCTCAACCGCTTCGCCGTCAGTAGCTGGATGCCGTTCAAGTACAACGCCGACGGTTCGCTCGATCTTTACTTCCAGAACGAGAGTCCGGGCAAGGACAAGGAAGCCAATTGGCTTCCGGCGCCGAAGGGAGCCTTCAACTTGACCATGCGCCTCTATAGTCCGAAGTCTGAGGCGCTAACCGGAAAATGGAATCCACCGCCGATCACCAGAGCGCAGGAGACAATGGGTTTATCGGCTCAGTGAAGCTCAGGAGAGTGCCGGCGCGCTTAGGTGCCGGCACTTCGACACGCGAGCAATGATAGATCTCAATTTTTTGGATCATGGCCGCGACAGAAAAATCTCTCGGCCGGTAGGTTGGAGAGGAGCGCGAAGATGAGAAAATCATTTACTTCAGGCCATGCCTTGATCTTCTTTTTTCTTGCAATCACTCCGGCGCTTGCGCAAAACATAACCGGCGTACCGGGTTCTCCGAGTGCCACAACCACCATCACTGGTGAGCAGCTTCCGGCTCCGCCGCAAAAATTCGGCGGCAAGATCGGACGCGAGGCGACGCAATCAAAACCCTATTGGCCGGCGCGGATCGTTCCACCCAAGGGCGCGCCAAATGTGCTTCTGATTATCACCGACGATTCCGGTTATGGCGTGCCCAGCACGTTCGGCGGCGTGATTCCGACGCCGGCCCTAGACCGAATTGCGCGGAACGGTCTGCGATATACCAACTTCCATTCGACGGCACTGTGTTCGCCTGCACGCGCAGCGCTGATCACGGGCCGCAATCATCATTCCGCCGGGTTTGGCGTCGTAGCGGAACAGCAACGGGCTATCCCGGCTATGACAGCGTCATTACCAAGGATAAGGCTACGATCGGCCGGATCCTGACGGACAACGGCTATCACACGGCGTGGGTCGGCAAGAACCACAACACGCCGGAATATCAGGCGAGCCAGGCGGGTCCATTCGATCAGTGGCCGACCGGAATGGGTTTTGAATATTTCTATGGCTTCATGGGAGGCGACACCAACCAGTGGGAGCCTGGCAATCTCGTCCAAAACACCACGGGATGTTTTCGAGGTGTCGCTCGCAACCGCTCGTTCCGCAGATGTTGAAGAGGGACCGTTCGTCGACTATCTGCGCGCTCTTTTTGTCAAACGCCAGCTCGACTTGGTCATTACCATCGGGGGGCCGGCGGTAAACTTCTTCCAGCAAAACCGGCAGAAGCTCTTTCCCTCCGTCCCCGCTGTGTATACGGGCCTGGAGCATCGGCGAGTTCCTCTTAACGCGCTTACAGCTAACGACGCCGTGGTTGCAGTCTCGCTCGATCTTGCTGGTGCGATCAAGAACATGCTGCGGGTGCTACCAGAGACGACCAATATTGCGGTTGTGATCGGCAACTCGCCCATCGAGAAGTATTGGCTGGAGCAAATGCGAGAGGCGTTCCAACCGTTTGAAAGCCGCGTCGCGTTTACGTGGTTCGACGAATTGTCGTTGGAGGAGATGCTCGAGCGCACCGCCGTATTGCCACCGCGGTCTGCCATCTTTTTTGGGTTGCTGTTAGTAGACGCGGTGGGTGTCACGCACGAAGAAGGGAAAGCGCTGGCCCGTCTTCACGCGGTCGCCAACGCCCCCATGTTTAGTCATACCGATGCCTTTTTTGGCCGAGGGATTGTTGGTGGACCGCTCTCCATTGTCGCGGATGTGGGTCGACAGGCCGCTCGCGTCGCCGTCCGCATAATGAACGGAGAGGCGCCGGGCGCGATCAAGACGCCTCCGATCGAATTTGGAACGCCAAAGTTCGACTGGAGGGAGCTGCAGCGTTGGAACATCAGCGAAAGCCGGCTACCGGCGGGAAGCCAAGTTTACTTTCGACCCCCGGGCATTTGGGAGCAGTATCGCTCGCAGGTGACTGTCGGAGTGGCTGCTCTGCTGATTCAGGCCATGATAATTTCCTGGCTAATCTTCGAGCGGCGGCGACGGTATTTCGCCGAAGCTGAAGCAAACAGTCGCCGCCGCGAGGTTGTCCGCTTGAACCGGGTTACCACGGCGAATGTGCTTTCGTCATCCATTGCCCACGAACTCAACCAGCCGTTGGGGGCAATTCTGAGCAATACCGAAGCTGCGCAAATGTTGCTCAAAACCGATCCACCTGATCTCACCCAGATTGGCGAAATTCTTTCCGACATTATCCGGGACGAACAGCGCGCCGGCGAGATCATTCTTGGCCTGCGGAATTTACTGAACGACAGAAAAGACGCCGATCTGCAAGCGCTCGACCTGAATGATACAGTTCCGGAGCTGGTCAAAATTGTTAGCCCCGAGATAGTTAGGCGAGAAATTACGCTGCGCACAGTACTTACGCCCGAGGCGTTGCCGGTGCGAGCCGATCCGATCCATATGCAACAAGTGATAATGAACCTGGTGATGAACGGCATGGACGCGATGAACGACGAGCCCCGACCACACAACTTGACCATTCGGACCCGACGAAATGCGGAGAATGATTTCGCCGAAGTAAGAGTGTCAGATTCCGGAACGGGAATTCCCGGGGAAAATTTGATGAGTATTTTTGATGCATTCGTGACCACGAAGCCGCAAGGGACAGGGTTGGGATTGCCTATCGCGCGCACCATCATTGAAAGCTACGGAGGCACCATCTGGGCGGAGAATCGCCAGCGTGGCGCGGTGTTTTGCTTTACGCTGCCATTAGCGCGGGCTAGCTGACGACCCCGGAGCGAATACGGGCGATCGATGCTTGCGCCGACGGACCCTTCAGCTTGGTCCAACGCTGTCAAATCAGGAGGGCGACGCAATCGCCGCACCGAGCACGGTGACAATATGATCAACACGACGCGTTCGCGGACTAGCGGGTAACCGAAGTACCCGAACTGGTAATCGCCATTGGCTTTCCGGCTTTGATAACACCTGCGGTCTGCGGGGATCCTGCGTCAGGGTTGGAGCGGGACGATAAGGCAACACCAGTTACCGCGATGCCCACCACAAGCGTAACGACTACGATCTTGAGATGGGTCGACCGGTCGGCGCTATAAAAAGAATGGTTCATAGATCCGTCCCTCTCTCAGCCGCGCTTGGCGACAGAGCTATCTGCACGGCGGTCCATGGGCAGCACGATCACTTTGGTGCCGACGTTAACCCGTGAATAGAGATCGGCAACGTCCTCGTTGGTGAGGCGGATGCAGCCCGACGAGACCTGGGTGCCGATGGTACCGCGAGCGTTGGTGCCGTGGATGCGATAGATGGTACCGCCGAGGTACATAGCGCGGGCGCCGAGCGGATTGCCGGGACCGCCGGCCATATAGCGCGGCAGGTAGGGCTGGCGGGCGATCATTTCCGGGGGAGGGGTCCAATCCGGCCATTCAGCCTTTTTGGTAATCGACTGCACGC
>Ga0137415_10001555_pt1 | contig 22823 bp, 19 predicted proteins | sample CZODoug3_1_1_16f_FD_183082 | JGI IMG/M metagenome (GOLD analysis project Ga0137415, IMG submission 183082) | Vadose zone soil fungal communities from Angelo Coast Range Reserve, California, USA - CZODoug3_1_1_16fungal (Hybrid Assembly) | ecosystem: Environmental > Terrestrial > Soil > Vadose...
GACGCCGCTCGAGCCGGACCTCGCGGAGTCGTGGAGCCAGCCCGGCGACACGGCCTACGTCTTCAGGCTCAGGCGCGGGGTCCGCTGGCACCCGAGGCCGCCGGTGAACGGACGCGAGCTGACGGCCGACGACGTGAAGTACAGTTACGAGCGCTTCCTCACGGTCGCGGGGAACCCCGCCCGGAGCCTTCTTGACCCGGTGGAGAAGATCGAGGTGCTCGACCGGTACACGGTCCGCTTCACGCTCAAGGAGCCGTTCGCCTGGTTCCTCGACGTCCTCGCCTCGACCTCCATGCTCATCGTCGCGCGAGAGGCGGTCGAGACCTACGGCGATCTGAAAAAGGCGGAGGCGTGCATCGGCACGGGGCCGTGGATGATGGAGCGCTACGAGCCCGGCGTCCGTGTGACCCTCACGCGGCACCCCGAGTACTTCCTATCCGGCCTGCCCTACGCGGACGGCGTCGAGATCGCCGTCGAGCGGGATCCCGCCTCGCGCTTCGCCGCGTTCCTCGGGGGCCGGTACGACTTCGGCCCCGAGTACGCGATGGTCCTCCGCCGCCTCGACCTCGACGTGGCCCGGCAGCGCAAGCCTGGCCTCCAGACCGCGGAGTTCGTGCTGCCGAACATGAACATGACGTGGATGAAGCTCGACCAGAAGCCCTTCGACGACCTCCGCGTGCGACGGGCGATGGCCATCGCCACCAACTGGCGGGATCTGGTCGCGGCCAACGCGTGGGCGCACGGGCACGGGGTCCCGAATCCGGCGGTCCCGGCGGCCTTCCAGGAGTGGTCGATCCCGCTCGCGGAGCTGCCCCCCGAGGGCCGGCGGCTCTACGAGTACGACCCGGCCGAGGCCAAGCGGCTCCTCGCCGAGGCGGGGTACCCGAGCGGGTTCTCGACCCCGGTCGAGACGACGGCCGGCTACGGGCCCGACTACATGGACGGCGTCCAGGCGCAGCTCCAGAACTGGAAGGCCGCCGGGATCGAGAGCGAGCTCCGGCTGAAGGAGTACGGCGCCTTCCTCGCCACGACCGTCGCCGGCAAGTTCGACAAGGTCGCGCTCGGGCTGTTCGGCAACTGGACGGAGCCCGACAGCTACCTCTACCGGCTCTACGTTCCCGGCCAGCCGAGCAACGCGGGCGGCGTGAACGACGACAAGCTCACCGAGATGATCGGGCTCCAGCGGCGGACGTTCGACGCGCGCCGGCGGCGGGAGATTCTCTGGGACATCCAGCGCTATCTCTCCCAGAAGGCCTACTACCTCTACGGGCCTTCGTTCAGCGTCGTCGTCGCCTGGGACGCCGCGGTCCGAAACTTCGCGCCGAACATCGGCCACGACTACGGGGGGCGCCTCGTGGCCGCCTGGCTCGACCGCTGAGGTGTCCGGGTACGTCCTGCACCGGCTCTGCGTCGCGATCCCGTCGCTCCTGATCGCCTCGTTCATCGTCTTCGCGCTCCCCCGGCTGATCCCCGGCGACGTCGTCCAGCTCATGCTCGAGGAGCAGGCCTCCGGCAGCAATCTCGACGACCTCCGGGCGACGCTCGGGCTCGACCGGCCGATCGCGACCCAGTACGTGGAGTGGCTCGGCCGGGTCGTCCGGGGCGATCTGGGCGAGTCGCTCTGGACCAAGCGGCCGGTCCTGGGCGAGCTCGCCCGGCGCCTCCCGGTGAGCCTCGAGCTCGGGCTCCTGGCGGTCTGCTTCTCGGTCGCGATCGCGCTGCCGGTGGGAATCCTCGCCGCCGTCCGGCAGGACACGGTCGCCGACTACATCGCGCGGAGCGCGGCGATCCTGGGCCTCTCGGTGCCGGGCTACTGGGTGGCCACGCTCGTCATCGTCCTGCCCGCGATCTGGTGGGGGTGGTCGCCCGCCCCCGGCTTCGTCGACTTCCGGGCAAACCCCTGGGGCCACCTCGCCCAGTTCGTGCTCCCGGCGCTCATCCTGGGCGTCGCGTCTGCCGCCGCCCTGATGCGGATGACGCGGGCGATGCTGCTCGAGGTCCTCCGCCAGGACTACGTGCGGACCGCCTGGTCCAAGGGGCTCCGGGAGCGCGCGGTCGTCCTCAGGCACGGCATGGCGAACGCGATCATCCCCGTGGTGACGATCCTCGGGCTCCACGTGGCGCAGCTCTTCGGCGGGACCGTGATCTTCGAGACGATCTTCGGGCTCCCCGGGATGGGGCTTTTCCTCTTCGACGCGATCAGCCAGCGCGACTACCCCGTGATCCAGGGCGCGAACCTGCTGATCGTGGCCGTCGTCGTGGCGACGAACCTGCTGGTCGACCTGCTGTACGCGGTCATCGACCCTCGGATCCGCTCCTGATGCGAGCCTCCGCGGCGGCGGTCTGGCGCTTCTGCCGGCGAAAGCCCCTCGGGGCGGCGGGCGGGCTCATCGTGGTCGGGCTCGTCGCGCTCGCGCTCTTCGCGGACCGGATCGCCCCCTACGACTACGACGAGACGATCGCGGGCGCCCGGATGCGGCCCCCGAGTGCTCGGTTCTGGATGGGCACCGACAACCTCGGGCGCGACGTGTGGACCCGCGTCGTCTTCGGCGCGCGGGTGTCGATGACCGTCGGGTTCGGCGCCGTCCTTCTGGGCACGGCGCTGGCGACCCTGATCGGCGTGACGAGCGGCTACTTCGCGGGCGGGTACGACTCCGTCGTGCAGCGGGTCGTGGACGCCTGGCAGGCGTTCCCGTTCCTGATCATCGTCCTCTCGCTGATGGCCGTCTTGGGGCCGGGACGGCTGAACGTGATCCTGGCCCTCGGCGTCGCGGGCGCCGCCGGCGCCTCGCGGGTGATCCGCAGCGCGACGGTCGCCATCGTCGGCAACGCGTACGTGGAGGGCGCGCGCGCGCTCGGCTGCGGCCACCTGCGGATCCTCGCCCGCCACGTGCTGCCGAACGTCGCCGCCCCGATCATCATCCTCGCGACGATCGGCCTCGGGAGCGCGATCCTCGCCGAGTCCGCCCTGTCCTTCCTCGGCTTCGGCGTGCCGCCGCCGTACCCCTCGTGGGGCGGGATGCTGTCGGGGTCGGGGCGCTCGTACATGTACCAGGCGCCGTGGATGGCGCTCTGGCCGGGCCTGGCGATCTCGCTCGCCGTCTACGGGTTCAACATGCTGGGCGACGCCCTCCGGGATGTCCTGGACCCGCGGCTGCGCGGCACGACCGGCGGCCCGATTCGCTGAGGCGCGCGCGTCCGGAGGAGGAGGCGCCACGATGAACCTGGTCTCGGACGTAGTGACGGCCGCCGACTACGAGGAGGCCGTCGAGCTGTTCTTCGCGCGCGGGTGGACCGACGGCCTCCCGGTCGTCCTCCCCACCCGGCGCCGCGTCGAGGCGCTGATCGAGCACGCCGGGCGCGACCCCCAGGAGAGCCTCGGCCGGGTCCCGCCCAAGGGCGGCCCCGCGACGGTCGAGAAGCTCGCGGTCAACGCGGTGATGGGCGGCTGCCGGCCCGAGCATTTCCCGGTGGTCCTCGCCGCCCTGGAGGCGCTCCTCGACCCCGCGCACAATCTGAACGGCGTCAGCCAGACGACCCACATGTGCGTGTCGCTCGTGATCGTGGGAGGGCCGGTCGCGCGCGAGCTCGGCTTCAACTCGCGCGACGGCGTCTTCGGCAACGGCTATCGCCCGAACGCCGCCGTCGGCCGCGCGGTGCGGCTCGCGCTCTGGAATCTCGGGGGGGCCACGCCGTGGGAGACGGACAAGGCGACCCTCTCCCACCCGGGCGAGTACGCCTTCTGCATCGCCGAGGAGGCGGCGGACACCCCCTGGCCGCCGCTCCACGAGGAGCGCGGCTGCCCGCGCGGCTCGGACGCGGTGACGGTGTTCGCGTGCGAGGGCCCGCATAGCGTCTTCTGCTACGGGACGCCCGAGGAGATGCTCCACGTGCTCGCCGACTCGATGTGCGCCCTCGGCAACAACAACGTCCACGTTCTTGGCCAGACGCTCGTCGTCCTGAACCCGCTGAACGCCGAGGAGTTCGCGCGGCGCGGGTGGTCGAAGGGCGGCATCCGGCAGCACCTCTGGGAGCACGCGCGGCGCTCGGCCGCCGATGTCCGCGCCTGCGGCGAGGTCCACGAGCAGTTCCGGCGCATGGAACGCGAGGCCGGCCGCTATCCGCCGCGCTACGATATGGGCGACCCCGCGACCAGGCTGCCGATCACGCCGACGCCGGACGATATCCACATCGTCGTCGCGGGGGGGCGGAGCTACTTCGCCGCCGTGCTGCCCGGGTGGGGTGGCTTCGGCGGCTTCGCCGTGACCCGTCCGATTCGCCGGAGGAGCCGAGCATGGAGTTCTTGAGCCCGGTCTGGCCGTCCGCGCCGCCGTCCCGCCTCCCGACGCGGCGGCCGCCGCGCCTGGAGGGCGCCCGCGTCGCGCTCGTCGACGACAACCTCGACGTCCCCTTCACGACGCGCCTCGGGACGCTCCTGCACGAGCGCGCGGGGGCGCGCGTGACGCGGCTCGTGAAGCCGTCCGGCACCGCCCCCGCCCCCGCGGAGCTGATCGACGAGGCGGCCCAGGCCGACCTCGCCGTCGTCGGCGTCGGGCTCTGAGGGTCGTGCACGTCGGGCAGTGTGCTCGACGCGGCGGCCCTCGAGAGGCGCGGGGTGCACACGGTGACGATCGTCTGGGACACCTTCGAGCGGGCGGCCCGCGAGCAGGCGCGGCTGCAGGGGGTGCCCGACCTGGAGCTGGTCGTGGTTCCGCACCGCCGGGGCGGCGAGACCGCTGAGGATCAGGTCCGCAAGGCGGAGGCGGCGCTCGGAGCCGTCGCCGCCCGGCTCGTTCAGGGGGCCTGACGGGCGACGAAGTCGGCGGGGGCGGCGACGGCCACGCGGCGCGCCGTCGTCGCGAGGGCGTCGAGGGTCGCGTCGTTGAGCGGGATCCCCTCGCGCCCGTAGCGCCGCTCTGCCTCCGCCTCGAGCTCGCCGGGCACCCAGACGCGGTCGACGGCGGCGCGCCGGCGGCTGCCGTGGACTTCGCGAACGATCTGGTCGATCCGGCGCTTGAAGTGACTCGGCTCCTCGAACGCGGCGATCCGGATCGCGCAGAACAGGTGCCCGTCCTGCCCCGGTCGCGCGCCGTCGGCCAGGGTGCCGAGCTCGGTGCCGTAGCTCGCCCCCGACAGGACGGCGGAGAGGATCCCCATGACGAGCGCGAAGCCCGTGCCCTTGTAGCCCCCGACCGGCTGGAGCAGCCCCCCGAGCGCGGCGGCCGCGTCGGTCGTCGGCCGTCCCTCGGCGTCGAAGGCCCAGCCCTCCGGGATCGGCAGCCCCTTCTGCTGGTAGACGCGGATCTTCCCGTGGGCCGAGTGGCTGAAGGCCGCGTCCATGACGACCGGCCGCTCCTCGGCGGCGGGGATCGCCACCGCCAGCGGGTTGATGCCGAGGATCTTGTCGATCGCCCCCCACGGGGCCATCGTCGGCAGCGCGTTGGTCGTGGCGAGCCCGATCATGTCCTCGGCGAGGGCCAGCCGCGCGTAGTAGGCCATGGCGCCGCAGTGGTTGCTCCCGCGAACGGCGGCCACCGCGACGTTCGTGGTCCGCGCCCGCTCGATCGCCCGCCGCATCGCGAACGTCGCGCCGATCTGCCCCATGCTGTTGCCGCCGTCGACGAGGATGGCGGCCGCCGCCTCCCGGGCGACCCGTGGCCGGCCGCGGGGATCGATCTTGCCGTCGAGGAGCCGATCGGCGTACTCGGGGACCCGCAGCACGCCATGGGAGTGAACGCCCTGGAGGTCCGCCGTCACCAGCGTGTCGCCGAGCAAGTCGGCGTCGTCGGCTGACAAGCCGCACGCGGCGAAGATGCCCGTGACGACCGCGTGCAGCCGGTCGGGCGGGATCCGTCGCTCCCGCTCGGCTCCCGGGTACGCGCTCACCCGCCGCTCAAAACGGGATGATGCCGCGCGCCTGCATGCACATGCGGAAGAGGACGATCGACCCGGCGGCGCGGGGATCCCTGAGACATTCCGACTGGGCGAGCTCGAACTCCTGCTCCGTCACGCCGGGCCGGGCCGCGCGGAAGTCCAGGAGGGCCGCCCCGCCGGGCCGGGGCCGGACGATCACCTCGCCCGGCACCCGCTCCGCGCGCTCGTAGCCGCTGACGATGCAGATGAACCGGAACGTCCCCGCCTCGCGGAAGAGGGCGGTGAAGCCGCCGGCGATCCGCCGCGCCTCCGGGGCGCCGTCGTCAGGGACCACCTCGATCGAGAGGAAGCGCGGGTCCGCGAAGACGACCTCGGTCCCCGCCTCGATCTCGAGGATCCGGGTGGGCAAGAGGTCGTCGAGCGTCACCGTCGTCATCGACTGCAATCCGTCCGCGGCGCTCGCCCCGGCCTCGAGCGCCAGCACGGCGGCAGCCACCGCCAGCGCCAAGGTGCTCCGTCGCATCGCGCATCCTCCCGCCGGCTCGGGACTCCGCCGCCCCCCGCGCCGCCTACTCGAGGGTGGCGACCACGGGCGCGTGGTCCGAGGGCCGGGCGCCCTTGCGTTCGTTCCGGTCGATCTCGACCGCGGCGCAGCGCTTGGCCAGCGACGGGCTCAGCAGGATGTGGTCGATCCGGAGCCCCCGGTTCCGGTGAAACGCGCCGGCCCGGTAGTCCCACCACGTGTAGAGGCCTCCCTCCTGGGGCCGGTGGATCCGGAGCGCGTCGGCCAGCCCCCAGCCGAGGAGCGCGCGGAAGGAGCTCCGCTCGGGCTCGCTCACCATGACCTGACCGCGCCACTGCTCGGGGTCCCAGACGTCGAGATCCTCGGGCGCGACATTGAAGTCGCCGCAGACGACGACGTCCTCGCCGGCGTCGACCTCGCTCTCGAGGAAGGCGAGGAGCCGGCGGTACCAGCCGAGCTTGTAGGTGTACCCGGGCGAGCCCAGCTCGCCGCCGTTGGGCGCGTAGACGTTCACGATGCGCGCGCCGCTACTCGTGGTGGCGAGGAGGCGGCGCGGGGCGTCGGGTCCGTCGCCGGGGAGCGCGCGGATCACCTTCGCGCCCGGTGACCGGGAGAGGATGGCGACGCCGTTGTAGGTCCGCTCGCCGGAGACGAGCGCCTGGTAGCCGAGGGCCTCCACCTCTGCCAGCGGGAAGTGCTCGTCCTGGACCTTGGTCTCCTGCAGGCAGACGACGTCGGGCTGCCGGCGCTCGAGCCAGGGCAGGAGCCGGGGCAGGCGTGTGCGAACCGAGTTGACGTTCCAGGTGGCAATCTTCACGCGGCCTGAGCATAACACCTGGTACCTGGCGGGATGATGTGGTCCACTCTAGGCAGAGTGAGCGCACGGGCGCTGAATCTGCTCTCCCGGGTCGCGGCCGCCACCGGAGACGCGGTGCCAGCCACGACGCGGGATCGCCGGTTCGTCACCCCCGATGTCACCGGGGACGCGACGTGGGGAGGGCCCGGAGCGCCCAATCGGCGCGGGGGACCGGCGCCGTCACGACGTCGTCTCCGGCGGCCAGCGGCTCGATCCCTTCGCCAGCGACCGCGACACCGCCCTGCCGTTCCGCGAGCCCGTCCGCCGGGTCGAGGACACGCGCGCGCGGTTTCCGGGCCGGGACCCCGAGACCTGGGTGGCGGCGGCGCTGGAGGCGCACCCGCCGCAGCCGGTGTGGCTCCGTAAGGGCGCCCGGCGGGATCGGCGGACGCGGCGGGTCCCGGAGGAGGGCCGCTCCGACCGGTCGGCGCCGGACGCGCGCGCGTAGCGCTTGGGAGGGGAAGACCATGGCACACGTCTACCAGAACTACGTCGGCGGAGAATGGATCGCCGCCGCCTCCGGTCGGACCTTCGACGACGTGAACCCGGCCGACCGCGGCGACGTGCTCGGCGGGTTCCCGCGCTCCGAATCGACCGACGTGGACCGGGCGGTCCAGGCCGCGCAGGAGGGGTTCGCGCGGTGGCGCCGTGTGCCCGCACCGCGCCGGGCCGAGGTCGTGCTCCGGGCGGGCCAGATTCTCCGCCAGCGGAAGGAGGAGCTCGGCCGGCTGATGACGCGCGAGATGGGCAAGGTGCTGGCGGAGGCCCTCGGCGACGTCCAGGAGGGCATCGATACGGCCGAGTACATGGCCGGCGAGGGCCGCCGGCTCTTCGGGGTCCAGGCGCCGTGCGAGCTGCCGCAGAAGTTCGGCGTGGCGATCCGCGTGCCGGTCGGCGTCGTCGCGGCGATCACCCCCTGGAATTTCCCGCTGGCGATTCCCACGTGGAAGATCCTGCCCGCGCTCGTCTGCGGCAACGCCGTCGTCTTCAAGCCGGCCGAGGACACGCCGCTCCTGGCGACTCGGCTCGTCGAGATCCTGGCCGAGGCGGGCCTTCCGGGCGGCGTGCTGAACCTGGTCCACGGGCTCGGCGAGGAAGCGGGCGCCGCCCTCGTCCGGCACCCTGGGGTCAGCCTCGTCTCGTTCACGGGGTCGACGGAGGTCGGCCGCCGGGTCGCGACTGTCTGTGCCCAAGAGGGCAAGAAGGTCTCGCTCGAGATGGGCGGGAAGAACGCAATCCTCGTCATGGACGACGCCCAGCTCGACCTCGCGGTCGACGGCGCCGTGTGGGGCGGCTTCGGCACCTCCGGCCAGCGCTGCACCGCCGCGAGCCGCGTGATCGTCCACGAGGCGGTGGCCGGCGCCTTCACCGACCGGTTCGTCGAGCGGGTACGCCGGCTCCGCCTGGGCCCGGGGCTCGAGCCGACGACCGACGTCGGCCCCCTGATCAACGCCCGGCAGCTCGAGCGCGTCCACCAGTACACGGAGGTCGGCCGCCGGGAGGGCGCGCGCGTCCTCACGGGCGGCGAGCCCGCGACCGAGGGCGCGCTTGCCCGGGGGTTCTTTTACCGTCCGACGGTGTTCGTCGAGGTCGAGCCGAAGATGCGGATCGCGCGCGAGGAGATCTTCGGCCCCTCCGTGGCCGTGCTGCGGGCGCGAAGCCTCGAGGAGGCCATCGAGATCGCCAACGCCACCCCCTACGGCCTCTCCTCGGCCATCTACACGCGCGATATCGATCGCGCCTTCCGGGCGATCGAAGCCCTGGCGACCGGCATCACGTACGTCAACGCCTCCACGATCGGGGCCGAGGTCCAGTTCCCGTTCGGGGGCGTCCGGCAGACGGGCAACGGCCATCGGGAGGGAGGGTGGACCGCACTCGACATCATGACCGAGTGGAAGACCGTGTACATCGACTACTCGGGTCGCCTGCAACGGGCCCAGATCGATGTGTGACGTAACGCGGTCCGGTTGACTGCCTCCCGGCCGTTCAGAGCGTCTGCGACCCCGCGTGAGCGGAGACAAGCTCGGGGAACAGCTGCTCTCCGAGTGCGCCCCAGAACGCCGTGCGTGCTTCAAGCGAGCGTCGGGCGCCTCGTCGGATCTCGTCCTGATTCGCTGCCGTCGTGGCCCATCGGAGCAGGCTTTCCTCCAGCACCCGCCCATGTTCGACATCAAGGCCGATGTGGAGGTGAAAGTATTCGAGTCCCGCCGGATCGAGCTGGAGGCTCCGCTCCAGCCCCTGCACGAGCGGCGGGAACATGAGCGGGATGGCCCACTCGTGGCCCGGACCCACCGCTCCCAGCGCCTCCAGCCAGGATCGCAGCGTCATGTCGAGGTGGAGCTGGACGAAGGCTCGGGTCGCCGGCAGCAGCGGCACCTGGTCCCAGTCCCGCTCCGCGAAGCCCACGGCGCGGAGAAAGCGGCGATAGAGCGCGGGGTGCGATCGCTCGAAGCTCTCCGGGCGCATGTACTCCTCCTCAAGGATGTCCCTGAGCAAGCGCCGCACCGCATCGTCCGGCGTGCGGCCCGCGATCGCTTCGAGATAGGCGGTGAAGAAACAGACCAGATGGTAATGCTGCGAGGCGTACCCCCAGATCTGCCACCGCGTGAGCCCGCCCGCCGCGAAGCGACCCAGAAATGGGTGGGTCACGGCTGGATGGATCGCCACCTCCTCTCGGAGCTCTCGGACAAAGTCGGCGGCCGTCATGGCTGGGGCGCGAGGTGGTAGAGCATCCAATAGACGAGGACCCCCGTCACCGAAACGTAGAGCCAGAGCGGGAGCGTCCAGCGAGCGATTCGCCGATGTCGTGCAAACTGCCCGGACCACGCGCGATAGATCGTCGCCAAGGCCAGCGGGACAATCAGAACGGCGAGGGTCAAATGCGAGATGAGCAGAGGGTAGTAGACGCTTCGAATCCAGCCCCGGCCCCCGAAGTGCCTTGAGCCGGCGTGGTAGTGATAGACCACATATGAGACCAGGAAGAGACAGGAGACCGCGAAGGCCGTCAACATGCAGGTCAGATGCGCCGTCACCCTCCGCTGGCGGATGAAGCCGTATCCGAGGATGAGGAGCGCCGCGCTGGTCGCGTTGAGGGCGGCATTGACCACTGGCAAGGCAGAGACGACGCCTGGCGCGGCAGCGGGCGGGGGCTGCCGGCTCAGTAGCAGAACCGCGACCGTCAGGACGACGAGGGCTGATACCAGCCCAATCCCCGACAGTGCGACGCTATCTCTCATGTGTTCGTCGGCCGCCTCCCGTAAGTCCCCTTCGTGACCTCGACATCCACCGCGCCCCCGCCGCCCGCTCCGCTCACGCGTTGGGGCGCGTGGTGACGCGGCCGGCATCCTCGCCGAGCCCGCAGGCGGCCCAGGCCGGCGGCGCGGCCGGATCAGCGCCGCCGTCGCCGAGGATCGAGAAGCCGAGGTCGCGGATCATGGCGAAGTCCGCCTGGGGAGACTGTCCCTTCGTCGTCAGGTAGTCGCCGACGAAGATCGAGTTGGCGACGTAGAGGCCGAGCGGCTGGAGCCACCCCAGCTGGACCTCGCGCCCGCCGGCGATGCGGACTTCGGTCGCCGGGTTGAGCAGGCGGAAGAGGCAGAGGATCTTCAGGCACTCCCGCGGCCCGAGCGCCGGCCGCCCCGCGAGCGGGGTGCCGGGGATCGGGATGAGGAAGTTGATCGGGATCGAGTCGATGCCCAGCTCCCGAAGCCGGTAGGCGAGCGCGATGACGTCCTCGGGGCCCTCGCCCATCCCGAGTAGCGCCCCTGCGCACGGCGAGAGCCCGACCGCCTTGACCCGTTCGATGGTGGCGACGCGGTCCTGGAACGTGTGCGTCGCGCAGATCTCGCCGTAGAACCGCTCGCTCGTGTTCAGGTTGTGGTTGTAGGCGAACACGCCCGCCTCCCGCAGCCGCTCGGCCTGGTGGTCCTTGAGCAGCCCGAGGCAGGCGCAGACCTCGAGGTCGGGGTGGGCGGCGCGCACCGCCCGCACGCTCTCGGCGAGCGCGTCGACCTCGCGCTCGCTCGGACCGCGACCGCTGGCCACGACGCAGAAGCGCGCGGCCTTGACCCGGACGGCCCGGTCGGCGGCGGCCAGGATGTCGGGGAGCGGCAGGAGCGGGTGCCGCGCGATGCCGGCCGTCGAGACGGCCGATTGCGAGCAGTAGTGGCAGTCCTCCGGGCAGAGGCCGCTCTTGACGTTCAGGAGGAAGTTGAGTTTGACGGTGGTGCCGAAGTGAGCCCGCCGCACCCGGGCCGCAGCGGCGAGGAGCGGGAGCAGCTCGTCCTCCGGCGCCGCCAGCACGGCCCGCGCTTCTTCCGGCGAGATCGCGTCTCCCGCGAGCGCCGTCTCGGCCAGCCGGTTCCAGTCCATGCGTTCCGTCATCGGTGCGCCTCCAGGTTGGGAAGTCGGAGGCCGCCGGTCGATCCCACCGATCGGCCCTTCATCTCGCCCGGGGGCGCCGGAGCCGGCCCCGCCCGCCTTGAGTTTCGGCAGCAGATCGTCCTCGAGCAGCCAGCAGGGCGCCGAAGCGCGCGCCCGGTGGGGCGTGCCTCAGTCCCCGAGTCGGATTTTGGCACATCGCCGAAGGGTAGAGGGAGGGATTCGGAGTGCGCGGGCGACCTTGCGCCAGCTTTCACCCCCGGCGCGCCGCTCCCGGACCGCCGCCACGTCAATTCGGGCCTAATCGGGCCTAATCGAGGCCTAATCGCGGTCCTGCACGAGGGCCGCATCGCCGAGGCGGGCCGCCACCAGGATCTGCTGGCGGCCGGCGGTTTCCACGTGCGTCTGGTATCGCGCCAGGTGGCAGCCGTCGCGACGTATACTGCCGGTTGACCCGACCAAGAGAATGGTAGGCAATGCCTCAAGGCACGCTGATCCTCGATCCGTCGAAGCTTCGGGCAGAAGGCGTGCTGGCCTGAAGACCGACCTGCTCCTGATCCCGATGAGCGCCCGATGGGCCGACATGCGCGCCGCTGCGCGTGCCGCCGAGGACGCCGGCTTCGATGGGCTCTGGACCTGGGATCACCTGCGCGATCCCGACGGCGACGACGGCCCCGGCGTGCCGGAAGCGTGGACGGTGCTGACGGCGCTGGCCGAAGTCACGCGACGAGTCTCGCTCGGGCCGCTCGTGCTCAACGTGGCCAATCGCCCGCCGGGAGTCCTGGCCAACATGGCGGCGACGCTGCAGGCGGTCTCGGGCGGGCGATTGCTCCTCGGGCTCGGCGCCGGTGGGAATCGCCGTACTCCGTACGCCCTCGAGCAGGCGGCCATCGGCCAGGCGGTCGAGCGCGACGAGGTCCGCGCGCACCGCGTCGTCGAGGCGATCGGCCTCATCCGCCGGCTCTGGTCGGGCGAGTCGGGATTCCTCCGGCCTGAGTCTCCGCCGCCGATCATCGTGGGCGGCTTTGGCCCCCGCATGGCGGGGATCGCCGGCCGGCACGCGGACGGGTTCAACACACAGGCCTTGCATCCGCGGCTCGGCGAGCTCGCTCGGCGCGCGCGCGACGAGCACGCGGCGTCGGGGCGCGACCCGTCCCGGTTCGTCCTGACGGTGTTCACGGGGCTGGACGAGCGCTGGCTCCGGGCGGACTCGCGGGCGCGACAGTCGCTCGCGGGCGCCGGCGTTGACCGACTGATCCTGCTTGTTCCGCCGCCGTTCGACGCCGGCGAGATCCGGCAGGCGGGACGGGTTCTCCGCGGGCGGTCGGGGACCTGCTAGAGCCGTAGCGGGCGGGGCCGGCAGCTCGTCGCCGTCCGGCAGCGCCGCGACCCCAAAGGCGTTGACGATCCCCGACAGCCGCGCGGTCGCAGACGGCTCCGAATCTCATGACGGAGCCCGGTCGTCCCAACTGAGAGACGAGGTGGGGAAGCTCCTTGAGGGTTGGCCGAAGAGCCGACAGGACTGTCCCCAGCGGACCGGCGCTCGCTGACCGTTGGGGGAAACCATAGAAAGGACGAACGGATGAGCAAGCCCCTCGCAGGCAAGATTGCAGTCGTCACGGGCGCCAGCCGCGGTATTGGCCGGGCCATCGCGCTCCGGCTGGGGCGGGACGGCGCGTCGGTCGCCGTCCACTACGGACGCAATCGCGAGGCCGCGGACAGGGCGGTGAAGGAAATCGAGGGTGCCGGGGGCGCGGCGTTCTCGATCGGCGTTGAATTGGGGACACTGGCGAGTGTCGAGGAACTGTTCGACGCCCTTGACCTTGAGTTGACGAGCCGCCACGGCGGCAATCGCTTCGACATCCTCGTGAACAACGCGGGAATCGCGCCCGACTCCTCCGTGGAGGACACCACCGAAGACGTCTTCGATCGAGTGTTCGCGGTGAATACAAAGGTCCCCTTCTTTATCAGTCAGAGAGCCTTGCCGCGCCTGCGGGATGGCGGTCGCATCATCAACATCTCGACCGCGACCACTCGGATTGCGTGGCCCTCGTTGGCTGCCTACGCGATGAGCAAGGGAGCCCTCAACATCCTGACGCTCGAACTCGCGAAGCAACTCGGCCCGAGGGGCATTACCGTGAACACCCTCGCACCAGGTCTTGTCGAGACCGACCTGAGCACGCGACTTCTCAGCGATCCGCAGGTCAGGCAGTTCGCCAGCTCCCTCTCCGCTCTCGGCCGGATCGGCCAACCGGATGATATCGCCGACGTCGCGGCATTTCTCGCCTCCCACGACGGCAGGTGGGTGACGGGCCAATACATTGATGCGACGGGGGGGTCGCAGCTCTAACGACCCCACGCGGCAGAGCCGTCGCCGGCGCGAGCCGGCCCGTCGCGTCAGGCCTCAGGACTGGGAGGGCCAGGTGACCGCCGAGGCTGTCGTCTCTCGCTGTTGAGACGGCGGTTCGCCGGTGCAGCGTGCGACGATCAGATGACCCCGCGCCGCACCAGATCGGCGATCTGATGCGTCGTGTAGCCGATCGACGTGAGGATCGCCTCGTTGTCCTGACCCAGCTCCGGCGCCGCGCTGCGGATCGGCAGGCGCCTCGCTCCATGCGAGACCGGGTGCCCGAGAATCGTGAGCTCACCGAGCACCGGCGAGTGCACGGGTTGCGCCATTTCCAGATGGCGCACCTGGGGATCGGCGAAGGCCTCGTCGACCCGATGGATCGGCCCGCAGGGCACGCTCGCGTCGTTCAGGATCCTGATCCACTCTGCGCTCGCCCTCTGCCGGGTGACCGGCATCAAGACCTCCATCAGGACGTCCCGATTGGCGGACCGCGCCTGGGCGGTGGCGAATCGCGGATCGCTTCGAAGATCCGGGCGCTCGATGGCGCGGCAGAACCGGTCGTAGATCTCGTCGCCGGCGGCGGCGATGTTGATGTGGCCGTCCTTCGTCTCGAAGACGCCGGTGGGAATCCCCGTCGGATGGTTGTTCCCCGCCTGGGGCGGGATCTCTCCACTCATCAGCCAGCGTGACGCCTGGAAGTCGAGCATGGACAGCATCGCCTCCAGCAACGAGGTGTGCACCCACTTCCCCTCGCCGGTGACCTCCCGTTCGAGGAGCGCGACGAGGATGCCCTGGGCGAGGAGGATCCCCGCGCACAGGTCGGCAACGGGAATGCCCACGCGCACCGGCCCCTGGCCCGGGATGCCGGTAATGGACATCAGGCCGCCCATCCCCTGCGCGATCTGATCGACCCCGGGTCGATCGACGTACGGCCCACTCTGCCCGAAGCCGGAGATGCTGCCGTAGATCAGGCGCGGATTGATCGGGCGCAGGCTCTCGTAGTCGATGCCCAGGCGCCGCTTGACGTCCGGCCGGTAGTTCTCGACCACGATGTCGGCATCCCGCACCAGACGCTTGAAGATGGCCACCCCTTCGGGCGCGCGGAGGTTCAGCGTGATGGCTCTCTTTCCGCGGTGCAGGTTCTGGAAGTCGAACCCGTGGCGATTGCCGCCCATGCCGTCGCCCGTGCGCCCACCGGGCAGCTCGATCTTGATCGCCTGGGCGCCCCAGTCCGCGAGCTGCCGGACACAGGTCGGCCCCGCCCGCGCCCGGGTGAGATCGAGCACCGTGAAGCGCGCCAGGGGAAGGGTGCCGTCGTTCGTCATGGTGGTGGAGGGACGCGTGGCCCCGCGTGTTTTAGTCGGGCCCCCATCGGGACGGGACTCGCCAGCTTGACGCGCTCGACGAACGTGAGAAACCGCGGCCGCGACCACACACGGGTTCCGTCGCTGCGTCACGCCTCTGCGAGCTGCTCGTAAATCTGCCGGGTCGAGGCAGCCGCCTCGAGGCTCGCGCGTAATGAGGCCTGCCGGAGACCGGAGGTGACGCCCTCGATGGCCGCCCGCGCCGCCTGGTACTCGCGGCGCGCTGCGGCCCGGTCGCCTCGGCCGGCGTGGAGCTGCCCGAGCGCGGCGTGGGTCTTCCAGAGCTGAGGCGGGTTCTGGATGAGCTGGGCGATCTTCAGCGCTTCCCGCAGCGATTGGTCGGCCGCCTCGGCATTGCCCCGGGCCAGCTCGATCTGGCCCCGCAGCCGCCACCCCTTCACCAGGTAGCGTCTGGCGTTCGTCCGGCTCGCGATCTCCAAACATTCATCGGTGAACCGACGGGCTGTGTCCCGGTCGCCGCGCGCGAGTGCCAGCTCCCCAAGGCTGGCGAACAGGTGTGTCGAGTACCGCCACTTCATCCACTCGCTCGTCCCGGGGTTCCGGACGCGAGCATGCACGCCCTCGAGAAATTCCGCCGCCAGCGCGAGGTCGCCCTTCGCCATGAAGGCGTCGCCAAGATTGAGCTCGGGGTTGGCGATCGTCTCGTCGTCACCCCGCTTCCGGGCGGCCTCCGCCCCGCGGCGATTGAAGTCGACGGCGGCCTCCAGATCGCCGCACTCGAGGTACAGCCAACCGAGCGAATTCAGCATGCGATGGCGCATGACCTCTTCGCCGGCCTTCTCGCATACGACGAGGCCCTCGTTCAACAGGGTCACGGCGTCGTCGTACCGTCCAGCCCCGGTCAGAGCCAGCCCGTGCTCCCACAAGCCCCAGAAGAACGGGAACATGAGGCGGTGCTGACGAGCCAGCTGCAAGGCGGGTATCTGGTGACGCATCGCTTCCAGATAGTTCCCTTCCCAGTTGAGGAAGTGTCCGACAAAACATTTGGCCATGACGAAATTCGGAATATCGTTCGCCGCCTCGCTGATCTCCACCGCCTTCGCCATCTCCTCGCGGCCCTCGTCGAGACGGGCGGTCACCGCATGCACGAGGCTCGTCGTGATGTAGGCGTTGGCGATGACCGGCTTCGCGTCGATCTGAGTGGCGATACGAATGGCATCGCGGCAGTAGTCGATGGCGCGATCGAACTGATGACCGAGTGCGGTGGCGAAGCCCATGGTGGCGAGCGCCGATGCCTCGCTGACCGCGTCACCCCGCTGGCGCGCCACGACGAGGGCGTGCTCACCTGCGACCTCCGCGCGCTCAAAATCGCTCAACACGATGTAGAGGCCGGCGATCGCCTGGTGGATCGACAGCACGAGCGCAAGGTCGACCCCCTCGCCCCGACGCTGGCACGCGTCCAGCGCCTGCTCATAGAGCACGACCGCTTCGCGGTTCGCGAAGGCATTGGCGGCTTTCTGCGCAGCCTTCACGAGATACTCCAGCGCCTTTCCGGTGTCTTCGGCCCTCGCGAAGTGATACGCGAGGACCTCGTAGTGCTCGGCGAGACGGTCGGCATACAGCTCCTCGATCGCCTGGGCGATCGTGCGGTGCAGCTCTTTGCGTCGCTGCAGAAGGAGCGAGTTGTAGGCGACTTCATGGGTCAGCGCATGCTTGAACATATAGGCCAGCTCGGGAAAGAGGGTTTTCTCGTAGATCAGCTCGATGGCCTTCAAATCCCGCAGGAACTCCTCCGTCCGCTCGCGGATGTCCGCGATCCGGTCGAGGAGGCGGCGGGTGAACTCGCGCCCGATGACCGAGGCGAGCTGCAGCGTCTTCTTGGGCGCTTCCGCAAGCCGGTCGATCCGGGCCATGATAACGTCCTGGATCGTGTCGGGAATGACGATCTCCTCGAGACGCTTTACGAGGACGTACCGATCGTCCGCGCGCCGAATGGCCCCGACCTCCTGCAGCGACTTGACGACCTCCTCGACGAAAAAGGGATTGCCCTCAGCCTTCCGGACGATGAGGGTCCTCAGATCCTCCGGTAGGCTGTCCGTTCCGAGCACCGCGTGCGCCATGCGCACGCTGTCGTCGTGTGAGAGCGTCGAGAGGGCGATACGCGTGTGATAGCTGTGCTCGTCGAAGGGGTGCTTGTACCCCGGCCGGTACGTGAGGATATGGAGAATCCGACTCGTCGGGACGCTGTCGGCGGTGAAGAGGAGACTGTCCTCGCTGGCTTTGTCGATCCAGTGCACATCCTCGTGCACCAATACTTGCGGGCGCACCTCGGCGGCGCGCACCAGCAGGCGACGCAGGGCGTCGAACACTTCACCCCGTCGTTGCTGCGGGTCCATGGTCGCGACCGCAGCATCGCCGGGGTCAATCGACAGCAAATAGTAGAGGTAGGGCAGGATCGGCCGGAGATCCTCGCCGAGCAGGGTGACCGCACGCTCGACCTTCCGGGCGATGATGCCCTCAGTGTCCCCCTCCTCGATCCGAAAGTTCCGCTTGAGCATGTCGACGATCGGATGAAACGCGATGGACTGGCCGAAGGACATGCAACGGCCTTCGACCCAGGTCGCCTCATCCCCCAGCTGGCGTCGAAACTCATGGAGGAGGCGAGACTTGCCGATGCCGGCCTCGCCGGCGATGAAGACCACCTGGCCTTGGCCGGCTTTCGCCCTGTCGAAGCACTGACGGAGGAGCTGGAGCTCCCGCTCGCGACCGACGTAGGGTGTGAGGCCACGCTCGGCGCCGACGTCGAGACGAGTCCGCGCCTCCTTTGCGGAGATGAGTTCGAAGCCGCGGATGGGCTCCGCCTTGCCCTTCACGTGCAGGTCACCGAGGCCGCGAGTGTGGAAGTAGCCCTCGGTGAGGCGGTGGGTCGCGTCCGAGATCAGAATGCGCCCGCGCTCGGCGGTCTGTTGGAGGCGAGCGGCGACGTTGGTGGTGTCACCGACCGCGGTGTAATCCATGCGGAGGTCGGTGCCGATACTGCCGACGACGACGAGACCAGTGTTCACGCCCTGCCGGACCTGGAAGCCGATGCCACGCCGGCCCCGCAATTCCTCCTCAAGGGAGCCGAGGGCGGCTCGGATGCCGAGGGCGGCGTGCAGGGCACGGCGGGCGTGGTCCTCGTGGGCGATGGGGGCACCGAAGAGCGCCATGATGCCATCGCCGAGGAACTGGTTCACGGTGCCCTCGTAGCGGTGGACTTCGGCGAGCATCAACTCGAACGCGCGTGTCATGAGGCGGTGGACGTCCTCTGGGTCAAGACGTTCCGAGAGGGAGGTGAAACCGGAGACGTCGACAAAGAGCACCGTCACCTGCTTTCGCTCGCCCTCGAGCGCGCTCCGCGACACGAGGATCTTCTCCGCCAGATGCTTCGGGGTATACGAGCGCGGGGCGGCGAACTCGGCGGGTTTGGGCGGCGCGGCCGGCGCCGAAACCGTAAGAGTCTGGCCGCAGCGCTTGCAGAAGCGAGCCGCGGTGGCGTTTGGCGTCTGGCAGTTTGGGCAAAGACCCTCCAGCCGAGCGCCGCAGTTGGTGCAAAATGTGGCGTCCGCCTCGTTGTCGCGCCGGCACTGAGAACAGGTCATGGCCCCTCCTGACGCCCGCGTCCCGCGTCCGATGATACGCTGAAACGGCTGTCTCCATCCGCCGGACGCCTGAGACGGATATCGGTGAGGGCGGGATCTTGTCACGGCCGAAATCGGGAGATGCGCCCAATCCCGCGGCCGCAGCGATGGGCGTCACGCACGAGAATGTGCCTAGCGTCAGCAGTCCGGAGCGAGCGCCAGAAGCTTGTGCCCGCCGAAGGATTGGACCCGTTACTCCCTGATGTACTCTCTTGTACTCTCGGGTCTGACAGCGTGAGATATTGGCGTGAGTCGCTCAGTGTCGAGTCGCCGGTCAAAGGTGGCTCCGTCCGCGAGTGGCACTCGAGGGCGTATGACGGAGCAAGGCCGCGCGGGCTCGCCGACACAGATGAGCGGCTCGGAGCCGACTGTTTCGACGACGATGCGCCTCCGGCGGTCGCTTCGGGAGAGGCTGGAAGGGTTGGCCGCGCGTGACCGGCGGTCGGTGGCTGAGGTCGCGCAGGAACTCCTCGAGGAGGCGCTCCGCATTCGTGATTGCCCAGGGGTCTACTTCGCTGCCGAACCAAGTGGACGAACGGCGAAGATCCGGGGGTACCGGGCTCGGGGGTGTGTTAAGGATGATGACCTCGAGCGGCTTCGCCGAGCGTTCCCTCAGCTGTCGCAATCGCAGCTCACCGCGGCGCTCATGTACTACCGGCCATATCCCGACGAGATTCGGAGGCAGGTCGAGATGAACACCGCCCTGACGGCGCCGGCGATTGAGGTGCAGTATCCGGGGCTCGTCCGCGTCTTCGCTACCGAGTGAGGGGCTATCTCGACGAGAACCTTTCCCCCGAGAGTGCGAGCCTCCTTCGACGAGCAGATGTTGATGCGGTGAGCGCTCACGAGGTGGGTTAATGTCCAGCGAGACGACCTAGCCCAGCTCATCTACGCCACAAGACACAGGCGCGTCGTAGGAACTGCGAATGTCACCGATTGTGTTGCCGTAGGCCGCGAAGCGGTCCAAACGAACACGGAGCATGCCGGGATTATCCTCATACTGTCGAGTTTTCGAGGCGACGAGTTCCAGGCGATTGCGGCCGCCATCCGAGAAGTTCGGCGTCGTCCCCAGGGGGGTTTTCACGGACTGGTCGTCTACGTCGAACGCACGTCAAAGCCAGGGGCCCGGTGACCGAGAAGAATTCCTCCGATCGCGAGCGCGGGGAGTTGGTTTGGGTCACCTGAATCGTCGGCCAAGAGCGGCTGGGCCCTTAGAAACCTTTCGCCCATTTTCAGAAGAATCTCCCCACCCGCCCTTCGCAACGGGCCACGCTGCCCTCGGCCCAGGCCCTGGCCAGCGCCACCCCAAAACGCCGATCAGTCGTGCGTCGTTTCGGCGGGGTCACCGTTCGCCTGTACACGGCGAGTTGCTGGCGCAAGGCGAAGTTCTCGAGGGCGAGGTGGCGGCTTTATCAAGTGGGTAGACATGAGGTCGCTTGGGCATCGGCCTCTGTCGACCAGGAGGCTCCGGGAGCCCTTCCGGAAAGCCGCATTGCCAAGGGTGCTCCGGCCTTGTGGCGGTCAGCGTGGCGCGCCAGGGCCCCATCCTTGCGCTCACCGTGGTCGGCCCGACTTTTCTCCGTCCTGACGTACACTGGAGGTAGGACGATCGCCCTCATGCCCCAAGTGCCAGGCCCGCGGTCTCGAGAGCTCACACGGCTCCGCGAGCAGTATGTTGCACGCGGCGTCGACGAGCAGCACCCCGTCTTCGTCGCCTCGACCCGGGGCGCCACCCTGGTGGACGTCGACGGCAACCGCTACATCGACTTCGCGGGCGGCATCGGCGCCCTCAACGCGGGCGCCAACCACCCCGAGGTGGTGGCTGCCGTCCGGGCGCAGGCGGAGCGTATGCTCCACGCGTCCTTCCACGTGCTCCCGTACGAGCCCTACGTCCGCCTCGCCGAGCGCCTCTGCGCGATCACGCCGGGCCGCTTTGCCAAGAAGGTGATGCTCGTCAACTCGGGTGCGGAGGCCGTCGAGAACGCGGTGAAGATCGCCCGCTATGCCACCGGCCGGCCCGGCGTGATCACGTTCGAGAATGGCTTTCACGGCCGGACGCTGCTCGCGCTCACCCTCACCAGTCGGGCGCGCAATCGCGACTTCGGACCGCTGGCGCCGGACGTCTACCGGTGCCCCTTCCCGTACCTCTACCGCTCTGGCTTCGCGTCGGAGGCGGAAACGGCGGCCGCCTGCCTGGACGCGTTCCGGCGCCTCGTCGAGGAGGTCGGCGCGGACCGCCTGGCCGCGGCGATCCTGGAACCCGTGCAGGGCGAGGGCGGCTTCGTGGTGCCGCCGGCCGCGTTCGTCCAGGGGGTCGCCGCCTACTGCCGGGAGCGGGGGATCCTCTTGATCGCCGATGAGATCCAGACCGGCTTCTACCGCACCGGCCGCCGCTTCGGCGTCGAGCACTTCGACGTGACGCCGGACCTGATGGTCCTGGCCAAGTCGATCGCCGATGGCCTTCCGTTGGCGGCCGTGATCGGCCGGAGCGACCTGATGGACGCGATCCCGCCCGGCGGGCTCGGCACGACCTACGGGGGGAACCCGGTGGCCTGCGCGGCGGCGCTCGCCGTGATCGAGGTCCTCGAGCGCGAGAGCGCCGGCGCGCGGGCCCGTGCGCTCGGCGCTCGCCTGCTCGAGCGGTTCCGCGCGTGGCAGGCGATGTGGGAGCTGATCGGCGACGTGCGCGGCCTCGGCGCGATGGTCGCGATGGAGCTCGTCACCGACCGGCGGACCAGGGAGCCGGCGGCCGAGGCGACGAGCGTGATCGTTGCCGAAGCGCTCCGCGAGGGCCTCGTGCTCGTCAAGGCCGGCGCGGGCAAGAACGTCGTGCGCTTCCTCGGCCCGCTCGCCATCACCGACGACGAGCTCGCCGAGGGGCTCCAGATTCTGGAGCGCGCCTTTTCGAGGGTCTGCACTCCCGTCTCCCGGTCGCGTTAGCCGAGTGCGGCCCGTCCGCCCCCGGATCGGGGATTTACCTGAGGACGCCGGCGTCGGGCCCCGCCTCGGCCAGCCGCCCCGACCTCACGGTGGCCGGTTGACGCCGAGCTCGACGGCCCCGACGGGGACCCAGATCCTCGAGCGGGCTCCTGAGGGGCGCCACTGTCACAGGCTGGACACGCCGACCAGGGCGCGACGAACTGGCACACCTGGGCCGCCCCGCTCCGGCTGTCGGCTCAGGTGGCTCACCCCCCGCCCGTCGGTGTCGCTCACGAGGCTCACACAAAGCTTCGTGCTGGTGGACTTCTGCCGTAAATTTTTGTAAAGGCCCCAACATTAATTACCGCGAGCGCGGTGACGTCGGCTTGGGTCAACGAAAAGGGAGGTAGAGGGCACGCATGAGTCGATATACACGACAATTCCACGCGGCAGTCATCCCCGCCTCGATGCTCATTTTCTTCTCCGCCGGGTGCGCGAAGGAGCCCGCGACGAGTATGGCGCTTGCGCCGTCTCCCGGGGGCGCGGCGGGCGCCAGCGCCAGCAGCTCTGACGAGGGCAGCGGGCAAGGCAGTGGCGTCGTGGGTCGCGGTGGTGGAGGGGTCGTGGGCGCCGGCGGTGGGGCACAGGGAGTGGGCGGCGCCGGGGCCGAGGACGTGAGCGGCGGCGGCGGGCGCTCGGACTTTGCCGCGGGCGGCGGCGGAGCCGCGGGCTCGAACCTGGCGAGGGGAGGCGCGGCGGGCGGGGCCTCGAGCGTCGCGCAGAGCGGGTCGCAGTTGGTCGCGGCCGCGCGGCCGCAGCCGAAGGAGTTCGGCGGCGTCACCGGGCTCCAGGACATCCACTTCGACTTCGACAAATACGTGATCCGGCCCGAGGACGCTCAGCTCCTGTCGGCGAA
>Ga0137415_10001556_pt1 | contig 22799 bp, 23 predicted proteins | sample CZODoug3_1_1_16f_FD_183082 | JGI IMG/M metagenome (GOLD analysis project Ga0137415, IMG submission 183082) | Vadose zone soil fungal communities from Angelo Coast Range Reserve, California, USA - CZODoug3_1_1_16fungal (Hybrid Assembly) | ecosystem: Environmental > Terrestrial > Soil > Vadose...
GCTGGGATCGAAATCGGGCCGCCCCCGCAGCGAGGGGTCCGCGGGGCCACCCCAGACGGCGTCGTTGTCTTCCGTGTACCCGCCACACACCGCGGAGTACACCGAGTCCACCAGGCGGCTCTGTCCGTTGCGGTCGGCGAACAGCGCCTCGCCACGCGTCGCGTCCACCGCGGCGCCGGTGCTCGCCTCTTCCGCCGCGACACCCTTGTAGACCTGGCAATGCTGCTCCGCACAGAGCAGATAGGGATCACCCAGGTGGCGCGCGCCGATCTTTGCCAGGACCTCTCCGCGCGCCGTCACCGCCTGCGCCTTGAGGGCCTCCAGGTGCGCCCTGGCGAAGATCTCGCTGGGCACGACGCCCTTGACGAGGCGCTCCATTCCCACCGCCGCCACCAGCGCGAGCGACCCGTACGCGTCCACCGTCGCAAAGAGCCGTCCCGGATACGTCCGGGTCTCGTTGCCGTGGAAGCTGTAGCCCATCCCGTACTCGACCTGCTCGACCGCGATCCCGGAATCTGCGCGCAGCTCGATGGCGCTCTCGCCGATGCCCGCTGAGTTGCCTCGCGGATCCCGCAGCTCGATGCGCGCCTGCGGGCGCACGGCGATCTCGCGGCGGATCTGCACCCGGGTCCCGAATCGGCCCTGAAGCTCCTGCGCCTGACGCCTCGCCCCGGGCTCGGTCGCGTCGCCTTCGGCAAGGATGGCGTAGCGGCGCGTATCGACCACGTGACCGGCGATGCCGTAGGCCTCGCCGACCGTGGCGACGCGGACGGCGATGCCCTTCGCCGCCCACTCTTCTCGCGCCCTCTGCACGCCTTGCTTGTCGTCGTACCGGAGCTGCTCCAGCTCGACCCACGATGCTCCGGCGCCTTGCGAGCCCTCCAGAAGCTGCAGCGTCCAGCGCCCCGGACCGCCCCCGGCGACGACGGTCTCCATCACGCCCGATGCGGATCGAGCCAGCGCCTCGAGCGGGCCGTTCGAGGAGAACACGATCTGCTGCCGTCCCTCGAGGACGCGCACGGTGATCAGCGGCTCGCCGCCGGAGAACGACGGCCGGCGCGAGTGGAGCAGCTCGAGGGGATCGTCCGGAGCGGGCGCGCCGGAGAAAAGATCGTCCTCCGCCCGCAGGGCGCGCGCGAGCACGGCGCCGCCGAGAAAGGAGAGGAACCTTCGGCGCGGCGTCGTCATCTGCGCAGGTGCGTCCGCTCCACGTACTCGCGGAAGTCGGCGCGCAGCCGCTTCGCGACCGGTCCGGGCCGTCCGCCGGCGACCTTGCGCACCTGTTCGCCGTGGGATTCCAGGAAGACGAGGCTCGTCACCGGCATCGCTTCGCGCAGCGTGCTGGTCATGAACACCTCGTCCGCCGCCGCCAGCGCCTCCGGACCGTGCGGCTCCTCGCGCAGGATCAGCCCCTGCGCGCGGGCGATCTCGATGAACAGGGCGCGGGTGACGCCCTCCAGCATCCCGAGCGAAAGAGGCGGGGTCACGAGCACGCCGCGCTGGACGAAGAAGACGTTGGAGGTGGTCCCTTCCGTCACCCGCCCCGCGAGATCCAGCAGGATGGCGTCGTCAGCCCCCGCCTCCTGCGCCTCGCGCAGCGCGAGGATGTTGTTCAGGTAGTTGCCGGTCTTGAGCGCCGGGTCGAGCGCCTGGGGAGGGTTGCGCCGCGTCCTCGCGATCGCCATCTGCAGGCCCCGCTCGTACTGCTCTTCCGGCGGCGCCGCGAGCGGCCGCACGATCAAGACCAGCCGGTTCTGGCCGCGGGCGAGGAACGGCGAGAGTCCGAACTCGCCAGCGCCGCGGGTGATCACGATCCGCACGTACGATTCGGGATTGCCGGCGGCCTCGAGCGTGCGCTGCAGCTCGCGAACGATGACCGCGCGCGGCGGCAGCGTCAGATCGATCCGGAGCGCCGTCTTCTCCATCCGCGCCAGGTGCCGGTCCAACTCGAACGGGCGCCCGGAGTACGTGCGCACCACCTCGTAGACGCTGTCTCCGTAGAGGAAACCGCGGTCGAGCACCGGCACGACCGCCTGGTCCGGAGGGACCAGCCTTCCTTCCACGTTGCAGAGGACGGGCACCGGACTTTGGTACCGCCCCCTGCCGCCCTGCGCAACAATCGTTCAAGCTGGCGGCGACGGGCCGCATTGCCCGGTGCAGGAGCGGCAGTGATGGGATACAACCTCGCGTGAGCCGCTAGCTCAGCTGGTAGAGCACCGGCCTTTTAAGCCGAGGGTCGTGGGTTCGATCCCCACGCGGCTCACTCTGCAAAATGTCGTTTGCACTCGCGGAATTCACAGCGCGCTTCGGCGCCGGAAGCGCTCGGTGCGCTTCTGTCAGCAAACGCCGTATCGGAGCGGATCGCCGACACGTATCGAGGCTCTCCAGGGTCGGTGGGCGTATCTCGGTCATCTTCGTGCTGGGGGGCTTTGAGGTGTCCGGTCCAGTTGGACCGCTGATGCTGAAGGGTGTGACGGCCCAGGGCATCGGCGTCGGCCATCGACGGGCCCTCGAAGGTCTGACCCGAACCCTCCATCACCTGGCGCTCAAGCCCGCAATCGACCGCAAGCTGATTGACCTGCGAGGGCGACTCATCTCCTGCGCTGATCGATTGGCGACACTTCGACCACGCCGCTGTCGAACGGCTGGACAGCGCGAAGTCCACTCGTCGACGGCCGGCGCGACGGGAGCGGCTCAGGACGACGAATGGGGAATGCGCCCTCCATTCGCCCGATGGGCTTCCCGGTCGAAGTGGCACTTCGGCTGCATGTGCGCGGCTCCAACGGGACTTCTTCCCGAGGGATCCTATGCAATCGCTCAGAAGAATCGCAGCAGCGCTCTGGGTGGCAGCCGCCGCGCAGGCGGCGCAAAGCCCGCAGACACCGATCGAGGGCAGCGCCATTCCGCAGTTCATCGAGCCGCTTCCTACGCTCGGCGTCGCGGGCGGCAGCATCAACACCCTGTTCGGCAACCAGCCACTCACGCTGACCATGTGCGAATTCCGGGCGAACGTCCTGCCCGCTGGAACGTTCGCACCGGGTCAGAAGCCGGAAACGTGGGTGTGGGGCTACGTGCCGGGCACGACTTGCCCGAGCACCGTGCAGGACACCTATGTCGGTCCGGTGATCGTGAACAGCCGCGGCTCGCCGACCGAGGTCACCTTCATCAACCAGTTGGGCAGCGCCGCGACCACCAACGTGCTGGCCTACAAGTACTCCACCGACCAGACGTTGGAATGGGCCGACCCGCTCAACGGCGGGGCCAACGCCTGCAACAAGGCAGGCGGGATCCCGGCGTTCGGCTCGCCGTGCGCGCAGAACTACGCCGGACCGGTCCCGGCCGTTCCGCACCTGCACGGCGGCGAAGTGCCTCCGATGCTGGACGGTGGACCCGATGCCTGGTTCCTCAGCGACGCCCTCGGCACGCGCTTCGGACACGACTACTACACGCGCCGTCCGGGTCCCGCGAACCAGACCATCTATGCCTATCCCAACCTGCAGCAGGCCGCGCCCATCTGGTTCCATGATCACACAGATGGCGTTACGCGGCTGAATGTCTTCGCCGGTCTCGCGGGCGCTTACTACATCGTCGATCCCGCCCAGAAGCTCCCGGCCGGGTTCCCGGGGGTCGCGGAGGTCGTGCCCATCGTGCTGCAGGATCGCATGTTCGACACGAACGGACAGCTCTACTTCCCGTCCGACTCCAGCGGCGCATCGGTGAACAGCACGAATCCACAGCATCCGTACTGGGTGCCTGAGTTCGTCGGCGACACAATCGTCGTCAACGGCAAAGCCTGGCCCTTCTTCGCCGCGCAGCCGAAGCGCTACCGGTTCCTTCTCCTCAACGGCTCGAACTCGCGCACCTACGAGCTGTTCCTCACCAATCCGGTCACCGGTGCCTTCGGTCCGCCGATGTGGGTCATCGGCAACGACAGCGGCTACCTCGACGCGCCGGCCAAGCTGGATCCGGTGGCCGGACAGAAGCTGCTGATCATGCCAGGCGAGCGATACGAGGTGATCATCGACTTCGCCGGGGTCGCGCCCGGAACCACGTTCATCCTCAAGAACACCGCCAAGGCGCCCTTCCCCACCGGCGCCCCGCCGAAGGGCTCGACGGTGGGCAGGATCCTTCAGTTCCGCATCGCCTGCCCGCCAGCCGGTTGCCCGGTCGATTCCAGCTGGAATCCGGCCACGCCGGGCGCCACCATTCGGCAATCTAACCAGTTGATCCAGCGGCTGGTGAACCCCGCGACAGGCACTCTGGCAGCAGGAGTTACCGCCGACAAGACGCGGCAACTGACTTTGAACGAGGTGGAGCTGCCTGCCTCGGTGGCCACCGACCCGGTGACGGGCGTGACCACCGAGTATCCTGGCGGTCCGGTGGACATCCTGCTGAACAACACCAAGATGTCAGGCGAGTCGCCGCGTCCGTACAAGGACTTCGTGCCCATCAACGTGGGGGGCAAAGTCACCTTCTACTCGGAGCTGCCGCAGGAGGGCGACACGGAGGTGTGGGAGATCGTCAACCTGACCCCCGACGCGCACCCGATTCATGTCCACCTGGCGTCGTTCCAGGTCCTCAACCGGCAGCCGTTCGACTTGAAGCAGTACAACGCCGCGTACGCCGCCGCTTTCCTCGCCGCACCCGCGCTCGGCTGCGCGGCGGGCTTGTACTGCGCGGACTTCGGGCCGCCGCTCGACTACAACACGGGCAACCCGCGCGCGCTGGGCGGCAACCCCGACATCACGCCCTTTCTAAAGGGCAAGCCCCTGCCGCCCACAGCGCAGGAGACGGGCTGGAAGGATACGCTGGTGGTGCCGCCAGGTGCTGTGACGCGATTCGTGGTGCGCTGGGCGCCGAGCGACCTGCCCATCGGTACGCCGAAGAACCAGCTGGTCTACGCCTTCGACCCCAGCGACAACCTCGAGCATGGATACGTGTGGCACTGCCACATGATCGACCATGAGGACAACGAGATGATGCGGCCCGACGTGATCCAGCTCAACCCGGCCCCGGGCGCCCCGGCGCCCGCGGCCCGTCCGCTGGTGAAGGGCGTCGCCTACTGAGGGGACAGGGCTTGCGCGGCGAGGGGCGAGATGACCCTCGCCGCGTTCATGCGGGGTGGCTGTCGGTCCAGAGGCCCTCCGCACCAGCGGGCCGCACCAGGATCTGGATGACGATCGGAGCGAAGCGACGCTGGCTCTCTACTTCTCCCTGTGAGGCAACCGCGTCCACGTGGACGCAACCGTCAGGTCGAGGCCCATCATGCCACGCGCGACTGTCTGGCGAACGGCGTGCTGCAGGTCCCCGCGCTCGCAAGGTCGTCAACCGCTGGCTCCCGCCTCACGGTGCAGCCCCAGTCTGCTGCGCAGGACCGAGACGTAGAAACGTTCGCCCTGCGGTAGACGGCTCTCGCCGTTCTCGAGTTCCTTGAGGAGGAGCTCGACCTGCTTCCGTCCACGCGACGTGCGGACAGCTTGAAGCGGCGTCGCGCCTCGGAGCGCCGGCAATGGTTGGTCGATCCAGCGCGAGTCTATCCCGCTGCTTCGAATCGCAGATTCAGATCCGCCGATTCGGCACAGTGGCCGCGTACGCGCTGCGCATCGTGACCGATCGGGGGACGACTGGTCTCGAATCCGGACAGTACCGCGCAACCCGAGCACGAGAACGGGGGTGTTTTCCGGCTCCTGCACTGGCATCGGTTTCGCTTCGCGTAGCAATGTGGGCAAGGTGCGGTTGGCACTTCGATCGCTCTGGCGCGCTCCAGGCTTCACCAGCGCCGGCGCGCTCGTGCTTGCGATTGCGATCGGTGGCAGTACGGCTGTGTTCAGCGTATTGCGCGGGGTCCTGCTCCGGCCGCTGGGCTTCCGCTCACCCGAGCAACTCATCCGGATCTACGAGAGGCCCGCCGGGATCGATTCGCGGTGGGCCTTTTCCGGGCCCGACTTCCTCGACTTCGCGGCGGAGAACAGTGCATTCCAATCGACGGCAGGAATCCGGGCTGAGCAGCAGACGCTCACGGGCCGCGGTCCGCCGACGCAGGTTCGCATCGCACGCGTCAGCGCCAGCTTCTTCTCCACGCTTCGCGCGTGGCCGATGATCGGCCGCGCGCCGCTCGCAGAGGAAGACGTCGCGGGAAGTTCGCGGGTGGTGGTGCTCACCGACGGATTCTGGCGGCGCGAGATGGGAGGCGATCGTGCCGCACTCGGCCGCACGCTCACGCTCGATGGGCGCACCTACACGATCGTAGGCGTGATGGCGCGGGACTTCCATTTCCCGCTCCTGCGCCAGGCCGAGATCCTCGTCCCGCTCGCGCTGGAGGGTAGGGAGAAGGAATTTCGCGGGATCAATTGGGTCACGGTCATTGCGCGTCTGAAAGACGGGCTCGGAGTGCATGAGGCGCAGGCGGACCTCGACGTGCTCGCTCCCCGCATCAACGGCCGGATCGCGGAGCACATCGGGTGGCGTCTCGAAGCACAGCCGCTGCTCCAGGACCTGGTCGGACCGGTGAGGCCGGCGCTGACCGCACTGCTTGGCGCGGTCCTGCTCGCCCTGCTGCTCGCGTGCGCCGATCTGGCGAGCCTGTTTCTCGCGCGGGGAATCGCCCGACAACGCGAGCTGGCCATCCGCGCTGCGCTCGGCGGCGGACGGTCCGAGTTGGTTCGTCGACTGATGACCGAGGCTATGCTCCTCGCCGCGATCGGCGGAGGACTCGGCCTTCTCATTGCGCCGTGGTGCCTCTCGGGCCTGCTCGCCCTCGCGCCGGCGGACACCCCGCGGCTCGACGAGGTCCACCTCGACGGCGCCGTACTTCTGTTCTCCCTCGGAGCATCGACCGCTGCCGGCCTGCTTGCCGGCCTCGTTCCCGCGCTGCAGGTCACGCAACCGCATCTGATGGAGGTACTGACCAACGGCTCCGGAGGCACGGCGAAGCGCCAGCGAGCGCGGTCCGCTCTGGTGGTCGCAGAGACCGCGCTCGCGTTCGTGCTCGCGGTCGGCGCAGGTCTGATGATCCGCACGGTCTCGGGTCTCCTCGAAGTGCCGACCGGACTCGCCTCGCCGGAGCGGGTGCTGGTGGCGGACATGGATCTGCCGCAGTCGCGTTACCCACGGGACCGAATCTCGGCGCTGTCACGCGAGCTCCTGCAGCGTCTCTCCGCGGCGTCGGGGGTGCAGAGCGCCGCGCTGGTGACCAACGTGCCTCTCGACCCGCGCGCCCGGGCGGAGTTCGGGTTCGCGATCGAAGGCGAAGCGTACCCGCCGGGCCAGGGGCCCAAAGCCGAGATCGTCTTCGCCACGCCCGGATATCTGCAGACGATGGGAATCCCTCTCTTGCGCGGACGCGACCTTCAGTGGACGGACGTGAAGAGCTCGCCGCATATCGTGCTCGTGAACGAGGCCTTCGTCCGCCGCTTCTTCCCTAGCAGTGACCCGCTCGGCCGGCGCATCACCGAGCTGGTCGGGCCCGACGACCCGTGGGAAATCGCAGGTGTGATCGGAGACGTGCACACCCAGGGTCTCGACCGCGCACCGGCGCCGCTGATCGTGGTCCCACTGCAGCAGTTTCCCGTCCCCACGCTCCGCCTGGCCGCGCGCGCGGCCGGTCGCAACCCGATGCAGCTTCTGGCCACGATGAGGTCGGAAGTGCTCATGATCGACAAGGACGTGCCGCTGTCATCTCCGCGAGCGCTGCCGCAGATCGTGAACGACTCGTTGGGGACGCGCCGGTTCCAGATGACGCTGCTCAGCATCTTCGCGCTTGTCGCGCTCACGCTCGCTGCGCTGGGCATCTACGGAGTGACTGCATACTCGGTGACGCAGCGAGCCCGCGAAATCGGCATCCGCATGGCGCTCGGAGCGGCTCCTGCGCGGGTGCTGCAAATGGTTCTCGGCGGCGGAGTCCGGCTTTCGCTCCTGGGGGTCGCGATCGGCGTCGTCGCGGCTCTGCCCGCGACGCGCGCGCTGGGGACGCTCGTCTATCGCGTGAGCACCACGGATCCGCTGACGCTGACGGCGACCGGCGCGCTCCTGATCGGCGCTGCCGCGCTGGCGAGCTGGGTCCCCGCCCGGCGCGCGATTCGGCTGGACCCTGCGATCTCGCTGCGCGCCGAATAGCCGAAAAGTCGCCGAACAGCCGCACAAGTGACGGGCTGCGCACCGGCTTGCAACCCGGCCACCCCGTAGGGCGCCCGCGCGGACTGTCAGCAAGCCGAGGCGGGTTTTTCAGCCCGATGCGCGTAACCGCGTCGCGCAGGTCATCCGGCGAGAGATGGCGGTAAGTGCCTGTCGTGGTCGTTACCGAACCTCAACTACAGCGAAAAGGTCGGAGCGAGCTCGCGCACCGTTGAAGCCACTTTGGCCGCATCACCGAGTCGTCCCGCAGCGACGAGACAGCGGTGGACCTGCCGAGCCGTTCTTTCGAATTGGTCGATGACCTGGCGGCGGAGCCTCCCTTTCGCTCGGGCAGCTTCGAGGGCCGCCTCGTAGTCCAGATCGATGAAAACAGGCGGTTTGCTCATCGATGCTCCTCCGGCTTGCCGACACGCAACTGGTGCAACTATACTAGTTGCTAGACATGGAAAAAGTCTCCACGATCGACGTTCGCCAGCGGATCGGTGACCTGCTCAACAGGGTGGCCCTTCGTCACGATGAGTTTGTCATCGAGCGGAAGGGCAAGCCACTGGCCGCATTGGTGCCGGTCGAGCGTCTGGAGCAGATGCGGCGTTTCGCACGGCGGCACGCGCTGGAACTCCTCGAGGAGCTGAAGCAAAGCACGTTGAGCGAGGAACAGGCGCTCGCGATCGCCCTCGAGGCGCAGCGCTCGGCTCGTAAACGTGCGCGGAAACCTCGACGCAGGACCAAGTAGCCATTGCTCCGCGCTGTCCTCGACGCGAACGTCTACATCAGCGCCATCATCCAGCCAGCCGGCACGCCGGGCCGGTGGGTCGAACGGTTCTTGCGCGATGCGGACTTCGAGATCGTGCTCTCGCCTGCGATCGTGGATGAAGTGATGAGAGCCCTCGCGTATCCGAAAGTTCGCAAGCTGCTGCGCGGCGTCGATGCGCAGCTGTGGTTTGAGGACATCGTGATGCTGGCGGACCTGGTTGTCGGCGCGCAGCAACTCTCTGGCATCCGCGACGATCCCGACGACGATAAGTACCTCGCTGCAGCTCTCGAGGGACGCGCTGGCTACGTTGTCACTGGCGATCAAGCGTTCCTTGCAGTCAAGGCGTACGCCGGCGTGGCCATTGTGCCGCCTCGATCGTTCCTCAGTCTCGTGGGTTCGAGAGCCTAGAGGAATCGTCGGTTGCGAATCGCCCAGCCCGCAACCTCCAGAAGTAATCAGACCAGAGGCTCCAGCAAGAGTAACTGATTTTTCGGCCCGATGCGTGTCACGGCCTCGCGCCGGTGGGCTAGAGTGCGCCCGGAACGGAGGGGCGCCCATGAAAATAATGCTCGCCGTGATGGCCTGCGCGTTCTCGGGCTGCATTTACGCCGACGTGAAGACGCCGCTCGCCTATCGCGCGCCGACCGCGGTGGAAGCGAAAGCCGAGGGGGCCGCCGACGTGGAGGGCACCGCCTGCAACCGGGCGGTCCTCGGGCTCGTGGCCTGGGGCGATGGGGGCTACGCGGCGGCGGTGGCCGACGCCAAGGCGAGGTCCGGCGCCACCCAGCTGGCCGACGTCCGCGCCGACACCACGTTCTTCAACATCCTCTTCCTGTACGACAAGGCGTGCACCCGGGTCACCGCGAAGGCAGTCCGGTGAGACCGCTCCTGTTGTCCGGGCTGCTCTTCTGCGGATGCGCAGGCTCGATGATGCGGCCGCGCCCGGCGCTCATCTTCGAGGACAGCTCGGCCGCGCTGCAGTGGCGAGCCGATACCGGATCGGCGCCGCGCGAAGTCCACGGCGAGTCCTGCCGCAACGCGGTGGGCCTGCCGCTCTTCCTGTGGGGAGGATGGGACCTGGGCGCCTGGGGCGACGCCGGCTACCGCGACGCCGTCGCCAAAGCGCAGGCGCAGGCGCCCGGCAGCACACTGTCCGACGTGCGCGCCGACGTGCATTTCATCAACATCCTCGTCTGGCGGCAGGAATGCCTGGTCGTGACCGCGGCGGCCAGATAGACGCCCTGCGCGGCGGGGGGATACCCTGCCGGGCTTGCGGGCCGCTCAGGACGGCGGCGGGCGCGACCCGGATCGGACCGCATCGAGCGACCAGCGATCCCACGAGAGCGTCGCGATCAGCGCCGCATAGATCAGCGCATAGACCATCTGCTGCGTGAGCGTGTCCCAGCGTTGCAGCAGCGCCGTCCCGAAGACGAGGGCGGCGATCATCAGCGCCCCGGCTGCCAGCGCCGCCCGCTGGAACAACCCGACCGTTATGAGGGCGCCCACCGCCGCCTCCGCGAACGGAAGCGCGAGGGCGAAGGCCTGCACGAGGCCCGAGGGAAGGATCGTCGGCTGGAAGTCGCGCGCCATTCCGGCGGCGAAGGCGGACAACTTCGGCACGCGCACAAGGCCGTGCACGACCAGGTTGATCCCTAGCGTCAGACGCAGCAGCGCACGGCCTAGAGCACGGTCATCCATGGACCCGTCTCTTACTCGTCGGGAGTCTCGCCCGCCACTCGCCGGAAATGCACGCGCCACCGCCAGCGGCACCGTGCTCTTCGCTACAGCAGCTCTGCCAGCCGGTCGCGGTACATCCGCGACAGCTTCAGCTGCGTGCCGTCGCGCAGGACCAGATCGCGCTCCCCGTGCGTCGCCGGCCGCAGCGCCTGGATGCGCGCCACGTTCACGATGGCCGAGCGATGCACGCGCGCGAACTGCCGCGGGTCGAGCCGCTCCTCGAGCAGCTTGAGCGAGCGCCGCAGCAGGTAGCTGCCGCTGCCGATGTGCAGTTCGACGTAGTAGTCCTGGGCCTCGATCCAGTCGATCTCCGCCACTGGAACCACGCGCACGCCCTCGCGATCCGGCACGACGATGCGCTCGAGGTACGCTGGCGCGGCCTGCGTCCTCGCTTCCGACGAGAGGCGTGCCGCCAGCGCGAGAGTCCGGTCCGCACGGGCCGCGGCCTTGGCGCGGGAGAGAGCGCGCGCGAAGCGGTCGTCGTCGAAGGGCTTGAGCACGTAGTCCACCGCCTCGGTATCGAACGCCTCCAAGGCGTGACCGGCGTGCGCGGTGACGAACACCACCCGTGGGGGGCGAGGGCCCGCGGCCCGCATCACCTGGAAGCCATCGAGGCCGGGCATCACCACGTCGAGGAAGAGCACCTCGGGCGCCAAGGTCCGCAGCGCCGCCAGCGCCGCCTTGCCGTCGGCGCAGCAACCCACCACCTCGATCTCGGGATCCTCGCCCAGCATCCTGCGCAGCGCCGCCCGCGCCGGCGCCTCGTCATCGACCACCAGGACGCGGACCGGATCGTTCATTGCGGCAGGCGCGGGCGGGAGTGGAAGGGGATCACCACCCGCGCCACCGTTCCCTTCCCGTCGCTGCTCAGAACCAGCTCGTGGCGGTCCCCGTAGAGTTGCTCCAGGCGGGCACGCGTGTTGGCCAGGCCGGTGCGCGTCGAAGGCTGCGAGCTGCCACCGCCTGTGCCGCTGTCGCGCACCTCGAGCTCCAGCATGTCGCCGCTGCGCGAGGCTCGCACCTCGATCCGGCCGGGATCGGACGACGGCTCGATGCCATGGCGCAGGGCGTTCTCGACCAGCGGCTGCAGCACGAGCCGCGGAACGAACGCGACGGTGACCGCCGGGTCCGCCTCGATGCGCGCGGAGAGCCGGTCCCCGAACCGGACCTGCTCGAGCTCCAGATAACGGCCGACGAACTCGAGCTCCTGGGAGAGCGGGATCTCCTGGCCGTCGTCGAGCAGCAAGCTGCGGAGCAGGTCGCCGAGCCGCGCCACCGCGCGGGTTGCCGCCTTCGCGTCGCCGGTGCGGACCAGCGAGGAGATCGTATTCAGGGCGTTGAAGAGAAAGTGCGGGTGCATCCGCGCTTCCAGCGCTTCCATTCGCGCGCTGAGCAGGCGCGTCTCCAGCCGGCTTGCCCGGAGCCGCTGCTCGGCGGACTCGCGGTAGTAGGCGAGCGCTTGACCGAGAACCACCAGCGCCGCGTAGGCGAAGACGTCGATGAAGGACTCGGCGAAGATCTGCGCAGTCAGATCGGTTGCGTGGCCCGGAACGTCGAAAAGGACCGTGATCGCGTAGGACGGCGGCGCGCCGATCAGCACGGTGGCGGCCGCCGCAGCGAGGTGGACGAGGCTGTTCCTCGGCCACCGCTGGCGATCGACCGGATACCGCTCCACGAGCCAGAGGATCGCCGGCGTGAACAGGGCCCAGATCCAGCAGCCCACCAGCGGCTCGAGGATGCCGCGCAATGGAGGCAGCGCGCGGCCGTGGGCGAGTGCCTGCAGCGGGATGCGCGCGTACGCGACCGCGGCGACGATCGTCCAGGCGCCGAACGCGATGCCAAGCTGCTGAAGCATGCTGCGGGAGGTGTTCCGCACCCGGGCCTCCGTGAGAAAGCCAGTGTAGTCGGATCGCGGCCCCGTCCGCAGCACTTGCCGGACGGGGCCGGTCCGGGGGAGCGCTATTGCCCCGGAGAAGGCGAGGACGCCCCCCCGTCCGCGATGAAGCGCCACGCGCCGTCGGCTTGCCGCGCCCAGAGCGTGAGGTATTTGCTGTAGAAGCGGTCGACGCTGCCGTCGGGATTGGTGATGCTGTCGACGGCCTTGCCCACTGTGTAGCCCAGGTCTCCGCTCTTGCTCGAGCCGGCGAACAGCGGCGTCCAGTCCAGCACCTCATCCGGCGTGCCGCCGGCATAGAAGTCGGTGACCTCTTGCTTGGCCAGCAGGAAGAAGAAGTTGCGGCCGAAGGGCATCACCAGGTCCGCCGCGTACGCCGGGAAGGCAGGAGAAAAGCCGTTTGCGACCGAATAGGCGGCGAACTCCGCATCGGTTTTCAGGAGGGAGCGCTTCTGCTGCTCCAGGGAACCGGGGTGCCGAACGCAGCGTGGCCTGCGCGGGGTTCGGCTCCGCGGCGGAAAGGGTCGCGCGGATGTCCTGCTTGCCCTGCACGATGTCCACGCCGGCGGCGAGATAGAGAGCGTTGCCCCGCATCGCGCGCACGATCCCTTCGATCGGCCCGAGCTGCTCGATCAGCGCGCTGTGCGATGCGTCGGCCGCGAGGAGCGCACTCCGGGCGCTCAGCTGGCTGTGCGCGGTGGCCGTCGTGCCGTTCAGGTCCAGGACCGATCGGTCGTTCTCGCTTCCGCCGCACGCGACGACCATGATGCACGACAGCGTCATCGAGACTCTCTTCACGATGTTCCTCCCTCTGCGAAAGCTGGCGCGGAACGGCCCGCGCGGCTCAGACCTTGGGAAGAGCGGCGCGGCATCGGTGGGGAGAGCAGCCACCGGGACCGGTTCCGCAGCGAAGCGGCCCGCGGCTGCAGGCGCGCTCCCGATCCCCCGACCGTGACGCGCCAGCCCACCCGCGCCGGCCGCAGAAGCTGCGGGAGGGTCATTGACGGCACGGCCGGAGCAGGCGCAGAAGCACGCGCCATGAGGCGCCTGCTGCTCGCCGCCCTGGTGCTCGCTTGCGGGCCCCGCGGCCACTGGCCTCCGCGGCCCGCGGAACATCCGCCCACGCCGACCGAGCTCCGGATCTACGAGCTCACGGTGCGCGCCCCCTCCGCTGAAGAGCGCGCGCAGTTCTCTGCGGCGCTGCGGTCCCGGGGGTTCGCAGTCGTCGATCACGAACCGCGCAAGGGAGATCTCGAGGTGACGCTGACGCACGAGCCGGACTCGCTGGTGGCGACGTTGCGCAGCGACGGGTGGTTCGTGGATGAAGCGGTGGGAAAGGACGTCGAGTCGCTGTCAGCCACCCTCGCCGTCTCACAGCGGCTGACGGACTTCATCCGCAACAGCGGTCTTCCCCAGCAACACATGATGCCGGAGAACTGACCGCCCGACAGCGTTTCGTTCGCGAGACGGCGGCCGGCGAGCTCGCTCTTGACTTCGCACCGTCGGACGCGGTGTACCATGCGCCCGCCGCACTGCTGGGTCATCCACCTCTGACGCGGAGCACACGCATGAGAGCGCTCTACGCCGCAGCCATGCTGACGCTGTGCAGCCTCCTACTCCCGGGACCCGCGGCCGCGCAGACCGTCGAGCTCAAGCTCGGCCACGTCGGATCCCCGGGATCGCTCTTCGATCTGTCCGCGACCGAGTTCGCCAAGCGCGTGAAGGAGAAGACCGGCGGCAAGGTCGTCATCCAGGTGTACGGCGCGAGCCAGCTCGGCGACGACACCGAGTTGCTGCAGAAAGTGAAGCTCGGCACCGTGGACCTCGCGCTGCCCTCGACGGTGATGTCCTCCGTCGTTCCCGCGTTCGGGCTCTTCGAGATGCCTTACCTGGTGAAGGACCGCGAGCACATGAAGCGGATCGACAAGGAGATCGTCTGGCCGACGCTGGTCCCGATCGCGGAGAAGGCGGGCTACAGGGTCCTCGCCACCTGGGAGAACGGTTTCCGCCAGATCACGAACAACCTGCGCCCGATCAAGGGCCCCGACGACCTGAAGGGCATCAAGCTGCGCGTCCCGAAGGGCAAGTGGCGGGTGAAGATGTTCCAGTCCTACGGCGCGAGCCCCTCGGCGATGGGCCTGTCGGAGGTGTTCGTCGCCCTGCAGACGGGCGTGATGGACGGAGAGGAGAACCCGCTCACGCAGATCTACACCTCGAAGTTCCAGGAGGTGCAGAAGTATCTCTCGCTGACGGACCACGTCTACACGCCGGCGTACGTGGTCGCCTCGCCGCGCAAGTTCGACGGGCTTCCCGAAGCCGTGCGCAAGCAGATCCAGCAGGCGGCCCAGGAGACGCAGCCCTTCGTCTACGAGACCGGCGCGAAGATGGACGAGGACCTGCTCGGCAAGCTCGAGCGAGGGGGGATGAAGGTGAACCAGGCCGACAAGCAGGCCTTCCAGAAGGCGAGCAAGCCGGTCTACGATAACTTCTCCACGGAAGTGCCGAATGGCAAGCAGATGATCGAGAAGGCGATCGCGCTCGGATCCGGCAAGTGACGGCGCGCGCGATCTGGCGCCGGCGGCTCGAGCAGGTTCTGCAGTGGATCACGGGTGCGCTGCTCGTCCTCCTCGCCGTCGAGGTGCTCGCCGGCATCGCTTTCCGCGCCGCGAGGAGGCCTCTCTCCTGGTACGACGAGGTCGCCTCGGTCCTGCTCGCCTGGATCACCTACTACGGGAGCGCGCTCGCCGCGCTGAAGCGATCGCACATCGCGTTTCCGGGGCTGGTGAACGCGATGCCGCGGGCAGGACGCTTCGTCGCGCTCGCGATCCGCGAGACGGCGGTCCTCGGTTTCTTCCTGGTGCTCGCCTGGCAGGGAACCTCGATCCTGCACGTGCTCGCGGGCGAAACCCTGGTGACGGTAGACATTCCGGTAGCGCTCACGCAGTCGGTGATTCCCATCGGCGCCGTGCTCTTCGTCTGCGCGGAGCTGCTCAACCTGCCCGACCGCGTCGCCTGGGCGCAGGGGGACAAGGTCGCCGTCAGCCCGCAACAGGACGCGGCAAAGGAGCTGTCGCACTGATGGCCATCTTCGTGCTCTTCGGCGCCGTGATGGTGCTCGTCCTCCTGAACATCCCGATCGCCATCGCGCTCGGCGTCGTCGCTCTGGTCGCCATCCTTCATGCCGGCGGCGTCGCGGCGCTCGCGAACGTGCCGCTGGTCATGTACACGGGCTCGACCAGCTTCCCGCTGATCGCCATCCCGCTCTTCATCCTCGCAGGCGCGATCATGAACGCGTCGGGCATCTCGCGCAGGCTGATCGCGCTCTCTTCCGCGGTGTTCGGGTTCGTGCGCGGCGCTCTCGCCCAGGTGACGATCGTGACGTCCATGTTCTTCGCCGAGATCTCCGGGTCAGCCGTCGCCGACGCGGCGGCGCTCGGAACCATCCTCATCCCGGCGATGAAGAGCAAGGGCTACTCGAAAGAGTTCTCGGCGGCAGTGCTCTCCTCGGCCTCGACGCTGGCGGTGATCATCCCGCCGTCGATCCCGATGATCCTCTATGCCGCGATGGCCGACACGTCAGTGGTGAAGCTGTTCGTGGCCGGCATCGTCCCGGGGGTCCTCGGCGGCCTCTTGATGATGGTCATCGCCTACCGTTTCGCCCGTCTCTACAACCTCCCCGTCGAAGAGAAGTTTGACCGTCGGCGGGTCTGGGCGGCCTTGAAGGAGGCATCCTGGTCGCTCGTGTTGCCCGCGCTGATCCTCGGTGGAATCTTCGGCGGCGTCGTCACCGCAACGGAAGGAGCAGCGCTTGCGGTGCTCGCGGCCGTCGTCATCGGCACGGTGATCTATCGCGAGCTGAACCTCAAGGCTCTCTACACCGCGATGATCGACGGCGTCGTCCAGACCGCCGTGGTGATGCTGCTCGTCGCCGCGTCGGCCCTGCTCGGCATCCATCTCACCGAGATCCAGGCACCGCAGAAGCTTGCGGCCGCCGCCGCCGCCCTGAGCAACAGCAGGTGGCTCGTGCTGATGCTGCTCAACCTGCTCTTCCTGCTGCTCGGGCTGTTCCTTCACTCCGCGGCAGCCATCATCCTCGTGATCCCGGTGGTGATGCCGCTGGTGCAGGCCGTGGGGATCGATCCCGTCCATTTCGGGATCATCGTCACCATCAATCTCGGCATCGGGCAGCAGACGCCGCCGGTGGCGAGCGTGCTCACGGTGGCCTGTTCGATTGCTCGCGCCGACATCTGGGAGGTGACGAAGGTGAACCTCTGGTTCATCGGCGTGCTGCTGCTGGTACTGCTGTTATCGACCTACGTACCTTTGGTGCCGCTCTCGCTCGTCCGGCTGTTCTACGGGGGGTGACGTACCTTCGGTGCGCGAGCGCCTTTACGCCGCGCGGTCGAACTCGGGGGGCGAGTCCGTTTCTGTTTCGGGATGCGCCGGCTGGGTCGGGCGGCGGCGGGTCTTGCGCGTCACCGCCGTCGCGAGGATGGCGATGTAGAGGAACCCGACGAACGAGCAGCCGGCGATCTCCAGGAAGCTGAGCACGGGCGGACCCCCGAACAGGTATGCGGCTAGCGTGCCGCGTTGCTGTAAAGAAGAGCACCGCGGCGGGTGGGGTCGCTAGGCCTTGCGCTCGCACCGCCTGACATGGTGGCGGTGCTGCGCGCTCCTTTCGCTGGAAAGCGGTAGGATTACGTCCACTGGTCGCCGCCGCCGTAAGGTGGCTCAGTCGCCGCCGTAAGGCGGCTTAGCGACTGTTGTTTTTAGACTGTACTTCTGGAGGAAACCATGCCGCTGTCCGGAGATGACTGCCGCCGGCTGATCGACGCCGCCCATGCCCGCGCCGGGCAGATCGGCATCCGGGTGACCGTGGCCGTGGTGGACGAGGGGGGCCTCTTGCTCGCGCTCGCGCGCATGGACGGCGCGCCGCCCATCTCGGCGCAGATCGCGGAGGCGAAGGCGAGCGGCGCCGCGCTCTGGCACCGCGACGGCGCCTCTCTCGCGCAGGTGGCGCAGGACCGGCCGGCATTCTTCGAGGCCGTCGGACGGATGGTGCGGGTTCCCATCATTCCCGGGCTGGGCTCGACGCTGGTGCGGCGCAACGATGCGGTTCTCGGTGCCGTGGGAGTGAGCGGCGGCAAACCGGAGCAGGACCTGGAATGCGCGGAGGCCGGGCTGCGCGCGATCTGATCAACGAAAGCCGAGCAGCGCGCCCGCGATCAGCGCAACGACGATCAGGATCACCCCCGCGACACCGCCGATCGGCGGGCCCGGCTCCGGCGGCGAAATCCGCGGCAAATCCGTGTTGCTCATCGAAGGCCTCCCCGACTGCAGGGCCTACGAGACGCCGAGGTACGAACACAAGGTCTCGCTGTGCCCCGGGCGGGGAAGCTGTCGAACGAAAGGGGTGGAGAGGCTACCTCTGCCCCGCCGCCGCCGTCGCGGCGAGATGCTCCATCGCGGCCCTCACGCCGCCGGGCCGATGCGGCACACCGGCGAGGCCGAGCCCCATCTCCACTCCGGAGAGCGTTCCGCACAGCGTCAGGTCGTTGAACGCGCCGAGATGACCGATCCGGAAGATCGTCCCCTTCAATTTGCCCAAGCCCTGGCCCAGGGACATGTCGAAGCGATCGAGCACGATGGCGCGCAACTTGTCCGCATCATGGCCGGCGGGCATGCGGATGCCGGTCAGCGAAGCCGAGTGCTCGCGCTCGTCGGCGCAGTTGACTTCCAATCCCCAGGCCCGAACCGCCCTGCGCGTGGCTTCGGCATGACGTGCGTGACGCCGGAACACGTTCTCCAGGCCTTCTTCTTCCAACATCGCGATCGCCTCGCGCAGGCCGTAGAGCAGATTCGTCGCCGGCGTATACGGGAAGAAGCCGCTCTCGTTCGCGCGCAGCATCGCGGCCCAATCCCAGTACGAGCGGCGCAGCCCCGCCCCGCGCGACGCCGCGAGCGCTTTCTGCGAGATGGCGTTGAACGACAGCCCCGGCGGGAGCATCAAGCCCTTCTGCGAGCCCGCGACGGTCACGTCGACCTTCCATTCGTCGTGGCGGTAGTCGATCGACGCCAGCGAGGAGATGGTATCGACGATCAGGAGAGCCGGATGCCCGGCGCGATCGATCGCCGTCCGCACCTCCGGAAGGCGCGTCGTCACTCCGGTGGAAGTCTCGTTGTGCACCACGCAGACGGCACGGATCTTCTGCTGCGCGTCCGCGCGCAGCTCGTCCTCGACCATCTTCGGATCGACCCCGCGGCGCCAGTCGCCGGGGATGAAATTCGCTTGAAGACCGAGCCGCTGGGCCATCTCCTCCCAGAGCTTGGCGAAGTGGCCGGTCTCGAACATCAAGATGCGGTCGCCGGGGGAAAGCGTGTTCGAGAGCGCCGCTTCCCACGCCCCCGTTCCCGAGGCGGGATACACGATCACCGGCTGCGTGGTGCGGAAGACGCTCTGCAGTCCTGCCAGGACTTCCTTTGCCAGTTTCGCGAACTGAGGCCCGCGATGATCGATGGTCGGCCGATCGATCGCGCGTAGCACGCGGTCGGGCACGTTGGTCGGCCCGGGGATCTGGAGGAAATGACGGCCGCTGGGAAATGCCACGGAGACTCCTACTTGCCGGTCCAGCGGGGTTTGCGCTTGGCAAGGAACGATTCCACGCCCTCGCGAAAGTCCTCGCTCATGTAGTTGCGCACCACGAATTCGTCCCCACCGCCGGGCGGGGCCCAGTGGCGCACCACCCGGTTCAGCGCCTCCTTCGCCGCGCGCAACGTGAGCGGCGCGTGCTCGAGGAGCGTGCGGGCCGTCTCCACCGCCCGCGTGTAGAGGCCCTCCTCGCTGGTGATCTCGTTGAGCAGCCCGGCGGAGCGCATCTCTTGCGCATCCATCAGCCGGGCCAGGAAGAGGATGTCCTTGGTGCGGGCGACGCCGATCAGCGCCGCGAGGCGGGCGTGGTTTCGCATCGAGAGCGTGTTGCCGAGCGTGCGCGCGATGGGAAAGCCGAACCTGGCGGAGGGCGCGCCGAGCCGCAAGTCGCAGGCCGCCGCGATGCCCGCGCCGCCGCCGGTGCAAGCGCCCTGGATGGCGGCGATGGTGGGCACCGGGACGTCCTCCAGAGCGTCGAAGACGCCGTCCATCGTCGCCTCGTAATCGAGGGCGTCCTTGGGCGTCTTGAAGTTGCGGAACTGCGCGATGTCGGTCCCCGAGACGAACGCCTTGTCGCCCGCGCCGCGCAGGATCAACACCTTCATCCGCGGGTCCGGCGCCCGGCAGATCTCGCCCAGGCGTTGGTACATCCCGAACGTCATCGCGTTGCGCGCCTCGGGACGGTTGAAGGTGAGCCAGGCGATGCCGTCGTCGCCGATCTGGAACAGGATCTCTTCCGCCCTCATGCAGGCTCCCGGATCACGCCCGCCCTCGCGAGCTTGCCGATCTCGTCGCGCGAATAGCCCAGCTCGGCGAGGACCTCGGCAGAGTGCTCGCCGAGGAGCGGACCCGCCCGCACCATCCGCGTCGGCGTCTCGGACAGGCGCATCGGCGAAGCGATCTGCTTGACCGGTCCCAGCCTGCTGTGCGGCGCGTCGGAAAAGAACCCGCGCGAGAGCAGGTGCGGATCGTTGAAGACCTGATCGTACGTCTGCAGCAATCCGCAGGGCACCCCGGCACGTTCGAGCGCCTCCACCCAGTGGCGCGCGGGCCGCGTCGAGCTCACGTCCTCGATCAGCGGGATGAGCTCGCGGCGGTTCTGGTGCCGCAGGTGGTTCTTGGCGAATCGCGGGTCCTGCTTCAGCTCGGCGAGGCCGAATACGTCGCAGCACGCCTCCCAGTTGCGCGCGCTCGTCGCGCCGAGGGTGAAGAACCCGTCGGATGCGCGCAGCGCCTGGTAAGGAGCGGAGGTCTGGTGCGCCGAGCCCAGCGGCTTGGGCACTTCCCCGGTGGCGAAATAGCGGCCTGCTTCCCATATGGCGAGGGAGACGCCCGCCTCGAACAGACAGACATCGATGAACTGCCCTCGCCCGGTCCGCTCCCGCGCCCGCAGGGCGGCGACCGCGGCGAGCGCGCCGTAGAGCGCGCAGGTGAGATCGGTCAGCGGAACGCCCACCTTGACCGGGGCGTTCCCGCCTTCTTCGCCGGTGATCGACATCAGGCCGCTCATTCCCTGCGCCATGATGTCGAGCCCGGGCCGCTGCGCGTAGGGACCGTCCTGGCCCCAGCCCGAGGCGGCGACATAGACGAGCCGCGGATTCACCTCCGACAGCCTGCGGTAGTCGAGCTCGAGATCGGCCATGGTGCCCGGACGGAGGTTCTCCACCACCACGTCCGCGCGCTCGATCAGGCGGCGGAACACTTCCTTCCCCCGCGGGAGCTTGAGGTCCAGGGCGAGGGAGCGCTTGTTGCGATTGAGCCGGATGAAACTCGAGGATTCGCCCTCGAGAAACGGAGCGGTGGCGCGCACCTGGTCGCCACCGTCGGGGTTCTCGATCTTCACCACCTCGGCGCCGAGATCGGCGAGCTGGAGCGTGCAGAATGGCGCCGCCATGAAGTTGCCGACTTCGACGACGCGCACGCCGGCCAGCGCGGACTCGGGCATGGCGCTCCTTTACACCGGCGCGCCTCGCGAACACCATCTTGAATCGGCGGCGGTGCGACTGACGTTCACGGTCCGACGGCGACGCCCCACGGCAATTTGCCGACCGCGATCCGCCGCAGGATCTTCCCGTTCTGCACGTCGATGACGGATACGTCGTCGGAGGGCCCGTTCGCGGTGTACAGGCGGTCCTGACCCGGGCTCAGGGCGATTCCCCAAGGTCGCGGGCCCACCGACTCGAACGTCCGCACCACCTTCGCGGCGCGGACGTCGATGCACGCCACGGCGCCGCCGCGGCCGGTCGAGACGTAGAGGCGCGCGCCGTCGCGCGACATCGCCAGCCCCATCGGCTTCGCGCCCTGGCCCCCGATTCGGATCCGGCCGGTGCGCCGGCGGGTGCGGGTGTCGATCACGTCCACCGCGCCGCCTTGCTCCGCGCTGACGAACGCACGCTTTCCGTCCGGGGTGAACACCACTGCGCGAGGCCGCGCGGCCACCGCCGGCCGCGCCAGCAACCTGAACGTGGCCGCGTCGACCACGTCGATCTCGTTGTCCTCCTCGCTGGTCACGTAGATTGCGCGGCCATCCGGCGAGACCGTCACGCCCTCGGGCTGCGCTCCGACCTTGACGGTGCGCACGATCCGGGCGGCTTCGATGTCGACGACGCTCAACGCCGAGGCGTCCTCGTTGGAGACGTAGAGGAGCTTGCCGTCCGCGCTCAGATCGAACGATTCCGGATCCGGACCTCCCGGGAGCCGCCCCGTGACTTCGCCGCTACGGAGGTCGACCACGGCGATCCCGTCCTGCGCCCGATCCGCGGGCGGCAGATCCTCGTCGCGCTGCCCGGGTCCGCCTCGCGGCGACCCGCTGACGGCGACGTAGAGCTTGCCTCCGGGGGCGAGCTTGATTCCCCGGGGCCGCTTTCCCACGGCGATGCGCGTGACGACCGCATCGTTCTCGATGACCGACACGTCGTCCGAGGCTTCGTTGCTGACGTACACCCGGTGCGGCAGGGCGAGGAGCAGGGCGGCGAGGATCAGCACGCGCTCTCCTTTGGCTTCGATGGATCGGTCGTGTCAATGGCACAAGGAGGGTATGTTGCCGCGCATGCTGATCCTCCTCGCCGCCCTCGCCGCCGCCTCGCCGCTCGACGGCCTCGATCAGATTTATCCGCAGCTCGATGCGCTTTACGTCGATCTGCACAAGAATCCCGAGCTGTCGTTGAAGGAGCAGCGCACGTCCGCGCGCATGGCGGACGAACTGCGCAAGGTCGGGTACGAAGTGACGACGGGCGTGGGCGGCGCGGGGGTCGTCGGCATGCTCCGCAATGGGAAGGGCCCGACCGTGCTCCTGCGCACCGAGCTGGACGCGCTGCCCGTCGAGGAGAAAACCGGGTTGCCGTACGCGAGCACGGCCACCGGCGTGAACCCAGCCGGGCAAACGGTGCCGGTGATGCATGCCTGCGGCCACGACGTGCACATGGCCGGATGGACAGGCGCCGCCGCGCTTCTGGCCCGGATGAAGGACCGCTGGCGCGGGACAGTGTTGATGATCGGCCAGCCTGCGGAGGAGACCGTCCAGGGCGCGCGCGCGATGATCGCCGACGGATTGTTCAAACGATTCCCGAAGCCGGACTTCGCGGTGGCCGTGCACGACAGCGCGGATCTGCCTTCCGGCAAGATCTACTACG
>Ga0137415_10001557_pt1 | contig 22784 bp, 17 predicted proteins | sample CZODoug3_1_1_16f_FD_183082 | JGI IMG/M metagenome (GOLD analysis project Ga0137415, IMG submission 183082) | Vadose zone soil fungal communities from Angelo Coast Range Reserve, California, USA - CZODoug3_1_1_16fungal (Hybrid Assembly) | ecosystem: Environmental > Terrestrial > Soil > Vadose...
CGCCGTATCTTCTCTGCCTTCAAAAGACCCGGCGATTGACCATTTACATAGCAACCGCCGCCGGGAACAGTGCGAAGAACACCATCACGTTCCAGATTTTGATACGCGCGAGCGACAGTATTCGGATTCACGCGCAATTCCGCGGCTAGTTTGCGTACCGGAGGAAGCAGGTCGTTCTGGTTCAATCCACCGGCGGCAATCGCATGCTTCACCTGCGACTCGATCTGCAGATAGATCGGCACACCAGAGCCGGGATGTACTCGGAAAATCATTTGTACTAATACAATAGTACAAATATTACTTTGTCAAACAATTTCAGAAGATTTCCCAGGCAAAAGAACAGCGTGATATATGAAAAACAGTACTATTTGAAAATTTGTAGCAGCCAAGCCTTCTGGAAAACGGGTTTGGCTCTTGAATCTATCTAATAAATAAAGACTTATTGATTCTTCCAATTCCTGGAATCAAATTTTACAATTTCTATGAAAAAAAGGGTTGACCTGGAACTGCAACGGGTTTAACTTCAACTGTGCCAGTTACAAAACTGCGGCTTCCAGCAAGTTTAGGCCGCTTGTGATCGTCTAGCTGTTCGGTCTCTGGATCCAATGATCAAGTGAGGGCCTCTAAGCAGCGTAAGGGCTGAGTCCTTGACGCCGTGCTTGATGAATGGATGGGAAGCCTCGTAGTTAGCGGCTTTGTTGCTGTACACATTTGCACGTTTGTAAATCCAGCTAGCCGGATTTACAGAAATGAAAAAATTTCGACCGGAATGATCGTTTGTGCGTCTAAGTAAATGACGGTTTTTCTGGGGCCAATTCTTAATAGTTGTGTGAGTTTATTGTTGCGCTCGCACCCCGTTCGGGCACATGGAAGTGTCCATGTTGGAGAGGGTTGGTTGAATGATGAATAAAGAAGGAGATAGCAAAAATGCGTTCTGATCTAATTTTTGGGGCACTTGCCCATGTTACAAATCGTTATCAACTCTGCCAATTAGCCTCCAAGGCGACTCGCAAGCTGCACAAGCCGAATACCCGCTTGCAGGACACGACGAACGAAGTTCTAGTCCGGTTTCATGAGTCGAGCCCCGTGGCAAAGGCACAGGCATCGAAGGAATCCGCACCTGTTCAGCAGCGCCGCGCAGCTTAAGCGCGGCCCTGCTTCACCATTCCCGTTCCCTAACAAAATTCAATTTCATTAAGATAGAAGCTCTGCTCGATCAGTAACTTCCTTCCCGAAATACCTTCCATTACAACCCCACCGCAGGTGATCATGACCATCTCCGAACTAAAAGAGAAAAACATTACAGAACTGAGCCGCATTGCACGAAGCCTTGAGATTCCCGGTGCAAGCGGACTCCGCAAGCAAGACCTGATTTTTAAGATTCTCCAGGCACAGAGCGAAAAAGAAGGCCATATCTTTGCTGAGGGCGTGCTTGAGATCCTGCCCGACGGCTACGGCTTCCTCCGCTCGCCGGATTACAACTATCTGCCCGGTCCCGACGATATCTATGTCTCCCCTTCCCAGATCCGCAAGTTCGATCTCAAAACGGGCGACACCATCAGCGGCAATGTCCGCCCGCCCCACGAAGGCGAAAAGTACTTCGCGCTGGTCAAGATCGAAGCCATCAACTTCGAGTCGCCTGAAGAGACCCGCAACAAGATCCTCTTCGACAACCTGACGCCTCTCTATCCACAAGAGCGCATCAAGATGGAGACTGTCCGCGACAACATCAGCGGCCGCGTTATGGACCTGCTGACCCCCATCGGCAAAGGTCAGCGCGGATTGATCGTCGCCCCGCCGCGCACTGGTAAGACCATGCTGCTGCAGGCGATCGCCAACTCGGTCACGTCGAATCATCCTGAAGTTGCGCTGATCGTCCTTCTCATCGACGAGCGTCCCGAAGAAGTCACCGACATGCAACGCTCGGTCAAGGGCGAAGTCATCAGCTCGACCTTCGATGAACCAGCCGCCCGCCACGTACAGGTCGCCGAAATGGTCATCGAGAAAGCAAAGCGCCTCGTCGAGCACAAGCGCGACGTCGTCATCCTGCTCGACTCCATCACCCGTCTCGCCCGCGCCTACAACACCATCGTTCCGCCGTCGGGCAAGGTGCTCTCAGGCGGTGTCGACTCCAACGCCCTGCAGCGCCCGAAGCGTTTCTTCGGCGCGGCCCGCAACATTGAAGAGGGCGGCTCGTTGACGATCATCGCCACCGCGCTGGTCGATACCGGCTCACGCATGGACGAAGTGATCTTCGAAGAGTTCAAGGGCACCGGCAACATGGAAGTCATCCTCGACCGCAAGCTGGTCGACAAGCGCGTCTTCCCTGCCATCGACATCCAGCGCTCCGGCACTCGTAAGGAAGAGCTGCTCATCCCCAAGGAAGACCTCAGCCGCATCTGGGTCCTCCGCAAGGTGCTCAACCCGCTCTCGCCGGTCGAAGCAATGGAACTGCTCGTCGACAAGCTAGGCAAGACCCGCAATAACGCGGAGTTCCTGCTGAACATGAGCTCTATTTAACAGCAGTTACTATTTACGAAAGGGCGCCCTGAAATGGGCGCCCTTTCTATTTGTAAAGTCCTTGCATTAGCACAGCACTGCGAAATATAGTGCGTCTTTTGCAAAGCATGCGCGTCACTCACAGTATGTAATACGATTGGAAACGCTCGAAGCTGCCTGAATAGCGACGTGGCCGCTTCCCGAAACGCAGGAGTTCTTATGCTGCGCGTGCTCGTTTCATTGGCTGGATCTGCCGTTCTCGCATTTGCCTTTCCATCCCAGGCTCAGACCACTCCTGTTGCAGCTCCACCTCAGCAAAGCCCCGCGCCAACAGCCATTCCATTGCTGCACGCCACTGCGCGCAACGTTGTCCTGGATGTCGTAGTCACCGACACGCACGGCATACCGGTAAGCGGGCTAAAACAAGAAGACTTCCAAATCCTCGAAAACAAAGAATTACAAAGTATCGCGTCTTTCGAAGCAGTGTCTGCATCTACCTCCACTGCAGCAAGTCGGAATACGCCGCAGACAATCCTTATCGTCGATGCGATGAATACGCGCTTCGAAGACTTTGCGTATGTCCGGTATTCAGTAGCGAAGCTACTGAAGCACGAGCATGGCATGCTCGATCAGCCAACCATGCTGCTGGCCCTCACGAATCGCGGGCTGCAAGTACTGACCAAACCTACCAGGGATGCTGCGGTGCTCGCTGCAGCGATGAAATCTCTGCCGGCGACGTTGCCATGGCGTCTGGAGCAGGGCGGCATATGGGGCACCTTCGAGCGGGTCAACGATTCGCTTATGGCACTTGAGCAGATAGCACAGGCCAATGCAGGATCTATGCAGCGAAAAAACATTATCTGGATCAGTCCTGGGTTTCCTATCCTTTCGCGCCTTGAGCTTGAAGCGGCCTCGCAGGAAAAACTCTTCGATGCCATCCGCAAGTTATCCGATGAGTTGCTCAAAGCAAGAATTGCCGTCTACACCATTGATCCACGGGGCGTAATGGTTAATAACACCATGTTTTCCAATAATCTTCAGTTCGGGGCGTACCTGCGCACGCTCAATGCCGCAAGCGGAGTCGCCTTTGGAGATCTGGCGTTGCAGAAGCTCGCAGTGGAAACCGGGGGCGAGGCTCTCTACGGCCGCAATGATGTGGATAACGAGATCGCAAAGAGCATCTCTGATGGAAGCACGTACTATACGATCTCTTATTCTCCCCGCGATCATAACTTCGATGGAAAGTTCAGAAAGATCAAAATCGTCATCTCCTCGCAGCCAGGATTGAAAGCACGCACACGCGATGGCTATTACGCGTTGCCAGAACCGCTGCCTCCTACCTCCGATGAGATTCGCACTCAGATGGAAGCCGCCCTTGTCAGCCCTTTTACCTACAATGCCGTTGATATTCCCCTTGTCATGACAAAGATCTCACACAGACTGCAACATGCAGCTATTTCTCTGAATATTGATGCCAGCACGCTCTCCTGGAATCCGCTTCCAGATGGGCAGCTAGCCTGCACCTTAGATGTTGGCGCGATCGATTTCTCCCAGAAGGGACTGCCAGAGCACCTGGTCATGCATGCCTATCGAGTCTCGGCACAGCCGGATGTTCTGCGCTCGCCTAACAGAAAAGTTGTAAAGATAGACATACAATTGGCTCTTACCATGCCACCGCAGCATGTCCGGCTGGTGGTGCGCGATGCGTCTACAGGACGGCTGGGCACCACAGACCTGACAAGTTTTCCCACAGCGGATGATACGAGCTTTCCAGAATTGATGAAGCGAACGACGGAAAATTAAAACTCTACTAGAACTCCATCAAGCGATGGCAAATAAGTCGGATGAATTTCCACTGCAAGCCTGCCTGCCTTCACTCCTGGATCTTCCTTAGCCAGAGCCTCAGCTTCTTCTTTCGACTCGGCATCAATCACGCTGAGACCAACAACATGGCCATCATCCACAATAGGCCCTGCAAACACATAACGCCGCGCTTCCATCTGCTCCCGCAGAAAGGCAAGCTGCAGGGGCATTAAATCGCTTGACCCTTCTGTCTCATTCCACTTCTCACCCTTCACCAGAAAGCAAACGAAATACTGCTTCAAATTGCGAGGGACATTCTTCATGCGCGGCTGTGCTGGCATTCCTTGCTCCTGATCTGAGTGTCATCTGTAGCTGGAACCAGGTCAACACCGGAAGATCTTTTGCACAAAAAGCAAAGGGTGCATTCTCTGCACCCTCTTTTGCCGATACAGGTTTGTCAGTGAATAGTTAATGACCATCCACAAACTGATCGCCCTGGAATTTGGGGATACCAAAATGTCCGCGCAGATGAAGCAGGTCAAGCGGGCTCAGCGTTCCGTTTACGGCGACCAGGTTAAGATTGGTGGGACTAGCCAGCATCAGCACCATACCTTCCACATTGCCATGCTCAAAACGAATCCAGAGATCCGTACGTCCCGGATTCATGGCATCGGCATGCGATTGGGCTGTGACCAGGTGCTTCCAGCCGCGGTCATGATACTGGGCGCGCACCGTATCGAGGACTGACAGGTCATACATGCCAGGCATGGGATAGCGAAAACTGTGCACGGAGATGCCGCGCAACTTGGCGACAATGCGCCGTGTATCGTCATCACCCACAAAATTGTTGGCCAGATCCAGCATGGTCTTGTCGAAGGTGAAATCGGTGTGGAAAGTGGCATGCTGGGCCAGAACCTCCACCCCGCGCGGTATCCAGTCGTCGGTCTGCTCGCCAACCTGAGCATGGGCCATGACAGGAGCAGAGCAGGAGAGAGCAATTGCAAAAACAACGGCAAGACGGCTTTGGTACCACATATCATGCCTAAACCCGCTCCCCAGGAAGAAGTTGGCTCCTTTTAGGAAAATTTCTGGTTTTATATGGTCCAAAAGTGACTTGAGTGACCTCATCTGGACAGTTCCCAGATCAAGTTTTTGACTAAACTGAGGAAGTCATGGCTAACCGTCTTTATTATTCCGATGCGTTTCTCAAGAGTTTCAATGCGACCGTGACCGACATCCGCGAAGTATCGCGTACCGAAGGCCAATCGCTCTGGCAGGTGGCTCTAGACAGGACAGCCTTCTACCCGGCAACCGGAGGCCAGCCCCATGACCTGGGCACTCTAACGGCAACCTCGCGCGGCGGGGCGGTTCTGGAGGTCCCCATCGAGTCCATCGAAGAGGACGAAGCCGGCGAGGTGTGGCATTTTGTCCGCAAGCCGCTTCTCTCTGGGACAGTGGTCGAGGGCACAATTGACTGGCAGCGCCGTCTCGATCACATGCAGCAGCATTCGGGACAGCACTTGTTATCGGCAGTCTTTGCGCATGAACTAAAAGCCCCCACCGTCTCTTTCCACCTGGGCGAGACCGTATCCACAATCGACATTGCTAGCGGAGCATTGGCGCATCACAGCCTCGAACGCGTCGAACAGATAGCGAACACTCTGATTGCAGAGAACCGAACGGTAAATATCCAGACCGTGCCCCGGGAAAAAGCCGAAGCCCTGCTCACCGAAGGCAAACTCAGCAAGCTGCCGGAACGCGATGGAACCATCCGGCTGATCGAAATCGAGAACTACGATCTGAATGCCTGCGGAGGAACGCACGTACGCTCAACCGGACAGATTGGCGGGCTCTTGATCCGGGGCGTGGAAAAAGTAAGCCGGGGATTTCGCATCTCATTCGTCTGTGGACTGAGAGCCGTCCGTGCTGCGCGCGAAGACTTCACCCGGTTGAGCCAGGCCGCCTCTACCTTGTCCATCGGTGCAGCCGATCTGCCTGCCGCATTAGATCGCATCCAGGCAACAGCAAAAACGGCTGAAAAAGACCGGCTGAAACTGCGGGAAGAACTCGCCACATATCACGCAGCCAGGCTTGCCGTGGAAGAACCGATTCAGCATGGTCTTCGCCTGGTGCAACGTACATACCCAGATCGCGACCGGGATTACATCCGGCTCCTCGCTAGCCGCCTGACGGCCTCCGTGCCTCAGACAGTAGCCTTGATCAGTACGACCGAGAACGATCCGGCACGCATCGTCCTCGCCCGCAGCCAGGATTTGGATTTCGACTGCGGCAGTCTGCTCAAAGAAGCTTTGGCTGAACTCGGTTTGCGCGGAGGCGGCTCACGTGATCTCGCGCAGGGAGAAGTACCGCACGCTCAGTTGGACACGTTTATCGCATCGGTTGCAACGGCGGTGAAAGCTACCACTCTTACTGCAGCCAGACGCTGACTCTTTGCCAATTCCACCGGCACTGCTAAACTAACAGAGTGTCTCCCGCCAGGTGTGGGGCTATAGCTCAGCTGGGAGAGCGCCTCGTTCGCAACGAGGAGGTCAACGGTTCGATCCCGTTTAGCTCCACCAAAGTCTTCGAAAATTCACCCCCTTAGCTGAGAGTCAGCAGCGTCAATGCCAGAGAAACCGGCATAATGATCGCGCCTGTCTTCAGAAACTCCCAGGCCGTGATCTCAGCGTTATCCCGCCGAAGCGCAATGAGCCAGAGAATCGTCGCCAGCGAACCAGTCACTGAAAGGTTCGGCCCCAGATCCACGCCGATCAGGACAGCATGCGTCAACAGACCGGAGCCATGCATCTGCTGCAGCGCCGTTCCCGCCGCAAGACCTACCGGGAGATTGTTCATGCCGTTGGAAACAAGCGCCACGGCAAACGCAGCAATGAACTTGCCGTAACCATCAGGAGCAGCGGCCAACCACCGCAGCGCTTGCTGGGTAAGACCAAGCATGCCTGCCGAGTTCAACGCTTCCACAATCATGAACAATCCGGCAACTAAGGGAAGCACGCTCCATGAAACATTGCGCACTACGGTACCAGGGACACCGCGATCTTTAAGCGTCACCAGAATCACGGCAAAGATCGCTGCTACGCATGTTGGTATGCCGAGAGGAATACCGAAACCCGAAGAAACAAGCAGAGTAGCAGCAGCTATGAGAATGCCACCCAGCGTCATGCGTCCTTTTGCCGTTAGGACAACTGGAGTGATGTCCGGCGCTGATACCCCCGCAAGAGATTTGCCTGACATAACGCGAAGACAAACAAATGTAACGACGATGGATACGATAGACGGCAGCAGCAATACCCGCAGCCACGCGCCCAGCGGCGGTAGATGTTGTCCGAAGATAACAAGATTCGCAGGGTTTGAGATGGGCAGAACAAAGCTGGCTGCATTGGCAATCAATGCGCACGCTAGCAAATGTGGCTTAGGGTCCACGCGCGCCCGCCGCACCGCGGCCAGCACCGCTGGCGTAAGAACAACCGCAGTTGCATCGTTTGAGAGCAACGCAGTAACAACGGTCCCACATAGGTATATCCAGAAGAAGAGCCTTGCCGCCGAACCATGTGCATGGCGTACGGCTATGTCCGCAACCCAGTCGAACACGCCTTCATGCCGCGCAAGCTCTGCCAGAATCATCATCCCGGCAAGAAAGAGATAGACATCGAGCCCTTCATAAATCGCATGGCCGGCCCGCCGGAGCGTGAGTAGCCGTGTGATCACCAGCAATAACGCACCCGCAGATACCCAGAGATATTCAGCGATACCCCTGGGACGCAAAAGCATGAGCAGGATACTCGCTAAAGAGATGATCCAGATAAGAGCAGAGTGCATGCAGGATTAAAGGAACGCGCCTATGCCATTCTATGATGCCGCAGCCTTCTCTCCGGCGGCATGCCTCACTCGCTTCATCAAATTCTTGTATCCTTCTTGCGTATCGTCTAAGCAAGTTTCAGGCGTGTTCAGGAGGAAATCCATGAAGTTATTTTCCAAGTTGTCGTTGGCAGCAGCAATGCTGACCGCATTGCCATTCGCAGCACATGCCGCTGCGTCGAAATCCGTGACAGTTGAATTGAAGACCGCCAATGGAGAAGAGGCTGGTACAGTAACGCTGGCGCAGAAGAAGTCTGGCGTCGTCCTGGATGCCAGCCTGAAGAATCTTCCTCCTGGCGAGCATGCGATCCACATTCACCAAAACGCTAAGTGCGATCCACCCGATTTCAAATCGGCCGGTGGACATTTCAATCCTGAAAGCAAGAAACACGGCATTAAGAACCCCGAAGGCCATCACGCCGGAGACCTGCCATTGAACTTGACAGTAGGCGCGGGTGGCACAGTCACGAAAAAATTCTTCAGCAAGGACATAACGCTCGATCCCAGCGCAGCGAACTCGGTATTCGCCAACGGTGGAACGGCAATTATTGTGCATGAGAAAGCAGATGACCTAGTGACCGACCCAACCGGAAATGCCGGCGGCCGCATCGCCTGCGGAACAATTACGCAGCCATAAAGGCAGCAAGGGGCAGGCCTCCCCTGCCCCTATTGCTTCATGATTTTCTTTGCCGCCTCGCGTCCCTGCCGGATCAGATCGGGAAGGCCGACGCCGTGGTAAGCATTTCCAATCAGCGTCAAGTTTGGAATAGCCGCAGCCCAAATCTCAAGCTCTTTCATGCGATCCAGATGACCCACAGCATACTGCGGCAACGATAGTGGCCAGCGCCGCACAAGCGTAATGGCAGGTTCCGGCAATGGCCCGAGTGTATGAGTAAGTTGCCGATGCGCAAGCGAGACAAGTTCCGCATCGGACCGCCCAAGCAAGGCCGGAGCACTCTCGCCGCCAAAGAATGCACGCAACAGGATGCCGCCTTCGGGCACACGATGTGAAAACTTCTGATCGACAAACGTACAGGCAAGCAGCGATGGATCAGTTGCCTGTGTTGTGCGCATCTTTGCGCTTTGTGGAACAAGAAAACCGAATCCCCGAGGGATGCGCATCTTTTTTGCTGTTTCAGGCTGAAATGCAAGCGCAACAACAATTGCCGAAGACGCCTCCATATCGAGCAACCGATCAAATGCCGCGTTTAAGGGCTTAAGCAGTTTGCGCGTTACATGCGCAGGCGTCGCAACGATGATTGCATCGAAATCTTTGCTACCCGCTCCTGTCATAACCTGCCATGCATTGTGCGATCGCGTGATGGAAAGCACTTCGTGGTTCAATCGAATGTGCTTAGCCGGTACGTATGCAAGCATGCCGTCAATGAGTGTCTGCAATCCCGATTTGAGCGTTGTAAATACCGGAGCAGCGTGCTCCTGTTGTGACTGTTTTTGCTGCAGCGCCAAAATGAGACTGCCGTGTTCCTGCTCCATTTTGACGAAGGCAGGCATAACGGCGCGCACACTCAGCTTCTCGACACTACCGCCAAAGATGCCAGAAAGCAGCGGCCCAGCAAGCGTTCCGGTAACTTCATCACCAAAATGACGCCGCACAAACGAGGCGACGGATTCGTCGGTACCTGGTTTTAATGCCGACTCTTTCATAGCAGAGGCACTTTTCGCCTCACGCAAGTAAGCAAGTCTCGCCTGCCAACTGAACAGCGGGGACTCCATGATGGGAGCCCACCGCGTCGGCACCATCATCCGCATCCCGTCTGGCATAGGAACAAGATGCCGCCCCTGCAACAGATAGGTGCGGCGCTGGTAGTCGTTAGAAGGGATGATCTCCGCTTCCAGTCCTAATTCGATTGCCAACTCGCGCGCCCAGGGCTTCTCCGTAACCCACGCATCGGGGCCGCATTCGATGACAAAGCCCTCGCGGCGTTCGGTCTCGACAATGCCGCCAAGTCTAGGACTAGCTTCAAAAAGAGTGAAGTTAGCTTGCTTTCTCGCAAGCTGGAAGGCTGCCGCAACTCCGGCAATCCCGCCTCCGAGGATGGCGATCCGCTTCATTGCACGCCGAGCCGCGCGAGCCCTTGCTTTGCGATATCGGCCAGCGCTTCCGTTAACAGCGATGATGCATTCAGAGACTCAGGCCGCCGCAGTTCGATGCCAAGCTTGCTTGCGAACTCGCGGAAGGCAATGTCGATGTCGTACAGAATCTCGACGTGATCGCAGAGGAAGCCAATGGGCTGCAGGACAATGTGCTTCGCGCCCTGCTGATGCAACGCCGTGATGGTGTCTTCGACAGTAGGCCCGATCCACGGTCCGCCAGACATACCCTGACTTTGAAATGCGAAGTGGCAGCTGTCGGGCGAAAGTCCGGAGACGCGCTCGGCCACCAGCGCTGCAGTCTTCTTTGCTTCCACTTCATAAGGGTCTGGCCCCAGCGCAGGATTCGCCGGATCGACTTGCACTGTTCTCGCGGGAACACTATGCGCAGTAAACAACACGGGAACCTGCTCATGACCTTCAACACGAAGCGGCTCCCATACAGCACGAAGACGTTCGGCAAAAGCATCCGCAAGAAGCGGATGGTCGGCCCATCCTTCGACAAAATCGATTGTCATCGCATCGCCAGCAGCGGCAAACAGTGCACGACGATACAAACCAACACTGGTGCGCGAATTTTGCGGCGCAAGGCAAATCGCAACAACGTGAGAAATGCCATCCTCGTGCATTTGCCCCACTACGTCGGCGATGTACGGCTTCCAATTGCGCATACCCACGTATACCGGAAGATTTAATTTCCCCGAGAGCAGACACCCTTGCTCCTGTGTAAGCGCCGTGAGCGGACTTTTGCCGATGAGCGAATACCGGTGGCGAATCTCTTCGACAGCCGCATCAAGCAACGGACGGCCTCCGGTGATATTGCGCAGGTATTCGGGAATCTCGTCGAGTGAATCCGGAGTTCCGTGAGCAAGCAGAAGAACTGCTGCGCGATTACTCATGCTTCTGCTCCACGCTGTATTCGCGCACAAAGCGCACGACTGCCTGCACGTGTTCTACCGGCGTTCCAGGCACAATACCGTGACCGAGGTTGAAGATATGTCCCGGACGGCCAGCCGCCTGCGCGAGAATCTGATGCACGCGCTTCTGGATCAACTCAGGCTGAGCAAAGAGCGTGATGGGATCGAGGTTGCCTTGCACCGCACATCCGTAATCGAGCGTGCGCCAGGCATGATCGAGCGGCGTGCGCCAGTCGAGCCCCAGCACGTCCGCGCGTGTTTCACGCATCGCAGGCAGCAGGCTCGCCGTATCCACACCGAAGTAGATCACGGGAACACCAGAGTTCTGTATTTCCTGGATCAGTGTCTTTGTGATGGGCAGCACAAATTCGCGATAGTCTTCCACGCTCAAAGCACCCGCCCAGCTATCGAAAACCTGGATCACATCCGCGCCAGCTTCTACTTGTTGGTGCGCATATTCCTTGAGCACGGCGACGAGTTTCTCCAGTAGCTGCCGCCACGCATCTGGATAGAGGTACATGAACTTCTTCGTCTCAATGTAATTACGCGAGCCGCCACCCTCGATCATGTAGCTCGCCAGAGTGAAAGGTGCTCCGCAGAAACCGATGATGCCAAGTCGGTCTTTGAAATGCGCAACGACTTTGGCAATGGCTTCAGCTACATAACCCAGTTCTGAAGCGCGGTCAGTGCGCAGCCGTGCGACATCATCTGCTGTGCGGATAGGATGATGCACCACTGGCCCTTCGCCTGCCTGGAACTCAAAGGGCAATCCCATGCACTCAAAGGGAAGCAACAGATCGGCAAAAATGATGGCTGCATCTACATCCAGCTTCTCCGCTGCTGTGATGGTCACTTCTGCAGCCAGATCGGGGCGTTTGCAGATTTCAAGCAGCGTGTGATGCTTGCGCACCGCTTGATATTCCGGCATATAACGCCCAGCCTGGCGAAGAAACCAGACCGGCGTGCGGTCCACGGGTTGACGCAGGCAGGCACGAACAAAGCGCGTGCCTGCTGAAACTACGCCGTTACTGATGGCGCTATTGGAGGAAGTTTGCAATCGTTCAGACATCGGAACTCTACCTTTCAGGGTAGCATTCCGAGCGTCTACTTCTTCGCCGCGGGCGCTGGAGCTTTGCCCAACACGTATTTGTCATACCAATCAAAGTAGCGCTGGTAGCGGTCGCGAATAAAGCTGGGCCGCGTGAATCCATGGAATTGTCCTGGATACACGACCAATTCCGTAGGCACATTCAAACTGCGCAGCGCCTGATACATCTGCTCACCGCCTACCAGCGGGACATTGAAGTCCTTATCGCCACCCATGAAGAGTGTGGGCGTATGAATCCGGTCTGCATGAAAGAGCGGATATCCCAACTTGACATACGCCTCCGGAGACTTCCACGGCGGCTGTATCTCGTTGTCGTATTGGAAGACATATTCATCCACGCCATAGAGCGCGATGGGATTGCCGGTGCCTGCTCCGCTGATCGCCGCCTTGAAGCGCGTGGTGCTGGCAATGGTGTAGTCGGTAAGAATGCCACCATAACTCCATCCACCCACACCCAACTTGTTTGGATCTGCAATACCCTCCTTGACCGCTTCATCCACGCTAGCCAGCAGGTCTTCGACTTCATGATGCCCCCAGTCCGCGAAGATGATCTGTTGATATACGTGACCGCGACCAGAGCTACCCCGATAGTTCACATTGATAACCGCATAACCGCGCGCAGCAAAAAGCTGCCGTTCAATGTTGAATGCGTGCGCATCCTGCCCATTGGGTCCGCCGTGAATTCGTAACAGCGTTGGATACGATTTCCCAGCCACTGCATCTGGAGGAAGAGTGACAACTCCATGTACCTCCGTGCCATCTTTACCCGTAGCATTCAGGTCGTGCGTTGCGCCGAGCTTGAGCTGCGCCATCAATGCATCGTTGTGACTGGTGAGCTTGCGCAGCTTGCCATCTTCAAGCGCGAATACCTCAGAAGGCGCAGCGTCTGTTGACCATAGAATCGCCGCGTGTCCAGCGGCTTCGTTATGTGCCGTCGATACACCCTGCGCATCGATGAGCTTCTTTACCGTTCCACTTTCAATATCGACGGTTGCCGGATACTCCAGGCGATCATCTTCCACCAACACAGAAATCGACTTACCGTCTGACGAAAAGATAGGTGCAGAAACAGCACGGTCCAGTTTCGCAGTGAGGATACGAGGCGAACCACCATCGGCGCTGACGACCCCGAGTTGGTTCTGACTGTATTCCCAATACTTCGGCTCGCTACCCTCAAGAAACGCAATCGTTTTGTTATCCGGGCTCCAGGCCAGACGACCGCCATCTTGCCCTTTGAAGTTTGTCAGCCTACGCGCCGGAGAATTCGGCTTTGCCGCAACTACGAAGACATCGCTGTTGATAGTACGATCTGGATCGGGCTCATGATTGCTCACATAGGCAATCTCCGTCCCATCAGGTGACCATACAGCGTTGCCCTCCTCAAAATTCGTATCGGTCGTGAGCTTCTCGAGCTTATGCGTGTCAACGTCCCATAGATACAACAGCTCATGATGGGGGCTGTTGAGATACCCTTCCACATCCTGCTTGAAGTGGTAACGATCGAGAACGATGGGCTTCGGCTTTTCCTTCTCCTTCTGGTCCTGCTTCTCATCCTTCTGCGGCTCATCATCGGCCTTCAGCGTGAGCAGCAGTTTTTTGCCATCAGGAGACCACGCATAGGCCGACAGATGCTGATCTTTTATGTCTGTGAACTGATGCGCTTCTCCACCACGACGATCCAGCACCCATACCTGCGTTCCTTTCGCTTTACCAGCCCTATCGGCGAGGAACGCAAGATATTTTCCATCAGGACTCCAGCGCGGCGTGTTCGAAGACGAATCAACTCCATAGGTCAGCCGTATGTCCTGCGAGCCATCCCAGCTCGCCATCCACAAATCGGCGATGCGCTTATCGGCAGTGGTGTCGACGGTGCTGACGGTATACGCAACCCACTGCCCATCGGGCGAAACCTGCGGATCACCCACATCCTGAAAGCGAAAAATATCATCGAGGGTGATGGGGTGAGGCGCAGTATTTGTAACCGTAGCAGATGTATTTTGCGCATTAGCGGCAGAGGCGAGCACAGCAAGGGCTATATAAACGAGGAAACGAGGCATGCTCCGCAGTATAAAGGCCAGCCAGAGCATCCTGCGCAGCAATCTCTATTTCTGCGCGACGGTAGCCCGCATGGCTCCGGTCGAAATGCCTCCGTCGACAAGCAATGTTTGCCCCGTAATATAGCGGCTCTCTTCTGACGCGAGAAAAATGACCGCTCCATCCAGGTCATTAGGCGCTCCCGGGCGCTTTAGAGGAATGCGGTCAACAAGGTAATCCACCCACTCCTGGCTCTCATAGAGCACCCGGTTCTGCGCCGTCTTGAACCAGCCCGGAGCCAGGCAGTTCACCGTAATGCCGTGCTTGCCCCACTCGTCGGCAAGGCTCATGGTGAGCTGCCGGATGCCTCCACGGCTTGCGGTATATGGCCCAAGTCCCGCGTAACCAAAGACGCTGGTGACGGAGCCGATATTGATGATGCGTCCGTAGCTGTGCGGAATCATCTGGCGGGCGATCGCCTGGGCGATGAAGAAGCTGCCGCGCAGGTTGGTATCCAGAACCAGGTTCCAATCATCCCAAGTAACGTCGAGCGCAGGCTTGCGGACATTGCACCCAGCATTGTTCACCAGGATATGAATCTGCCCAAAAGCTGCCTTAGCCTCCTCTGCCATACGCGTGATGCTCACCTGATCGCGCACATCGAGTTCGATTGAGACGGTCCTGCGCCCCAGCGCTTTGATCTCCGCTTCAAAATCAGCAAGCGTTTCGCGCTTGCGGCTGGTCAGAATGAGATCGGCGCCAGCTTTCGCCAGAGCACGCGCAAAATATTGTCCCAGTCCACGGCTGGTGCCGGTCACTAGAGCTACCTGGCCTGAAAGATCGAAAAATCCCTTGCTCATCGAGAAGGCTCCAGCACAACTTTCATCAGGTTAGGTTCGCGATGATAAAGCCGCTCAAACCACTGTGGACCTTCTTCCAATGCAGCCACCGCAGTAATCAGCGGCTTTACTTTGATCTTCCCATTGCTCACCAGTTCAATCGCCTGCGGATACTCACCTGCCGAAGCCGCAGTGCCCTGCAATCGAATCTGCCGCGAAACCACCTTCTGCAATGGCAGCTTCACTTCAGGAGTAATGTTGCCGATAAGCGTCACCGTTCCACCCTTGCGCACGTTGTCAATGGCTGCAGCTACCGTCTCATCCCGGCCCACAGCTTCAAGCACAATATCCACCCCTTTGCCTCCGGTGAGACGCTGTATCTCAGTGATAAGCCCCGTTCCAGAAGCCAGCAGCGTCTCATCCGCGCCCATCTCCTTTGCCATGCGCAGACGCGTCTCGTCTACATCTGCAACGAATACGCGCGAGCAACCCGCGGCACGCGCGGCCTGTAGGGTCAGCAAACCGATCATGCCGGCTCCGATCACCAGAGCCGTTTCGCCACCCTTCAATTCTGAAACTCGCACAGCGTGCAGCGCGACCGATACGGCTTCAAGCATCGCAGCCTCAGGAAATGAAAATGTTTCAGGCAGGTGATACACAATGCGCTGCGGAACCACGACATATTCGGCAAAAGCGCCATGCCTGCGATAGTCGCCGCAGGAGACGCCTACCACCTGCCGCTGATCGCAAAGGTTCACCTCGCCAGCGCGACAGAACTCACACTGCCCGCAATACACAGTCGAGTCGAACGTCACGCGGTCACCTTGCCGGTATGCGTCAACTCCATCGCCTACGGCAGCGACGGTCCCAGCAGCCTCATGCCCCATCACAATCGGCGGAATCCGCCGCCCGGACGAGCCATCGTATCCATGCACATCGCTGCCGCAGATGCCGCACGCCTCCACGCGAATCAGCACTTCTCCAGGACCAGGCACAGGATTCGGCAAGTCAGTCAGGTCGAATCGTTTGTATTCGGAAAGCAATAAGGCCTTCATACAGGGCGAAATACCTCACCCACTCAGATTACTCTGAACGGCTATCTGCCCACGATCTTAAACTCCAAATACTAAAGGGCTTTTCAGACAACTGCCTTACAATGATCTTCTATGTGCGGCATCGTCGGTTACGTCGGCTCCAAGAAGGTGGTTCCAGTCATCATCGAAGGCCTGCGCCGCCTTGAGTACCGCGGATACGACTCCGCAGGCATTGCGGTCGGTGGTAATGGTGACGGACTCCAGCTCCGCCGCGCTCCAGGCAAGCTGCGCAATCTCGAAGAGGTCATTCAACATCAGCCGCTCGAGGGTACTTACGGCATCGGCCATACCCGCTGGGCGACACATGGCCGCCCGACGGAAGAGAACGCACACCCGCATCGCGACTGCACCGGACGCATCGTCGTCGTGCACAATGGCATCGTTGAAAACTACCTCGCGCTCAAGCAGGAACTCATTGCCGACGGCCACAAATTCGTAACCGAGACAGATACAGAAGTCATCGCTCACCTCATTGAGCAGGAACTCGCCTCCGCAGCCAAATCGGGGAAAAACATGCTGCTCGAAGAAGCCGTGCGTCGAGCTGTCCGCAGACTCACCGGAGCCTTCGCTCTCGGCGTCATCTCCGCCGACGAGCCGGACAAAATCGTCGCTGCGCGCAATGGTCCGCCAGCCATCATTGGCCTGGGCGAGGGCGAGTACTTCGTCGCCTCCGATGTTCCTGGTGTCTTGCATCACACGCGCAACCTCTACTTCCTCGCCGATGGCGACATGGCAGTGCTCACTCCGAAAGGCGTTGCGCTCACCGATTTCGAGGGCAACCACATCGAGCGCCCAGTCCAGCGCATCCAGTGGGACCCGATCCAGGCAGAAAAAGGCGGCTACAAGCACTTCATGCTCAAGGAAATCTTCGAGCAGCCGCGCGCCATCCGCGACACCACACTCGGGCGCATCTCGCTCGACACCGGAAAAGTCTTCCTGAACGAGATGAAAATCTCCACCGAAGAATTCCGCCGCGCCACGAAGGTCAACATCGCCGCCTGCGGAACAAGCTGGCACGCAGCAACCGCGGGCAAGTTCATGATCGAGCGGCTCGCCCGCATTCCAGTTGAAGTAGACTATGCCAGCGAATTCCGCTACCGCGACCCCATCGCCGATCCAGATGCACTGGGCATGCTCATCACGCAATCCGGAGAAACAGCCGATACCCTAGCCGCGCAGCGCGAAATGATCGCCAAGGGATCGAAGACGATCGCCATCTGTAACGTCGTCGGAGCGATGATCGCGCGCGAAGCGCACGGAACCATCTACACGCACGCCGGACCGGAAATCGGCGTCGCATCCACCAAAGCCTTTACTGCGCAACTTGTAGCTCTCTTCCTCTTCGCGCTGCATCTCGCGCAAACTCGCGGCAGCGTCACCGATGAAGAGAGCCGTATACTCGTCGAATCGTTGAGCCTGCTCCCCGGCAAAGTCGAAGAAATTCTCCGCACCTGCGACAGCGAGTGCGAACAGTTAGCCAAGAGCTATTCCAACGCGCGCGACTTTCTCTTCCTGGGACGCGGCATTCATTACCCCATCGCTCTTGAAGGCGCGCTCAAGCTCAAGGAAATCTCATACATTCACGCCGAAGGCTATCCAGCCGGAGAAATGAAGCACGGCCCCAATGCTCTCATCGATGAAACGCTGCCCGTCGTTGTGCTCGCAACAAAAGACGAGAACAATCGCGACTCCAAGTTACGCTACGAGAAAACGCTCTCGAACATTCAAGAAGTCACCGCGAGATCCGGCAAAGTGATCGCAGTAGCCATGCAAGGAGACGAAGAAATCAAGCAGCTCGTCGAGCATGTGCTTTACATCCCCACCGCATCCGAGTTGCTGCTACCTGTGCTCGACGTGATTCCCTTGCAGCTACTGGCTTATCACATTGCAGTTCGACGTGGGTGCGATGTCGACCAGCCGCGCAACCTCGCCAAATCTGTCACTGTCGAGTAGCAGCCCACGGCGCAGCTGTCACGTGCGAGCCGTCAAGATAAAACGTAGAAAGTCCAAACATGTCCGTGCGAAAAGTTTTCACGTGAGTATCTTGTAATTCTTCAAGAATCTCATGTCGCGGATGCCCATAGAAATTACGGCGTCCCACAGAGATTGCAGCATAGGAAGGTACAACTGCGCTTAAGAATTCCGGCGTTGTAGAAGTCTTGCTGCCATGATGTCCCACCTTCAGGAGATCCGACTTCAAACCTCCCGCGGTAACCATTCTCGCTTCACTTGGAGATTCAGCATCACCCTCTAACAATGCGGAGGTCTTGCCATAGCGCACATGCAGCACCAGGGAATCATCATTCTTGGGCACATCGGCGGGCTGATAATCCATTGCGGGAGCAAGCACGCATACCTCTGCATTACCGAACGAAAACATATCGCCCGCTCTACGCGCCACCACATGCGCTCCCACGACAGCAGCCTCATCCATCACGTGACGGTACATCGGAGAATCTGGATTCACCCCAATCCACAGCTCGCGGGGCCTGAAATTGGCCAGCACCGCAGCCATGCCGCCAATGTGATCGGCATGCGCATGTGTGATCGCCACAGCATCCAGCCGCCGGATACCATGCGACCAAAGCACCGGCGATACCACATCCTCACCGACGTCAAAATTCGAGTCCGGAGAAGTGCCGACAATTCCACCAGCATCGATTAGCAACGATTTACCATCCGGAGTAATCACCAGAATCGAATCCCCCTGACCGACATCGATCACTGAAACCTCAAGCGCGTCCGCATGATGTGACAATGCACGGGGATACATCGCAACCGCTGCACTTGCACAAAGCGCTGTAACCGCAACGCCCAGTCCAAAACGCCGCAGCCGTACCACGCAGATCGCTACTGCGATCAAAGCAAGAGAAGCGGTCAAGGCTACCGGCATCGGTGCAGGGATACGTAGATCACCAGCTCGCATATTGCCAAAGAATCGTACCAGCGTTGTAACGCAATGCAGCAAGGCAGCCGTGATCGAAGCGGGAATGAAAGCAGCTGCAGGAGCGCACACAATTAACACAAACGTAAGCAATGCACACGGCAACAGCAAGCCAAGAAACGGAACAATGAGAATGTTGACCGGCAAAGCCAGTACCGTAATGCGGTGAAAGTAGATAGTCATCGGAATCACCATCAGCAGTTCAATCGCAATAGAAACCGTAACCAGTTCCAACCCTTGCAAACAAAGCCGCATGCAAAATGGAAAAACAGAAAAAGCAATCCGTTTTCCCAACCAGGACCGCAAAACATACGCCATCATCCGCAGGCTCACGCGGAACTGCGCTACGCGCGGAGGCAGAGCAGGATCGACAGGCAACAACCAGAGATTTCGCGAGGCTCGGAGATAAGGACCAAACGTATGCTCTGCGAAAGGAGCGGCAATGCCCGCCACAGCAAGCACCGAGAGCAGAGTCATCTGGAACCCCGCTTCAAAGAGCGTAGCCGGATGAGCCACCATCATCACCAGTGCCGCAAATCCAATCGCATTCAGAGCCTGCCGCTCGCGCCACAGCAAGCGCCCAATGAGATACAGTGTCACCATCCAGAAAGCACGCTGTACTGGCTGCCCAAAACCGGTGAAGAGTGCATAACCGAACGAAAACGCAATCGTAATGGTTGATGTCCATACCCGCGGCAAACGCAGTCGTCGCGTAACCCAAAAGACCAACCCGGAAAAAATAGCCAGGTGCATTCCAGAAACCACCAGCAGGTGAAACGATCCCGTCCGCTCAAAACCTACCCGGACACGATGTGCAAGATAGGTCCTGTCTCCGGTCAGCATCGCAGCCAGCATGGTCGCGTCTTCATGCGTGATGCGCAGCAACACCGGCATCCGCAAGTTCCCTGGGGCTTCCGCGATCGCCATCAAATGCAAGCTCGCCGCCTGCTGCAACGAATGCAACCGGCAAGACCAGGTTGTGCGCTGATGCAAAGCAATCACAGCGAGTTTCTGCGCCGAAACACTCGCCAATGCCCCAATGCCCTGCTCGTGCAGATACGCGCCGGCATCCCACACATCGGGATCGAGGAACCGTTCTTCAGCGTGCATGCCGATGGAGCCATGTAGTACATCGCCACAACCCAACTCCATAAAAGACCGCTCAACTGGTGCATATATGCTCAGACGAACTATCCCATGCACTTGTTCGGAGGCAATGCCATCTTGCTCAACAGAGGAAAGCCGCACATCTACTTGCTGGCTATGCTCCTCTCGTATTTTGCTCGAATATGGCGAAGCCGATGCAACTGTCCTCAATGGACCCGTTCGTATCACTTCGCCTTCCACGATGCTAGATCTCCCATCTGCCAACGTTGCAAGCTGTTTCTGCGCGTCTACAGCAGGAGCAGTTTCTTCACAGAAGGTTCCCAACAGTAGAAATAGACAACCCAATGGCAGTAACACCGTTCGCAACGCTTTGCGACATGCCACTATTGAAGCTACAAAAAGTAGCGATAATGCCACAAAAAGAATGCCAGGTGTCTGCCACCAGACTCGTGCAAGAACAATACCCGCTGCAAAGCAACATGCGGCAAACAACGCGGGAGAAGTCGCAAATGCCAAGGGTTCAATCTGGATCGAACGCATCGCTTTAGGTCGCGATGGCTGCGCGGCAACGCTTGGCGATGGAATGGTAGCGGCTGACATAGAGCAAACACCACAGCAGTGAGCGAGCAATGCTGCTGTAGACGTCAGTCTAGCGACAGAGTCGTTACGCTCTCCAGATGGAAGGTCTGCGGAAACAGATCGACCATATGTATATTTCTGAGGTGATAGCCGGATTCTACCAGCGCAAACAGATCGCGGGAGAGCGTTGCAGGATCGCAGGAAACGTAAGTAATGTGTCCCGGACGTATCTTCCCCAGCAGCGTCGTAACTTCTTTTCCCAGCCCGGCTCGCGGAGGGTCCACTACTACCAGATCGGGAGCAGATTCGCTTTGCTTCTCAGCGCGCCGAAGAAAATCCAATGTGCTCGCGGCAACTGCCTTATGTCGTGCGCCTTTCAAGTTTTCCCGCAAATCGGCAAACGAAGACGGAGACGACTCCACGGCGATAACTTGTGAAAATCCCTTTGCAAGCTGACACGCAAATAACCCCACGCCGGCATATAAGTCCCACGCAGTTGCGCCCGCCGCACCATCCACAACTAAAGCAATCAAACGATCCAGCAAAAGCTGGTTCACCTGAAAGAACGATCCCACGCTGACACAATAGCTCTGTGAAACCACGCTATACGTCAGGTGTCCCTCCCCAGCCTGGGCTATCAACCGCCCCTGCTGCTTTCCGCGTTCTGACGAAAAGGCTCCGATCCCAACAGGCATGTCCAATCTTCCCTGCACCGCAGCCAGAAGAGCAGGCAATCGCGAAGCGGAAGAACGAGCGTCGCGCTGGGTCCAGAGTGAAATCAGCAACCCGCTCGCATTGCCATTCGCGAAAAACTCAACCTCATCCACCCACTGAGGCAATTCCCACGCTTCACCGTATGCACGGAACAGATCGAGCGCCTTTGCTGGCAATGGAGCCGCTATCGGGCACACATCGACAGGCAAACTCGCGTGCGATCCACGCTGCTTATAACAAAGCGCGAACGGCGCACGCTGTAAGTGCAACCGGATACGATTGCGATATGCAAATGGCTCAGCAAAGACGGGAACGATCTCCGGTATGCCAGCCACATGCGCACGCTCCAAACTCTCGCGCAGAATGCTGGCCTTCATCCTCAACTGCTCTTCATAAGCTGCATGCTGATAGTGACACCCGCCGCATCTTCCAAAATATGGGCACGGCGGATCGCTGCGAAAAGCCGACGGCTCAAGGACTTTTTCCAACTCAGCCTGAGCATAACCGCCGCGATCTTCCACAATGCGTGCTTCTACTACTTCCCCAGGCAGCGCATAAGGAACAAAGGCAGCTTTCCCCTCCACACGGGCAAGTCCCGCGCCGCCGTAAATAGCTCTCTCAATCTGCAGCTTCATCCCTGGCTCATGTAGAAGAGGCTCAAACGCGGCAGATTGTGTTTCTCCAGCAAGCGCTTGCGCAAAAACTGCTGTTCCACTTGGCGAATCTGCACTGTCTGCATGCGGCGTTTATAAGGAGCAAGTTCCCGTTCGCTCTGTTCGCGTAACGCGAGCAACTCAGCCTCGGGCGTGGTTGCAATCAACACAGTAAACAACTTCTCTTCAAGAACGGTAAGATTGCGCTCCAGATCTTCCAGGTTCACCTGCGTCGCGCGCGCCTCAGTCGCAAGCGCCCCCAGCCGAGCAGCAATCTCTTCGGCAGTCTTGGCCGCAACTTCTTCCAGCTTCGCAGCCTTCAATGCCTCTGCACCCTCTGTAAGATAAGCGGCAATGCGCTCCTGCTCGAATCCTGCGGCAGCTTCGTTTTCGCTGCGGGTTGGAGCAGCACCAACGGAAGCCTCCTTCATATCCTCGACAGCGTTCATCACTTCCTGAGAACAATACGCCAGGCCATTGATACGACGCACATTTGCACGCG
>Ga0137415_10001558_pt1 | contig 22775 bp, 16 predicted proteins | sample CZODoug3_1_1_16f_FD_183082 | JGI IMG/M metagenome (GOLD analysis project Ga0137415, IMG submission 183082) | Vadose zone soil fungal communities from Angelo Coast Range Reserve, California, USA - CZODoug3_1_1_16fungal (Hybrid Assembly) | ecosystem: Environmental > Terrestrial > Soil > Vadose...
CGGCACGCCGGGCAGGATGACCTGGTCGTCGATGGTGCTGGACGGTTTGGCCAGCGCGACCGACGCGGCGAGCACCGGGGCGACAGCGGGGACGACGGCCGCCTCGGCCAGGGCCAGCCGCTCGCCGCCTCGCCCCTGCAGCAGGAGCCGCAGCCGGCGCGGGTCGGCGGCGGTCAGGTCGAGGGGCGAGGTGACCTCCCAGGTCGCGGTGGCGACCTGGCCGGCCGGAACCGTCGCCGGCGGCGCGCTGAGCGGGCGGACGCTCCAGCCGGGCGGTACGCGCAGCTGGCCGGCGATGCCGTCGACGGCATCGTCCGCGGCGGCGAGCTGGGCGGTGAGCTGGGTCGGCCGGCCCGGCACGATGCCCTGCGTGGTGGCGGTCGGCACGGTGGGCAGGGAGGCCCAAGCCAGCAGCGGGTCGGGCAGGCCGTGCGCCGGGTCGGTGATCCCCGCCTTGTGCGAGGCGAGCCGTCCGGCGCTGCGGCGCAGGAAGTACGGGTCGCCGGGCGCGGTGACGGCGACGTCGTACCAGCCGTGCTGGGTGATCGGGACGTGCACCGTGCGGACGGCGTGCCCGGGCACCCGGACCTCGCGGATGCCCTCGCCGTACGCGAGGTCGCCGACGAGGAAGGTCTGCGCGCGCCGGGTTCCGTTCACCACCCGCACCGAGAGCCCTCGAGCGTCGGGGTGCAGCTCCGTGTCCAGCGTCTCGTCGCGCCCGCGCAGGTGCCACAGCGCGCCGCTCGGGCCGTGCACGCGCAGATCGAAGCCGGCGTCGTCGAACGTCCACGTGTCGGCTAGCCGCTTGTCGCCCTCGACGGTGAAGAAGCGCGGCAGCTCACCCGGCTCCGGGTATACGGCGAACACCGCGGCCTGCTCGCCCTGGTTGCCGAACTCCAGGCGCAGCGAACCCTTGCGCAGGCGGCTGCCGACGGTGAGCACGTACGGCAGCGGGCGCAGCGTCTTGGTGCCCCGCTGCTGCCGGGCGAACACCTGCGGGCTCGGGATGGTCGGGGACGGGCGGCCGGCGGCGTCGTCGCTCTTCTTGCGGTTGCCGCTGGTGTCCGGGAGCTGCGGCCACTGCGGCTCGTCGCCGGAGAAGTCGAAGGCCGACACCAGGTCGCCGGTGACCGCACGGCGCCACGCGCTGATGTTCGGCTCGGTCACGCCGAAGCGTCGCTCGAGGAACTGGATGACCGACGTGTGGTCGTGCACCGCGGAAAGCACAGCGCCACCACGGGTCCAGGGTGAGGCGACGATCAGCGGCACCCGCACGCCGAGGCCCAGCGGCGACGGCCCGGTGACCAGGGTCTCGCCGGCCGGCAGGGTGTTCGACCAGGTCAACCGGCCGTCGGCGGCGCGCACCCGGTACTGCCCGGCCTGGTTCACGACGCGGTGGGTGATGCCGTTGGCGCCGGTCACCCGGACCACGAGCTCACCGTCGGTACTGACGGTGCTCTTGCCCCGGCCCGGGCCGGGCGGCGGCACCGGTGGCAGTACGTGGTCGAAGAACCCGCCGTGCTCGTCGTAGTTCAGGATGAACGCGGTCTTCGCCCACACGTCGAGGTTGTCCGCGAGCGCGGCGAGCAACTGCGCGGTCAGGTTCTCACCGTTGGGCGGGGCGTAGTCGGCGTGCTCGGACAACGCCGCCGGTGCGACCAGCCAGGAGACCTGCGGCAGCCGGTCGGCCTTGACGTCGGCCGCGAACTCAGCGACCAGGGCGTCGCCCATCGCGAAGGGGTCGTTCTGCTGGCCGCTGTCGCCGGCCATGCGCATGCCGCGCTCGTACAGCGGAGTGCCCGGCCGGGCGTTGTGGAATGTCGTGAACCAGGCCAGTGCGTTGTCGTCGAAGTTGTCCAGCGCCTGGTAGGTCTTCCAGCTGATGCCGGCCGATTCCAGTCGCTCGGCGTAGGTCTTCCACTCGTACCCGGCGGACGTCTCGGTGTTGTCCGTCACCGGGAGGTCGCGCACGGTGCCGCCGCTGGTTCCGGTCATGAAGTGCTCGCGGTTCGGGTTGGTGCTGGTCGGGATGGAGCAGTAGTAGGCGTCGCAGACGGTGAACACCGACGACAGCGCGGCGTAGAACGGCATGTCGGCCGGCTCGTAGAAGCCCTGGCCCAGCCAGCCGCCGCCGCGCCGGGAGACGTAGCCGTCGGCGACGCCGCCGGCCCACGCGTTCATCATGTCGACGTAGCCGAATGCCGGGGCGCCCTGCCGGTAGGCGTCGGTGTGTGCGGCGTTCATGGTGAACGGCCCCAGCCAGCCCTCGGGCCGGGTCGCGTCGGGCTGGTAGAAGATCGGCAACCCGTTGATGCCGCGCACGGCGGTGCGGTCTCCGAGGCCGCGGACACCGGGCGCGGTGCCGAAGTAGTGATCGAAGGCCCGGTTCTCCTGCATGAAGATCACGACGTGCTTGATGTCTTCGAGACGGCCGGGACGGGCCGGCGCGGCCAGCGCCTGCTGGACGCTGTGCGGCAGGGCCGCCAGGGCTGACGCGCCGACGACACCGCCGAGGCCGGCGAGCACGGTACGGCGGGAGACCACAACGCTCATCGGGTGACGCTCCGATCTTCGAGGAGGATTCGGAAGAGGGGTGAATCGGTGCTGCCAACCACCCCATCGCCTGGCGGCATCCGGATCAACCAGCGTTCGGTGAACTCCGCCGGCATTCGCCTATGGGGGCTATAACCCGTGCGGCGACGAGACGGTCGCGCGCTCGATGAGTGATTCCCGGCCGCGGTTGTGGCCGCTCGGATTTGGTTGGGCGGACGTGGTTGGCAGCCGGTCAAGAATTGCCTTGCCGAATAAAGGAAATCTCCCTTGCCAAGTGCGGCGGCGAGCTACTAAGATCGAGCGTATGTTCGATGCTGAAACGCCTGCTCCGACCTGGTCGGACGTGCTCGAACATCCCGATGAGATCGCCGCGGAGCTGGCCAGCTCACGGCCCGCACCGCACGACTCGGTCACCTTGTCGCTGCTCGACTCGCAGGCGTTGTCGCCGGCTGGGCGGGTGGATCTGCTGGTCGCGTTGGAACAGCAAGCGGCCTGGATCGCCGCGCAGCAGCAACGCGTATTGGCCAGCATGGCTGCCGGCCCGGCTGGCTCTGTGAAGGACCCGGACCGCAACTGGGTCCGCGAGGACGTCGCGTGTGCGTTGCGGCTGTCCGGGTTGACCGCGCAGCGGCGCCTCACCGTGGCGCAGACTCTGGTCGAGCAGCTGCCAGCGACGCTGCGGCTGCTGGATCGTGGTGAGCTGTCCTACCTGCATGCCGCGAGCCTGGCCGGGGCGGTGTTTCTGCTTGATGAGGAGCGGGCCCGCCAGGTCGAGGAACGCGTCCTGGGTCGAGCCGGTGAGCAGACCCTCTCCGAGTTCAAACGCAGTGTGCGCCGAGCCGTGGCCCGCGTCGCCGCGGCCACCGTCGAACAGCAACGCGAGCAAGCGATGACGCAACGCCGGGTGTGCCTGACCCCGCGCGATGACGGCATGACCGAACTGTGGGCACTACTGCCGGCCGAAGGGGCCGCCGCGGTCATGACCGCGGTCGACGCGCTTGCCTCGGTCACCTCAGCTGACGATCCACGTACCGCGGATCAACGCCGCGCTGATGCCCTGGTCGACCTCGGCGTGGCGGCGTTGCACGACCCGTTGTTGCCCAAGGCTCAGGGGATGCGGCCGAGCATCCAGGTCACCGTCGCGTTGTCCACGTTGCTCGGCGTTGATGAGCAGCCGGGTGAACTGGCCGGGCACGGCCCCATCCCCGCATCCCTCGTCCGACGCCTGGCGGCGGATGAGAGCGGTACCTGGCGGCGACTGGTCACCGACCCCGTCACCGAACGCCTCCTCGACTACGGCCAGAACGCGTACCGGCCACCGAAAGATCTCGCTGATTTCGTGCTCGCCCGCGACCAGGTGTGCACGTTCGTCGGCTGCAACCGGCCAGCCCGCCGCTGCGATCTCGATCATCAAGTCCCTTATGGCAAAGGCGGATCGACCAGCAGCGAGAACGTCGGCCCGCTTTGCAAACGTCACCACATCTGTAAGCACGAGAATGACTGGACGCCACATCGCGACAGTAATGACAGCACCACCACCTGGATCAGCCCCACCAAACATGTATACCGATCCCGCCCGCCCGACTTGCCGCGAGATACGACCGCTGACGAACCGCCACCGTTCTAAGCGCGACCCGCCCTAGCCATGCTCGCTGAAGTCGATCTTGTTCTCGCCGGGACGGACCACCATGAGTGGCTGGTCGTCGAACTCGACGTTGATCCGCACGCCGGGTTGCAGGACGTTCGCCTTGCGCGAGCCGCTGGACACGTCGGCGAAGATCTCCGACTCGTCGGGAAGTACCGAGGTCACGCGGGTGACCGGGCCGCGGAAGCTCGTCCGTTGCACGACGGCCACACCGTTCTCGTGCGGTACCAGGGTGATCGTCTCGGGGCGCACCAGCACCGTGACCAGGCCGGGCTCGGGCAGGCCCGCGCTGCGCACCACCGGCCGGACGTTGCCGGCGACCTCGACCGTCGCATCGGACCGCAGCTGCCCGGCCACGCGGTTCATGGCGCCGACGAACGCCGCGACGAACGTCGTCGCCGGACGGGAGTACAGCTCGGCTGGCGAAGCGCATTGCTCGACCTGGCCGGCGTTGAGCACCGCCACCTGATCGGAGATCGACAACGCCTCTTCCTGATCGTGCGTGACGAACAGGGTTGTGATGCCCAACCGGGTTTGTAGGCTGCGGATCTCGTCGCGCAGCTGCAGCCGCACGACGGCGTCCAGGGCTGAGAGCGGTTCGTCGAGCAGCAGCACGCGTGGCTCGACGGCCAAGGCTCGGGCCAGCGCCACCCGCTGCTGCTGGCCGCCGGAGAGCTGGTGCGGGTAGTGCTGCGCCTTCTCACCGAGCGACACCAGCTCGAGTAGCTCGTCGGCCCGCCGGCGGCGCTTGGCGGCGCTGACCTTGCGCAGCCGCAGTCCGAACGCGACGTTGTCCTGCGCGGTCAGGTTCGGGAACAGGCTGTACGCCTGGAACACCATGCCCATGTCGCGCTTGCTCGGGGCCACGCGCGCGATGTCGCGATCGTCGACGAGCACCTTGCCGGCGTCGGCGAAGTCGAGGCCGGCAACGATGCGCAGCAACGTGGTCTTGCCACAGCCGGACGGCCCGAGCAGGCTCACCAGCTGGCCGGGAGGGATGTCCAGGTCGACCCCGTCGAGCGCGGTGACCTTGCCGAACGTGCGGCGCAGCCCCTCCAGCCGAACCGCCCCGGCGGCGACGTCGAGGTTGGCGAGTGCGCCGAGGGTCGGGCTCGGGGTCGAGACGTCGGTCATCGGGCGGCCCTCCGGGCGAGCTTGTTCGGGCGATGGCTGCCGAGCAGCGACATCATCATCAGCAAGATCCAGGACACGAGCAGGATCAGCATCGACGCCGCGACGCCGATCTTGGGATCGGCCTGCGCACCGGCGTTGATCGTCCACACCGGGAACGTCGGCGCGAACAGCAGCAGCGCCAGCGTGAGCTCACCGAGCACCATCGCGCCACCGAGGATCGCCGCGGACAGGATCGGGGTGCGCAGGTTCGGGACGATCACCCGCAGCAGCGTGGTCGGCCAGCTCGCGCCGAGGTTGCGGGCCGCCTCGACGAGGGTGGCGGCCGAGATCGACGACATTCCGGCGTCCAGGGTCCGGTAGGTGAACGGCAGCGCCAGCACGACGTACTCCAGCAACAGGATCGGCAGGATCTGCTGGCCGAACAGGGTGATCGGCGTGAAGAACCACGGCGTCTGCTTGCCGACGACGCCGTCGGCGCCGAACGTGCCGGTGATGCTGATCGCCAGGGCGACGGGTGGGATCACGAGCGGCAGGATGCAGATCGTCTCGACGGTGCGCCGCCACCGAGGCAGTCGCAGGTGCAGCCAGGCCACGGTCGGGATCATCAGCGCGAGCACCAGGATCATCGTCCCGAGCGCGAGGATCAGCGACGTGACCAGGCCGTCGGTGAATCCCGGCACGTCGAACATCTGCCGCCACGCGCTGAACGAATGCCCGTTGCCCTTGTCGCGCAGGCTGAACTCGATCGACGCGCCGAGCGGCAGCACGAAGAACAGCCCGGCCAGGCCCAGCACGGTCCAGCGGGCGTACCTCATCCGGCCCACCTCGCCGCGCGTCGCTGCAGCAGGCTGTACCCGACCATCGCGAGGGCCACGATGACGATCAGCTCGAGGCCCATGGCGTAGCCGAGGTTCTCCTGGCTGGGCCCGACGTTGCTGGAGAGCGTGTTGGCGATCTGTACCGACAGCAACGGAATCGAGCCACTCGTCAGGGCGCGCGCGGTGGCGTAGGCCGCGAGCGAGTTGGCGAACAGCAACATCACCGCCCCGAGCACCGGTGGCAGCAGCACCGGGCCGCCGACGAAGCGCCAGTATTGCGCTCGGCTGGCGCCCAGGTTGCGAGCCGCCTCGAACCACTGCGGCCGCAGTCCCTCCAGCGCCGGGTAGATCACCAGCACCATCAGCGGGATCTGGAAGTAGAGGTAGACCAGGGTCAGACCGTTGAACCCGTACAGCTGGAAGCGTTCGAGGTGGACTCCGATGTGGACGAGCCACCTCGTCGCCAACCCCTGCGGCCCCATCGTGGCCAGGAAGGCGAACGCGAGCGGCACCCCGCCGAAGTAGGCGAGAACACCCGAGGCGGTCGACACGACGTGCCGAAGCAGGGTCGAGGTCGAGGACACCACGGCGAACGCGATGGCCAGACCCAGGGCACCGCCCAGCAGCGCCGTGTACAGCGACAGCTTCACCGTCTGCACCAGCGCGTCCTTGTACGGGTCGTGGGCGAGCTGGCGGACGCTGGCCAGCGTCCACGAGCCGTCCGGCCCGTGCAGGGCGCCGACCACGATCTTGTAGGTCGGTAGCCCGAGGAAGAACCCTACGAACACGGCGAACGGAGCCAGGCCGATCAGCCCGGCTCCGCGCCGCCGCCCGCCGCTGCTCACCGCGCGCGGCGCCGCCGCCGGGTTGACCCCCGGCGTGTCGACGTTCTGCACGGCGACGGTCACTAGCTGACTGCCTTCGTCCAGTCGGCGACGAGGGCGGCCTTCGCCTTGTCGATCTGGGTTTCGGACGCGAGCTGCGCGGTGCCGCTCACCGCCGGCAGGGCGCTCAGCGCGGCCTGGTCGACCGTTCCGCCGGTCTGCATGGCCTTCAGCGTGACCGGGCGGGCGGCTCCCTTCAAGTAGAGGTTCTGTCCCTCGGCCGAGTACAGGTACTCCTCCCAGAGCCGCGCCGCGGCGGGATGCGGTGCCGTCGCGCTGATCGCCTGGTTGTAGTAGGACGCGTACAGCCCGTCCTTAGGAACGACGACCTTCCAGTCGACCTTGCTGCCCTTGAGCGCCGAGACGAACGCGACCTGGTTGTAGTCCCAGTCGATCGTGACGCCGACCTGACCCGACTCGACACTCGCCTTGGTGGCCGCGACGGTGATGTAGTTGCCGCTCTGCTTCAACGCCCCGAAGTAGTCGATGCCGGGCTTGATGTCGTCCAGGCTGCCGCCATTGGCCAGCGAGGCTGCATACACCGCGGCGAACCCGGCGCCGGCCTGGGTCGGGTCACCCTGCAGTCCGATCAGGCCCTTGTACTCGGGGTTCTTCAAATCGGCGAACGACGTCGGCGGGGTCTTGATGCGATTCGCGTCGTAGCCGATGGATACGTAGCCGCCGTAGTCCTGGTAGAACGCGCCGTCGGCGTCCTTCTGCGAGTCGGGGATGTCGTTCCAGGTCGCGACCTTGTACGGCGCGAACAGGTTCTTGTTGACGGTCGTGAACGCCGGGCCGATGTCGACAACGTCCGGCGCCCGGCTCTGGCCCTTGAGCGACTTGATCGCGGTGATCTCGTCGGCACTGGTGCCGTCGGGGTTGGCATCGGTGATCTTGATGCCATATTTGGCGGTGAAGTCGTCCATGATGGCGCCGTAGTTCGCCCAGGTCCGGGGGAGCGTGATGACGTTGAGCGTGCCCTCCTTCTTGGCGGCGGCGGCGAGTTGGTCCATTCCACCGAGGTCGGCGGCGCTCTTGGCACTTGCCGCCTTGGAGTTCTTGCTGCTGGAGCTGCTGCAGCCCGCGACGGCGAGCCCCAACGCGAGGACGCCGGCCAGCAGGCCGACGGTTCGTCTGTTCACAGGTCCTCCGAGGTGTCGAGTGCGGGGGCCGCCGCGAGGCGGGATGATCAGCCGGCCTGGACGCCCGGCCGTTGACCGGGCTCTTGCGCTGACAGGAACGGCGTTCGCGGAACTGTCGCGGCGAACGTATCGCCGCGCGGCGACGGGCACTACGGCGATGCCGCTATCGAATCCATCGGTATCGGCTATCGCTCCGACGTACGGATGAACCATGGTTGAACAGCAGGTTTCGAACCGGGTTACGCGCCCCCGCACAGCGCGCGTAAATACCACGCATGGAAGTTGACGACGTTGTACTCCTTGGCGGCCGAGAGCGGGCCGGGCGTGTAGGCCCGTGATTCGACGCCGCGCTGCTGGCGTTCGCAGATCAGCCAGTCCTGCTCGGACGTGAGCTGCCAGAACGGCAGCAGGCGATCCAGGTCGTAGTCGGTGCCCGGCTGGGCGTCCGCGTCGACCAGCCAGCTCACGGTGGCCTTCGTCGATCGGGGTCCGTTGGGCGTGAGCCGGGTGATCACCGCGTGGTCGCAGCTGCCGTGGTGCCAGAAGCTGGGCAGCGTGCGCAAGCGCAGTACACCGATGTCGGGGTCGGGATAGCTGCCCATCAGCGGCGCGACCGGCGTGCCGTCCATGCTCTCGGACAGGTAGCCGGGAACCATGGCGGTGCGGTTGGCCGAATACCAGATCGTCCCGTCCGGACTGGGGAACTGAGCCAGGCCGCCGCCGGCGAACTCGCCGGCGGTGAGGCCACAGGCGGCCCACTTGGCCTGGCTGCGCGCGGTCGCCTCGTCGATCTCGCGCTCGATCCGATCGTTGAGGTCGATCTCGTCGTAGCGGTCGTAGTTCGCCAGGACGTACTGCGGGTGGTTGGCCACGCAGTGGAAGCACTCGCGGTTGTTCTCCCACACGAGCTTCCAGTTCGCGGCGATCTCGTAGTCGATCGAGTGGGCGACTTTGGCGGCGGCCAGGCCCTGGGGACGGGCCATCGGTCCGAGGGCGTTCTGCACCGGGTTGAAGTCGACGGGTTCCTCGGCCAGGCTGATATAGACGAGGCCATCGAACTCGCGGACGTGCACTGGCCGCAGCCCGTGCGCGGACTTGTCGAAGTCGTCGGGCACGGCGCGGCAGCTGCGCAGGCTCCCGTCCAGGCCGTAGCTCCACTGGTGGTAGGGGCAGGTGAGGCTGCGGGCGCGGCCCCGTGACTCGGTCGCGATGATCGAGCCGCGGTGCCGGCAGACGTTGTGGTGGGCCGAGACGCCGCCGTCCTCGCGCCGCACGATGATCACCGACTCGGTGCCGATCTTGTGGACGACGTAGTCGCCCGGACGGGTGATCTCGCAGCTGAGCGCCGCGAACAGCCAGTCGCGGTACCAGATCCGGTCCAGCTCGGCGGTGTAGAGATCGGGGTCCGTGTAGAAGGGCCGGGCGAGGGCGTGGCCGTCCCGGTAGGTGTCGAGCACTTCGTCGACCGACGTGGCCATGACGGGCCTCTCATGGTTTGATAAATGGTATGGCTAAGGTTAGGCAGCCGTCAGCGGCGGAGTCAACGCGGCGATTCCTCGCGCAGTTGCGCCGGGCGCGGTTCGACGAGGCGGGTGGCCCGATCTATCGCCAGCTCGCGGATGCCATCAGCGGCGCGATCGACGGTGCGCGGTTGGACCCTCGGCACCGGCTGCCGCCCGAACGCGAACTGGCACTCGGCGTCGGGGTCAGCCGCGACACCCTGCGCCAGGCGCTGCTCGAGTTGCAGCGGCACGGGCGCGTCGAGCGGACGGTCGGGCGCTCGGGCGGGACGTTCGTCGCCGAGCCGAAGGTGAACCGCCAGCTCTCGCGGTACGCCGGGCTGGCGGCCCAGCTCGACGAGCAGCGCATCCCCAGCTCGGCGCGAGTACTCATGGCGCGCGAACGTGCCGCCAGCCCGGCCATCGCCGCCGCGTTGGAGATCCGCTCGGGCGAGCCGGTGTACGAGATCCGGCGGGTGCGGCTGGCCAACTCCCGTCCGGTGGCCCTCGAACGCACCCACTATCCGGTCACGCGACTGCCGGGCCTGCTCGAGCGCCCGCTCGACGGCTCGCTCGACGCGCTACTGCGGGCCGACTACGGGATCGCCGCCGAGACGGCGGTCGAGCACCTGGAGCCGATCGCGGCCGGGCCGGAGGAGGTCGAGGCGCTCGGCGTCGCGACCGGCGCGCCGCTGATGTACGTCGAGCGCATCTCCTACGAGGCCGACGGGCGCCCGCTCGAGTACGGGCAGGACGTGTACCGCGGCGACCGCACCCGGATGATCGTCGTCGGCGCCGCACCGGCCGTTAAAAGGTAGGCAACCATAATGACTATTCCGGATCGCGCGCAGACGGTCGTCGTCGGCGGTGGCGTGATCGGCGCCAGCATCGCCTATCACCTGGCCGTGCGCGGCCGAACGGACGTCACGCTCGTCGAGCGCAAGACACTCACCCAGGGCTCGACCTGGCACGCCGCCGGACTGGTCGGCCAGTTGCGCAGCTCGCGCAACCTGACCGAGCTGATGCGTGCCAGTGCCCGCGAGTACGCGACGCTGGAGCAGATCACCGGGTACGCGACCGGGTGGCGGGGAGTGGGCAGCGTCCGGGTCGCGTCCAGCGACGAGCGCTGGCAGGAGCTCAAACGGGCCGTGACCGCCGGGCGGAGCTTCGGCTTCGACGTGCACCTGGTGTCGGCGGCCGAGGCGTGCGACCTCTACCCGCTGCTCGATCCGGACGGTGTCCGAGGCGCGACCTGGATACCGTCCGACGGCTATGTGGATCCCAACCAGCTCACGCACTCCTACATCACCGGGGCGCGAGCCGCCGGCATCAGGATCGTCCAGAACTGCCGGGTGACCGGCGTCGAGCGGACCGGGCGCCGAGTGACAGCAGTGCTCACCGAGCACGGGCGCATCGAGTGCGACAGCGTGGTCAACGCCACCGGCATGTGGGGCAACGAGACCGCGCAACTGGCCGGCGTCTCGATCGCCGTGACCGCGCTGGAACACCAGTACCTGGTCACCGAGAAGTCCGAACGGATTCCCCGAGATCTGCCCACGTTCCGGGACCCGGACGGCCGCTTCTACGTCAAGCCGGAGGCGTCGGCGCTGGCCATCGGGGGATGGGAGGACGGCACGCGAGCCCCGTGGCGCACGATCCCGCGCGAGCTCGACGCCCATCTGTTCGAGGAGAACGTCGAGCGGTTCGCCCCGCTGGGCGAGCAGGTGACCAAGCGGCTGCCGTACTTCGGCGACGTCGGCATCCATACCTGGGTGAACGGTCCGATCCCGTTCACGCCGGACGCCGAGCCGCTGATGGGCATCACCGAGGACTTCGACAACCTGTTCCACTGCTGCGGCTTCTCGTCCGGTATCGCGGCGGCGGGCGGCGCCGGAATCGCCATGGCCAACTGGGTCGTCGACGGCGACCCGGGCATGGACCTGTGGCCGTTCGACGTGCGCCGCTTCGGCCCGCCGCACCAGGTGCCCGCCGCCCTGGAGCGCCGCGCGATCCACGCGTACGCCAACTACTACTCGATCGCCCACCCGAACCGTGAGGCGGACGCGGTGCGCGGCCAGCGACGCAGCCCGCTCTACGACCGGCTCGCCGGCCGGGGGGCGGTCTTCGGCGCGAAGTTCGGCTACGAGCGGCCGAATTGGTTCGCCCCAACCGGCGTCGTCGCCCCGGCCGGCGTCGTGGCCGGTGAACATCCGAGCTTCGGGCGGAGTGACGCCTTCGAGCCCGTCGGGGTAGAACACCGGGCCGTGCGCGAGGGTGTCGCGTTGATCGACATGAGCTCGTTCTCCAAGTACGAGATCGCCGGGCCGGGCGCGCTGGGATTACTGCAAGCGGTGGCCGGTGCCGATCTCGACACGAAGATCGGCCGGATCAGCTACACCCAGCTGCTCAACGTCCGTGGTGGGATCGAGGCCGACGTCACGATCACCCGGCTGGCCGAGGACCGGTTCTACTTCGTCACGGGCAGCGCGTTCGGACGCCACGACCTCGCCTTCATCCGCCAGCACGCGCCGGTCGATGGTTCGGTGGCGATCACCGACGTCACGTCCGCGAACGCGGTGATCAACCTGTGCGGGCCACGGTCGCGGGCCGTGCTGCACGAGCTGGGCGTCGACGTCGATTTCCCTTACCTGGCCGCCAGATTCGTCGACGTGGGGTATGCATCGATGCTGGCGTTGCGCACGACCTACGTCGGTGAGCTCGGCTGGGAGCTGCACATCCCGAGCGAGTACGCCCGCGACGTCTACGACCAGCTGCTGGCCGCCGGCGAGCAGTTCGGGATCCGCGATGCCGGCTACCGGGCGGTCAACTCGCTGCGGCTGGAGAAGCAGTACCTGGCCTGGGCGGTGGACATCACGGCCGACAGCAATCCCTACGAGGCCGGCTTGGCGTTCTGCACCCGTCCGGACAAGCCCGAACTACTGGCCGGCCCGGCGCTGCGCAAGATCCGCGACAACGGGCCGACCCGGCGGTTGTGCTGGTTCACCGCTTCCGGCGAGATCACCATGCACGGCGGCGAGCTGCTCGCGCACCGCGGCGGCGCCGTGTCCGGCGTCCTGAGCGCGGGGTACGGCTACACGGTCGACGCGACGATCTTCTCCGCGTACCTGCCGGTCGAGCTGGCCGACGAGAGCGAGTTCGAGGTCGAGGTGCTCGGCGAGCGGTACCCGGCCGCGCGCCACGATGCCCCCCGCTACGACCCGACCGGATCACGCGTCCGCGGGTAGCGTCTCGGGCTGGCGGCGTGCGCGTGGGCGCTCGGGTCTCGTTGTGCGAGCCGCGCTGGCCGCTGGTCGAGAATTGTCTTGCGAAATAAGAGGGTTCCTCTTGTCAACTACCGCGGCGAACCAGTAAGATAACACACGTGTTCGATCAGTTTGTACCTCCTCCGACGTGGACGGACGTGCTCGAACACCCTGACGAGATCGCCGCGGAGCTTGCTCAGTCGCGGCCCGCGCCGCACGATGCGGTGACCTTGTCGCTGCTAGATCCGGCCGCGTTGTCGGCGGCGGGGCGGGTTGATCTGCTCGTCGCGTTGGAACGGCAGGCAGCCTGGATCGCGGCGGTGCAGCAGCGGGTGTTAGCCAGCGTGGCTGCCGATCCCGCCGCAGTGGCTAAAGGATCGGATCGAAGCTGGGCCCGGGAGGATGTGGCGTGCGCGCTGCGGCTATCGGGGATGACCGCGCAGCGGCGCCTGACCGTGGCAGCGACCCTGACCGAACGGCTGCGCGCGACGTTAGCGCTACTCGACCGTGGACAGATCTCCTACCTGCACGCCGCGAACCTGGCCGAAGCGGTGTTCGGGCTCGACGCGAAAGCCGCCGGCAAGGTTGAAGAACGCGCCCTACGCCGCGCACCAGAGCAGACCCTGGCCGAGTTCCGGCGCACAGTACGCCGCGCCGTGGCCTCGGTGGCTGCGGCCACGGTCGAGGAGCAGCGGGCCGAGGCGATGACCCAACGCCGAGTGTGTCTGACCCCGCGAGATGACGGCATGACCGAACTATGGGTGTTGCTTCCGGCTGAAGGTGCCGTGGCGATCAAGACCGCGATCGACGCGCTCGCCTCCGTCACCTCCGGCGATGATCCCCGTAGCCCGGATCAACGCCGAGCCGACGCGTTAGTGGATCTCGGCGTGGCCGCGTTGCATGACCCGCTGCTACCGCGTGCGCAGGGCATGCGCCCGAGCATCCAAGTGACCGTGGCGTTGTCGACGCTGCTCGGTGTTGATGAGCAGCCCGGTGAACTGGGTGGGCACGGCCCCATCCCCGCCACGCTGGCCCGGCGCCTGGCCGCGGATGAGTCCGGCACCTGGCGGCGCCTGGTCACCGACCCGGTCACCGGGCAGCTGCTCGACTACGGCCAGGACACGTACCGGCCACCGAAGGATCTGGCCGACCATGTAATCGCCCGCGACCAAGTCTGTACGTTCGTCGGCTGCACCCGGCCAGCCTGCCGTTGCGATTTGGATCATCGAATCCCTTACAGCAAAGGCGGATCGACCAATCGCGAGAACATCGGGTCGCTGTGCAAACGGCACCACATCTGCAAACACGACACGGACTGGACCCCGCACCGCGACAACGACGACGGCACCACCACCTGGATCAGCCCCACCAAACACGCCTACCGATCCCGACCACCCGACCTACCCAAAGACACGACCGCCGACGAACCGCCACCGTTCTAGGGTCTGCCCCCCGGGGTCGGTTGACGCCTTGCCTGTGAGGATTCGTCCTCACTGGAAGGATGCTTGACGTGCTCAAAGCGTTCCCATCGAGTTCGGGTCTGCTGCACGGATAGGTGACGTGGTCGAGGGGCGCCCGCAAGGGCGAGGCGCCTGTGTCGCAGGTCGCGAAGGATCTCGGCATATCTGAACCGTGCTTGCACCGCTGGCTAGCCCAGGCCGACGTTGAGGACGGGCGGGGCAGGCCCGTCCCGCAGGGCCTACTCGTCCCGCGGGCACCACCAACCGACCCGGGCCGTCAGCGGAAGACGACGGTCTTGGCGCCGGCGAGCAGCACCCGGTGCTGGGCGTGCCACTGCACCGCCCGGGCCAGTACCTGCGCCTCGACGTCGCGGCCGACCGCGGCGAGCTGCGCGGGATCCAGCGAGTGATCGACGCGCACCACGTCCTGCTCGATGATCGGGCCCTCGTCGAGATCGGCGGTGACGTAGTGGGCGGTGGCGCCGACCAGCTTCACGCCGAGCGCGTGCGCCTGGTGGTAGGGCCGCCCACCCTTGAAGCTCGGCAGGAACGAGTGGTGGATGTTGATGATCCGACCCGACAGCCGGGTGCACACGTCGTCGGAGAGCACCTGCATGTACCGGGCGAGCACCACCACGTCGGCCTGGTAGTGATCGACCAGCCGCAGCACGGCCGCCTCCTGCTCGGACCGGGTCTGCGGCGTCACCGGCACATGGTGGAATGGCCGGTCATACGCCTTGGTCAGCGCCTCGAAGTCGGGGTGGTTCGAGACGACGGCGACGATGTCCGCATGCAGCGCCCCGACGCTGCATCGGTAGAGCAGGTCGTTGAGGCAGTGGCCGAGCCGCGACACCATGATCAGCATGCGGCTGCGCACCGTCGAGTCGTGCAGCTGCCAGGTCATCGCGAACTCGTCGGCGACCGCACCGAAGTCGCGTTGCAGCTCGGCCAGTGTGACGTCACGGTGCACCGCGACGAAGTGCACGCGCATGAAGAACGTGCTCGTCGCGGCGTCGCCGAACTGCTGGCTGTCGACGATGTTGCACTGTCGCTCGGCCAGGAACCCCGAGACCGCCCGGACGATGCCCATCCGGTCGGCGCAGGTGAGGGTGAGCACGTGATCGGGCACGGCTCAGCCTCGCACGCGCGCCGAGGTCGGGTCATACGGCGCCTTCAGCGACACCGCGGCCGGGTAGAGCGTGCCGCCGACGTCGACCTGGTAGCTGCCGTCGTTGACGAACGGGGCGTCGACGACGTCGCCGTCGGGGTGGCGCAGGTAGGCCAGGCCGACCGGCCCGCCGACCGTCTCGCCCCAGGCCGCCGACGTGACGTGGCCCAGCGGTTCGCCGTTGCGCAGCAGCAACTCGCCGCCCCACATCATCGCCTCGGGGTTGGTGACGACCAAGGACACCACGCGACGGCGCGGGCGGTCGGCCTTGGCCTGCTCGACGGCCGCGCGACCCAGGAACGGGATGCTCGTGCCGAGTTTGCAGGCGAAGCTCAGCCCGGCCTCGATCGGGTTGTAGTCGGGCGACAGTTCGCGGCCGAACGCTCGGTACGCCTTCTCCAGCCGCATCGACTCCATGGCGTAGTAGCCGCCCTCGACGAGCCCCAGCGGTGCGCCGGCGTCGAGCAGCGACTCGTACACGCTGACCGCGACCTCGGTCGGCACGTACAGTTCCCAGCCCAGCTCGCCGACGTAGGTGATGCGGGTGGCCCGTACCGTGGCGTATCCGATGTCGATCTCGCGGCTCGTGCCGAACGGAAACGCGTCGAGATGGGCGCGCGACACGCGTTGCAGCAACTCGCGCGATCGCGGACCCATGACGCCGAACACCGCGTAGGCCGACGACACGTCGACGACCGCCGCCTGCGTCCGGGGTGGCATACGCCGGCGTAGGTAATCGAGGTCGCGCACCGTCTGCGCCGAGCTGCTGATCACCAGGTACTCCTCGGCCCGCAGCCGGGTGACCGTGACGTCGGACTCGTAGGTGCCGCGCTCGTTGAGGATTCCGGTATAGACGGTGTGCCCCGGCTCGACCGCGACATCGCCGGTGCACAGCCACTGCAGCGCGTCGGCCGCGTCCGGTCCGGTGACCAGGTACTTCGAGAACGACGTCTGGTCGAACAGGGCGACGTTGCGCCGCGTGGCGCGCTGCTCGGCCGCCGAGTGCGGCAGCCAGTTCGGCTGGCCGAACGTGTACTCGGTGACCGGCTTGACGCCGTCCGGGGCGAACCAGTTCGCCCGCTCCCAGCCCATCTTCGTGCCGAAGCAGGCACCGGAACGTTCGAGCAAGTGGTAGACGGGGGAGCGGCGCAGCGGCCGGGCGGTCTCGAGCTCGCGGTTGGGCCAGGGCATGGCGTAGTGCAGCCCCAGCACCTCCTTCACCCGCTCGCGCAGCCACGTCACGTTGCCGTTGAAGTCGGCGAAGCGGCGGATGTCGACCGCCCACAGATCCGAGGACGGCTCGCCGCCGACGATCCATTCCGCGAGCGCCCGCCCGGCCCCGCCGGCCGACGCGATGCCCATCGAGTTGAACCCGGCGCCCACGAAGAAGTTGCGCAGCCGCGGCGCCTCGCCGAGCAGGAAGTTGTTGTCGGGGGTGAAGCTCTCCGGGCCGTTGTAGAACTTCTTGATGCCGGTGCGCTCCAGCGCGGGCACGCGCAGCAGCGCGTTCTCCATCAGGATGGCGAACTGGTCCCAGTCCTCGTCCAGCAGCTGGAACTCGAACGGCGTCGGGATCGCGTCGGGCGCCACCCACGGCTTGGCGTCGGGCTCGAAGCCGCCGACCACCAGGCCGCCGACCTCTTCCTTGTAGTACGTGTAGCCGTCCGGGTCGCGCAGTACCGGCAGTTCCCGGTGGACGCCGTCGAGCTGTTCGGTGACGACGTAGAAGTGCTCGGCCGAGTGCAGCGGCACCGTGACTCCGCACAGGTCGCCGACCTGCTTGGCCCACTGGCCGGCGCAGTTGACGACGACCTCGGCCTCGATGTCGCCCGCCGACGTTCGCACACCGGTGACCGCTCCGTCGGCGACGTCGATGCCGGTGACGGTGACGCGTTCGACGATCCGCGTGCCCCGGTTGCGGGCACCTCGGGCCAGCGCGCCGGTCAGGTCGGACGGGTTGGCCTTGCCGTCACCGGGCAGCCAGACGCCGCCGAGCAGGTCGTCGGTGCGCATCACCGGCCACAGCTCGCCGGCCCGTTCGGGGGTGATCAGCTCGCACTCGACGCCGAACGCGCGCGCGGTTGCGGCGGTGCGGCGCAGCTGAGTCATGCGCTCGGGGGTGCGCGCGACGGTGACGCTGCCGCACTGCTTCCACCCGGTGCCCAGACCCGTCTCGGCCTCGAGGTCGGCGTAGAGCTGGGTGCTGTACCGGACCAGCCTGGTCATGCTCTCCTGCGCGCGCAGCTGGCCGACCAGCCCGGCGGCGTGCCAGGTCGTGCCGCAGGACAGCTGGCCTTGTTCGAGCAGGACGACGTCGGTCCAGCCCAGAGCGGACAGGTGATAGGCGACGCTCGTTCCGACGATGCCGCCGCCGATGATCACGACACGCGCGCGCTCGGGCACCATGGCATCGAGGCTATGGGGTGGCCCGGAGGCCGCGGTAGATCGACTGACCTATGGCCCTACCCGTCGGATCCCTATGACTCCGGGCTGGGTTCGGCCGGCCAGCGTTGCGTGTCGCGCAGGTGGGCCAGGAAGGCCTGCTCGGCCGGCGAGAGCAACCGGTCCCGGCGCCAGGCCGCGACGATGGGCCGGGCCTTCAGCGGCGGATCGACCTCGATGACTGCCAGCCGCCCACCCTCGCGCTCGTAGACGACGGCGTGCTCGGAGATCAGCGACAGCCCGAGTCCGGCCGCCACCGACTGCTTGATCGTTTCGGGCCCCCAGACGTCGGTACGCTTGACGTCGGCGAGTTCCCAGCGTTGCAGGGCATCGACCTGCAGGTCACGGGTCTGAGAGCCCTGCTCGCGCATCAGGAAGCGTTCACCAGCCAGCTCGGCGGGCTTGACCACGGTGCCGGCCATCGCGTGATCCGGCGCGGCGACGAGCACCAGCCGGTCGGCCAGCACGCGCTCGGACACGAGTTGCGATGCCGCCGGCCGCCCGGCCAGCACTGCCAGCCCGACCTCGCCGCTCAGCAGCGACTGGCTGATCGCGCCGGCGTTGCCCACCACGATGTCGCATTCGACGCCCGGGAACTTCGTCCGGAACGTCGCGGCCAGTGGTGGCAGCAGGTACGTCCCGACAGTGGTCGAGCCGCCGACCACGAGGCGTCCCGCCTCGAGCGCGCCGACCTGGGCGATCGCGCTGACGGCCTCGTCGGCCAACAGGAACACGCGCTTGGCGTACTCCATGAGCACTTCGCCCTGTGCGGTCGGGCGAATCCGCGACCCGGACCGATCGATCAGCAGGGCGTGCAGTGACTGCTCCAGCAGCCGAACCTGGTTGGAGACCGAGGGCTGGCTCATGTACAGCTTCTGCGCAGCCGCCGAGAAGCCGCCGCATTCGACGACCTGCATGAAGATCCACAGCCGATGCAGGTTGAGCTGCACGCCCTGGCCTTCCTAGTGGGGACGGTCCAGGATCAGGCTAGACGGCTGCCTGCAACCGGGTGATGACATCTCGCAGAACAGTGAGGAAGCGCTCGAGCGTAGACAGGGTCAGCTCGCCCATCGTGCAGACCCGGAAGAACTTGCCGGCCAGCTTGCCCTGGCCGGCGTAGATCACGAAACCCTCGGCTTTGAGCGCGTCGTGCAGCGCGTCGTAGCTCACTCCGTCGGGTAGGTGCAGCAGGTTCACGGTGTTGGCCCGGTGCTGCTCGTCGATCGGCATCCGCAGCCCGATGTCGGCGAATCCCCTGCGTACCAGGGCGGCTCGCTCGCGATACGTCGCGGTACGGGCGGCGAACCCGCCGACCTCCAGGTACTCCTTGATCGCCTCGTCGAAGGCGAAGCACACCTGCACGGCCGGCGTGAACGGCACGTCGCCCTTGCGTTGGCTGGCCAGGTAGGTCGCGGCGTTGAGGTACAGGCTGCGCGCCGGCACGTCCGGCAGCCGCTCGACGGCCTTGGGCGAGATGAGGACGAACGACATGCCGGGCAGGCCGTGCAGGCCCTTGTTGGCGGTGCCGCAGATGATGTCGGCCTGCACCTCGCCGAGGTCCTGGTCCTCGATGCCGGTGCCGCTGATCGCGTCGATGACGTAACAGGCATCGGTGCGCGCGACGATCTCGCCGATCGCCTTGATCGGGTTGATCAGCCCGGTGGTGGTCTCGTGGTGCACGCAGGCCACGGCGTCGATGTCCGGATGCGCGGCCAGCATCGCCGCGACGTCGGCCGGGTCGATGGGCCGGCTCCAGTCGGCGCGCACCACATGGGTCGGGATTCCGTGCGCGTCCGCGATCTTGCCCAGCCGCTCGCCGTACACGCCGTTGTCGACGACGAGGATGCCGCGACCCGGGCGCACCGAGCTGATCACCGCCATCTCCATCGCCGAGGTCCCCGAGCCGGTCACCAGGATGGTCTCGTGCGTACCGACGTTCAGCGCGCCGGGCAGCGAGTGGCGAATCGACTGCAGGACCTCGGTGAACTCGCTCTCGCGGTGGCACATGTCGCCCCGCTGCAAGGCTGCCCGCACCCGGTCGGAGGTGCACGACGGGCCGGGGTTGAGCAGCACCAGGGGCTGATCAGACATCCGAGGCGCCGTTCGCGAGGTGCCGGTCGGCCGGGCCGTCGTACCAGTCCGGCCCCTGCATCTCCAGTGACAAGGGCTGCACCATGCCGGTGTTGGCCGAGGCGCGCCAGCCCTTCTCGCGGGTGGCCTCCTCGATCGAGTGCGCGCACAGCCCGAGCGTGCGGGCAACGATGAACATCGCCTTGAGCTGCAACGGTTCGTAGCCCATGTCCAGGCCGATACAGCCCATCGAGCCCGGACCGTTCAGGTAGACGCGGCGGCCGAACACCGGCTCGGTGGCGTCCTCCATCGCGCGGGCGATCTGCACGTAGCGCCCGGAGATGCCGAGCTCGTCGGACAGCGCGAGCAGCCGGACGGTGCGCGGATCCCGGATGTGCTGCGGGTGGTGGAACCCGGGCATCCGCTCGCGGCGAGCCCGCCGGTCGGCGACCTCCTTGGCGGCGGCCTCGACGGGGGTCAGTCCGTCGTCCTTGGCCAGTTGCTCGACGTCGAGAAACATCTCGGCCGGACGGTCGGATGTGCCGTGCAGGCGCCCCATCGCCGCGACTCCGGCGGCCACGGCGGCGTTCAGCTCGGCGCCGCCGGAGGTCGCGAAGCGCACCGTCGCCGACGACGGCGACATCGCGTGTTCGGCGAGATTCACCATCAACGCGTTGGTCATCGCAGCGACCGGTTCACTCGGCAGCTCACCGCGTAGCACCAGGTGCAGCATCGCGCCGAAGTCGACGTTGCCGGTCAGCTCGTTGACGTCGTAGCCTCGGACGACGATGTGATCCTTGTTCTTCCAGGCGATTCCGGTCTGCCAGTGAAACCATGGCCGGTCATTCATTGGAGCTCCTCAGCTCGGGGAAGTAGCGCGCGTCGGGGTCGAGTTCGTTGCGCAGCAGGGCCAGCTCGTAGCCGCTCGGCACCTCCAACACCTCCGGGTCATCTGCGATGAACGGCTCGAAGCCGGTGTTGGCCAGCACGTCGTCGACCGTCGCACCGGGCATCAGCGCGGTGAGCGCCAGCCGCCCGGACTCGTCGTCGCCTTCGAGCACAGCCAGCTCGGTGATGATCTTGATGTGCACCGGGGGCAACCCGGCCCGGCGTCGCCCGCCCGGGCCGTCGACGAAGCCGGGGCTCGTGACGTAGTCGCAGCGGGCCGGAAAACGGCGCCGCTCGTGCGTGGTGAGCACCACCAGTTGCCGGCAGTGCGAGGCGATGTCGTTCGCGCCGCCGCTGCCGGGCAGGCGCACCCGACCGCCGTCGCGTGCGACCCAGGTCGAGTTGATGTTGGCGAACTCGTCCACCTGGGCGCCGCCGATGAACCCGGTATCGACCATGCCCCGCTGCACGAGCCCGCCCAGCACCTCGATCAGGGAGCCCAGCCGACTGGCGTTGTGCATGATGCGCGGGTCGACCACCGACATCGGCGTCGGGATCACCTGGGGAAAGATCACGCCGCTCTCGATGATCAGCCGGGCGTTCGGGGCGTGCGTGCGCTGCGCGAGCAGGCCCGCGAGCAGCGGCAGGCCGGTGCCAACGATCACACAGTCGCCGTCGCGGATCTGGCGGGCGCCTTCGAACACGAGGATCTCGCGGGCCACGGCGGCCAGGGTCGGAGCGGTCGTCATATCAGCCTCCCCATCTGCTCGTGCAGTCCGGCGCGAACGCTGCCGTCCGGGTCGCGCCGCCGCAGGAACTCGTCGAAGTCCGCGGTGCCGGTGACGTGCTGCGCCAGCCAGTCGGCGGCCCGGCCGGCGCGTGCGAGGCGCTGATACTCAGCGACGTCGTCGTCGCTGTAGTCGTAGGCGCGGTACACCGAGGTCGGGTAGGCGCCGTAGGGCTGCTCGACGACGGCGCTGACGTAGGCGGCGGAGATCGTCACCTGCTCCGGTGCGGGGTCGAACGTACCGGGCGGGACGACCTGCTCGGCCGACACGATCACCGAGTCGGACGCGCGCACCATGTCGACCTCGTGGCTGGTCGGACCGTTGATGACGGCATTGCCGTCCGGGTCGGCGCGGGAGACGTGGATGAGGGACACGTCCGGTCGTAGCGCGCGCAGCAGTACGACCGGGTCGCCGCCGAACGGATCGGTGCCGCGCCGGGCCACCCCGGCGGCGATCAGCTCGTCGAGCAGCGTCGAGCCGAGCAGGCTGCGGGTCGGCAGGAACGGCACGCCCAGCGCCCCGGCCAGGAAGCGCGAGGCCATGGCCAGGTGGCTGTGGTCGGTCGTGGTCAGCTCGCTGCGTTCCAGAGCACGCCGCCACGAGAACAGCACCCCGTACCGCTCTAGGTTGCCGCTGCCCTGCTCGGTGTGCACGACGAGCCCGGCGGCGACCAGCAGATCCAGTGGCAGCGACAGGTTGCAGCCGACGACAGAGAGCTCGGACGGTGCCTGCCGCACCACCTCGTGCACCAACGCCATCGGGCAGCGGTTGATGTTCTGCCCGCCGATGCCCACGACGCTGCCGGACCGGACGAAGTGGCGCACGGCGTCGGTCGCCGTCATGACCTTCGTCGTCGGGTCGGTCAGTAGCTGATGCACGCGGACTTCCAGTCGGTGTAGAAGTCCCAGACCTGCGGCGAGCACTCGGGTGGGCCGAACTGCGAGGCCTTCACGCCCATGTGCGGCAGGTGCGCGTACGCGCCCACACCCGGACGGTTCACGTGCAGCATGCCGGCCTCGAA
>Ga0137415_10001559_pt1 | contig 22772 bp, 21 predicted proteins | sample CZODoug3_1_1_16f_FD_183082 | JGI IMG/M metagenome (GOLD analysis project Ga0137415, IMG submission 183082) | Vadose zone soil fungal communities from Angelo Coast Range Reserve, California, USA - CZODoug3_1_1_16fungal (Hybrid Assembly) | ecosystem: Environmental > Terrestrial > Soil > Vadose...
TCGATCATGTCGTGCAGCGCGTCGTACAGCGGCCGCAGGTACGGGTCGATCTTCTCGTAGAGCGTGCCGGGCAGGAAGCCGAGCCGCTCGCCGGCCTCCACGGCCGGGCGGGTCAGAATGATCCGGTTGACCTGCTTGCCCTGCAGTGCCTGGACGGCCTTGGCCATCGCCAGGTAGGTCTTGCCGGTGCCGGCCGGGCCGATGCCGAAGACGATGGTGTTCTTGTCGATCGCGTCGACGTAGCGCTTCTGGTTCAGCGTCTTCGGCCGGATGGTGCGGCCCCGCCGCGACAGGATGTCCAGGCTGAGCACCTCGGCTGGCGACTCGCCGGCCCGCGAGCCGGCCCGGTCGTCGGACAGCATCGTCACGGTGCGCCGGACCGTGTCCGGCCCGAGCTGCTGTCCCCGGCTGGCCAGCGTGACCAGCTCGGCGAACACCCGCTCGGCGAAGGCCACGTCGGCCGACGACCCGGTCAGGGTGAGCTCGTTGCCCCGGACGTGCACATCGGCGGTGAGCAGATCCTCGGCGGTGCGCAGGTTCTCGTCACGGGAGCCCAGCAGCGCGAGCAACGCCGAGTCTGGGACGGCCATGCGGGACTGCGCGGAGGCTCGGGGGGCGGACTGCTCCGGTTCAGTACCGGTCACGAGATGTAGTGCCTGCTTTCCTGCGCGCTCGACCCAGCTGGTTGTCGCCTCGATGGTAGCGGGACCCAGTCCGCTGTGCAGGCGGGTAACCCCCATCGGGCACCGCAACGCCCCGGGATGGGACCACGCCGCGGCGAGCGTGGGGGGACGCCCGCCGCAGCGCGGCGGCCGCCGGCAAAGGGGGACTCAACCGGCGGCCCCACCGGGTGAGAACACCCGATGTTGCTCCGAGCCCGGCCAGAGAACCGGCAGCATCGGTACACGGATCGTAACGCGCGCCACCCTTCCAACCATTTCTGATCACTCTAACGGCCTATTTGATCGTTCAACGATCACTAAAAGTAGTCATCCCATCGTCCTGTCAGTACACCAAGCGCGCCAAGGGCCACAGCCGCCGCTGTGGACGCCCTGAGCACCTCCGGCCCCAGCCGCACCGGGCGCGCCCCGACCGCGCAGAGTGACGCCAGCTCGTCCTCGGCGATACCGCCCTCCGGGCCCACGACCAGCACAAGTTCGACTCCCCCCCGAACCGCCTCGCGCTCCGGGAGCAGGCCGTCCGGGGCCGCACCGGCCGGGATCGCGCCGGGCAGCAGCTCGCGCACCGCCGCCGCGATCGAGGTGCCGGCCGACTCGTGCAGCACCAGCGCGGCCTCGGCGGCGGCGCACCGGGCGACCAGCGCCGAGGTGCCAACCGGCTCGCCGACCTCGGGCAGCCAGGCCCGCCGGGACTGCTTGGTGGCGGCCAGCACGGTGGACCGCCAGCGGGCCAGCGACTTGTCACCGCGCGGGCCCTCGTCCCAGCGCGCCACGCAGCGGGCGGCCCGCCAGGGCAGCACCGCGTCCACGCCGGCCTCGGTGGCCAGCTCGACCGCGAGCTCGCCGCGCTCGCCCTTCACCAACGCCTGCGCCAGCGTCACGGTCGGGCTCGGCGCCGCCACCACGCGACGGTCCAGGATCGCCAGTCGCAGGGTGTCCCGGCCGACCCCGGTGACCTCGGCGTCGGCCAGGCCGCCCCGGCCGTCCCCGAGCAGCAGCCGCTCGCCGACCCGGGTCCGCCGCACGGTGACCGCGTGCCGACCCTCCGGCCCGGCCAGCTCGCCGGCCGCGCCGGGCGGCAGCTCGTCGACCAGGTACAGCGGCGGCGTCAGCGGGTGCTCCGGCCGCCCCGCAGCCGGGAGAACAGGCCACCGCCGTTGCGGCCGTTCATGGCCAGGTCCGGCTGCTCGTCGCCGCGAACGGCGGCCAGCTCACGCAGCAGCTCGATCTGCCGGGCGTCCAGCTTGGTCGGCGTGAGCACCTCGATGTGCACCATCAGGTCGCCCCGGCCGTCCACCCGGCCGGTGGAGCGCAGCCTCGGCATGCCCCGGCCGCGCAGCGTGCGGACCATGCCGGTCTGCGTGCCGGGCTCGACGACCAGCTCCAGCTCCTCACCGTCGGCGAGCAGCGGCAACCGGACCGTGGTGCCCAGCGCGGCGGCCGTCATCGGCAGCGGCAGCACACAGTGCAGGTCGACGCCCTCCCGGGTGAACACGTCGTGCGGCGCCTCCTCGACCTCCACGTACAGGTCGCCGGCGGGGCCGCCGCCGGAGCCGACCTCGCCCTGGCCGGCCAGCCGCACCCGCATGCCGTCGGCCACGCCGGCCGGCATCTTGACCGTCACCGAGCGACGCGCGCGGACCCGCCCGTCCCCGGCGCACTGCCGGCACGGATCCGGGATCACCTGGCCGAGGCCTCGGCAGTTCGGGCACGGCCGGCTGGTGACCACCTGGCCGAGGAACGAACGCTGCACGCTCTGTACCTCGCCCCGGCCGCCGCAGATGTCGCACATGGTCGGCGAGGTGCCCGGCGCGCAGCCCGACCCGGTGCACTCCGTGCAGAGCACGGCGGTGTCCACGGTGAGCTCCTTGGTCAGCCCGACCGCGCACTCCTCCAGGGTCAGCCGCATCCGGATCAGCGCGTCGGCACCGGCCTGCACCCGGCTGCGCGGACCCCGGCCACCGGCGCCGCCGGCCGAGCTGCCGAAGAAGGCGTCCATGATGTCGCCGAGGCCACCGAAGCCGGCGAACGGGTCACCCCCACCACCGGCACCGCCGCCCCGGCCGCCGTTGTCCAGCGGGTCGCCCCCGAGGTCCACGATCCGGCGCTTCTCCGGATCGGAGAGCACCTCGTAGGCCGCCTTGACCTCGGCGAACCGATGCTGCGCCGACGCGTCGGGATTCACGTCAGGGTGCAGCTCGCGAGCGAGCCTGCGATAGGCCCGCTTGATCTCTTCCGGCCCGGCGTCAGTGCTGACCCCGAGCGCCCCGTAGTAGTCCCTGGCCACCCTTGCGTTCCTCATGTCCCTCGTACAGCTCGCTCGGACCCGGGCGCGACGACGCCGGGTGCTCGGTCCAGGCCGGGCTCAGCGCCCAGCCAGGATCTCACCTACATATCTAGCCACCGCGTGCACCGCGGCGATCGTCCCGGGGTAGTCCATCCTCGTCGGCCCGACCACGCCCATCCCGCCGAGCAGTGTCTCCCCCGGCCCGTAGCCGATCGACACCACCGACGTGGAGCGCATCTCCTCGGCCTCGTTCTCCTCCCCGATGCTGATCCGCACGGTGCCCGGGCTGTGCGCCGAGGCGAGCAGCTTGAGCACCACGACCTGCTCCTCCAGCGCCTCCAGCACCTGGCGCAGCGAGCCGGGGAAGTCCGCCACGTTGCGCGTCAGGTTCGCCGTGCCGCCGAGCACCAGACGCTCCTCCGGGTGCTCGACCAGCGCGTCGATCAAGACCATGGACAGCGTGGTCACCGCGTCCCGCAGGTCGTTCGGGGCAGTCTCGGGCAGCTCGGCGACCAGCACCGCGGCGTCCGAGAGGCGCCGGCCCACCATCGCCGCGTTGAGCATCCCGCGGATCCGGCCGACCGAGTCCTCCGCCAGCACGTCACCGAGGTCGACCATGCGCTGGTCGACCCGGCCGCTGTCGGTGATCAGGACCAGCATCAGCCGGGCCGGGGTGAGCGGCACCAGCTCGACGTGGCGCACCGTGGAGCGGGTCAGCGTGGGGTACTGCACCACCGCGACCTGGCGGGTGAGCTGCGCCAACAACCGGACGCTGCGGCGCAGCACGTCGTCGAGGTCGAGCGCGCCGCCGAGGAAGGAGTGGATCGCGCGCCGCTCGGGCACGGACAGCGGCTTGACGTCGCTGATCCGGTCCACGAAGCGGCGGTAGCCCTTGTCGGTCGGGATCCGCCCGGCGCTGGTGTGCGGCTGCGCGATGTAGCCGTCCTCCTCGAGCGCCGCCATGTCGTTGCGCACGGTGGCACTGGAAACCCCGAGGTTGTGCCGCTCGACCAGCGTCTTGGACCCCACCGGCTCCTGCGTCGAGACGTAGTCCGCCACGATCGCGCGCAACACCTGAAACCGGCGCTCCTCGGCGTTCACCCCGCGTGCACCTCCCCGACCGTCGCCTCCCAGTCTACGGCGGCGCACGGGGTGGTCACCGGACCAACGGCGCAACTGGGGACGTGGCGCTGGTCGCTCCGGCGAGCGGGGCCGCCGCCGTCCTACCCTGGAGGAGTGCCGGTCGAGTCACTCCCCACGTCAGTAGAGCAAGTACAGCGGTTGCTGACCGGGCGTGCGGTGGTCGCACTGACCGGCGCCGGGCTGTCCACCGACTCCGGCATCCCGGACTACCGGGGCCCCGACTCGCCGAGGGCCACCCCGATGACCTACGACCAGTTCCGCTCCGGCGAGGCCGCCCGGCGCCGCTACTGGGCGCGCAGCCACGTGGGCTGGGCCCGGATGCGCCAGGCCGAGCCGAACGCCGGGCACCGCGCGCTGGCCGCGCTGGAGCGGGCCGGCCGGCTGCGTGGGCTGATCACCCAGAACGTGGACGGCCTGCACCGGGCGGCCGGGCACCGCACCGTGGTCGACCTGCACGGCCGGCTGGCCGACGTGGTCTGCCTGGCCTGCCGGCGGCGCAGTCCACGCACCGAGCTGCAGCGCCGCCTCGCCGAGCTGAACCCCGGTTTCGCCGAGGCGCACGGGGACGAGGTGAGCAGCGCGCCGGACGGCGACGCCCGACTGGAGTCGGTGGCCGGGTTCCGGGTGGCCGACTGCCTGGACTGCGGCGGCGTGCTCAAGCCGGACGTGGTGTTCTTCGGCGAGAACGTGCCGCCGGAGCGCGTCGCGCTGTGCTACTCGATGGTCGAGGGATTGGTGGCGGAGACCGGCCGACCCGGCGCGCTGCTGGTCGCCGGCAGCTCGCTGACCGTGCAGTCCGGCCTGCGGTTCGTCCGCCGCGCACACCGGCTCGACGTGCCGGTGGTGATCATCAACCGCGGCGCGACCCGGGGCGACGAGTTCGCCACCCTGAAGGTCGACGGCGGCTGCTCCGAGATGCTCACCGCACTGGCCGCCTAGTCGCGCAGCACCACCAGGTGCTGTTGCAGTAGCAGCTCCAGGGCGGCGCCGAACCGCTCGGGGCCCAGCTCGCCGGCCTCGGCGCGCAGCCGGGCCACGCTCACCGAGCGCTGTTCGGCCAGCAGCCGCAGCATCGGCGCCATCACGGCGGCGAACCGGAACGACTTGCCGGCAACCGTGGCCACGACGGCCTCGCCACCGGCCGGGTCGGCCGGCTCGACGGTCAGCTCGAGCAGCGCGGTGACCTCGACCATGGCCCGGTCGGCCGGCCTCTCGAAGTTCACCGGCCAGGGCAGGTTGATCTCCGGGCGGCGCGGGAACCGCCGGTCCCGGGACGCCAGGAAGTCGGTCGGCCGGTGCGCGGTGAGTGCCTTGGTCAGCGTCCGGACCAGCTCGTCCTCGTGCTCGCGGCGCTGCTCGGGCGCGGCGAAGCGGGGCAGGTCCTGGCGGAACAGCTCCTCGTCGTAGAGCTGCTCGACCACCCAGCTCGCCCAGTCGATCCCGGTGCGCCTGGTGAAGCCGAACGTCAGGTGCATGCTCATCTCGCCGGTGCCGCGCACGGCGTGCCACCAGCCGCGCGGCACGTGGATGACGTCGCCGGGGTTCAGCGTGCCCTGCCACACCACGGTGTCCGGCGGGCCGTGGTCGTGGTCGGTGTCCACCTTCATCGGATAGCGGCGGCCCGGCCCGTGCACCGTCCAGTGCTTGCTGCCGGCCAGTTGCACGATGACCGTGTCGTGGTCGTCCCAGTGCGTGTCGAAGCCCTGGTTCTCGCCCCACACCAGGTACAGGTTCACCTGGACCAGCTCGTGCACCAGCCGCATCAGGTCGTCGGCGGCGGCGGCGATCGGCGGGTGCAGCTGGTCGATCGAGTCCAGCACCATGCTGGCGCCGCCCCGCAGCTCCCGGTACAGCGCGTCCGGCAGCAGTACCTGACGGTCACCGCCGCCGTGCATGCCATCTGATCGGGTGTATCTGGCCACCGGGACCTGGCTGCCGTCCCGGAACAGCCGCAGCTGGGGCGCGACCAGCTGGTGGGTGCTCAGAATGTGGTTCAGCGCGCTCCAGGTCAGCAGGTCCCGCACCTCACCGGCGCCGACCTCGGCCCGGACGAAGTCCTGGCCGAGCCGCGCGCTGGCGAAATCGGCGCCGGCCAGCTCCACAAAACGCCCGGTGAACAAGGGTGCGATGGACATCAAGCCGCTTTCTGCCGTCCCGACGTGCGAGGGGAGAAACACCGGGTCGCCGGGGGGCCGGTGCGAACCGTTCCCCCGGCGAGTCCGGTCAGTCGGTCACTCAGACGAAGTCCGAGTGACGGTCCCCGCCATCGTTGTCGCCGTTGGTCTCGCGGCCTGCGACGACGGTGTCCTCTTCGACACCGAGCAAGAGAACGTCCTGTTCAGCCATGGTTGCCTCCACTTTTTGAACCCGACATACCCGTTCGGTTGATCACGTGAAGCCCGAGGAGAGGGCCGTAAGTAACCTACGCGGGTGACCGGAGCGGGCGTCAAGAAAATCCACCACCCGTTCAGCCTTCACCGTCTGAGTTAGGTTAGCCTTAATTCCGTGAGCGCGATCAAGTTGCCCCACTGCGCGGCGCTCGCTCGCCAACTGGGCGAGCGGCCGACCGGCACCGCGTCCCGGATCAAATCCGTGCTGCTCATCGAGCACGCCGGCCCCTGGTCCGTGGACGTGCGCGAACGCGTGCTCATCGAGGCATTCGGGGAGGGCGCGCCCGAGCGGATGGACGAGCTGCACGTGCGGCTCGGGCTGCGCGCGCTGATCATCCGCAAGCCGGGGCGTAACGGGGCACCCGAGCGGCCCACGATCTTCGCCGGCGGCTGCCGCCCGGGTCGGCGCTGGCTGGAGCGGCTCGACGTGACCCGCTACGCCGACCTGGCCGCGCTCGACCTGCCGGCGATCGCCGAGGGCACCGGCGGTGTCGGCGAGCCGGTGGACGGCCCGCTGCTGCTGGTCTGCGTGCACGGCCGCAAGGACGCCTGCTGCGCCATGCTGGGCCGCCCGGTTGCCGACGCGCTGGCCGCCCAGTTCCCCGCCCGCACCTGGCAGTGCACCCATTTCGGCGGCGACCGGTGGGCCGGCAACCTGCTCGTGGCGCCGCACGGCTTCATGTACGGCCAGCTGGTACCCGACTCGGCGGTCCCGGTGGCGCAGGCCGCCGAGCGTGGCGAGGTCACCTTGAACAACCTGCGCGGCCGGGTCGGCACCGCGCCGTTCGCCCAGGTCGCCGAGATCGCGGTGCGGGAACGGACCGGCCTGCTCGGGCTGGACGACGTACTGGCCGGCAAGGTCGACAGCGACGGCGACGAGGCCACGATCGAGGTGCACGCGGCTGGCAGCAGCTACCAGGTCGTCGTGCGGCGCCGGCCGATGGGCGTGCACGGCCACTCACTGTGCTCCGGCGAGGCGCACCCGCACCGGTTCGACGTGCTCGACCTACGCACCGCCGTACCCGCGTAGCGGTGGTCCGATCCGGCTCGGGAGGCCGGAGTGTCACCCTCGGTAGCGCTGGATGCGCTCTTCGTCTACCCGTATCGTCAACCGCGCGATGACCAGCCCGAGCAGTGCCAGCCGACGGCTCACCCGAGAGGCGCCCAGGGTCGGCGAGTTCCGCCGGGGGGCCCGGTTGCGCACGACCTCCGCCGGTACCTGGTTCCCCGCCGTCGGCCCGGACGACCAACCCGCCGGCCTGCTGCTCGTCCACCCCGGCGTCGACCTGCGGGTACTGGTCCCGACGATCGAGCGGCTGGCCGAGCTCGCCCTGCCCGGGGTGTTGACGCCCCGGCCGGCGCTGATCGAGCAGGCCGGGCGGAACTGGCTGGTCACCGGCGCGCCAGCGCTACCGACGTTGGCCGACGTGCTCGAGACCGGGCCGCACCGCGTACCCGGCAACGCCGCCGCGCTGCTGTCCGACGTGGCCGCCACCCTGCTCACCACGCACCGGGCCGGCCTGGCGCACGGCGCGGTGGACGCCCGCTCGGTGCTGGTCGGCCAGGACGGCGCCGCGCTGCTCACCGACTGGGGCACCAACACCACCGCCAGCGCGGCCGGCGACGTGACCGCCTGGACGCGGCTCGCCGAGCTGCTCGCCGAGCACTGGTGCGCCGACGACCTGCTGTCCGCCGCCGCGCTCGCCAGGGCGGCCCACGCGGCGGCCGGGCCGACCGGGCTGGCCGGCGGCTTCGACCAGCTCCGCACCCTCGCCCACACCGCCGAGCGCGCCACCCTGGCCCGGACCGCGAAGGACGAGCTGGACGCCGTCGGCCGGGGCGAGATCCGGCCACCTCGACGGCCCCAGTCCCGGCGCGCCGCCCGAGCACCGGCCGACGCCCCCGCCGAGCCGCCGGAGGCCCGACCGCCGGAGCCGGCGGCACCGAAGCCGGCGGCAGCCGCCGAGGCCCCGGTGGCCGCCGGCCCACCCGCGCCAGTCGCCCCGCTACCGGCCCCAGCGGCGCCGCCGGCCGCCGCGCCTCGGTTCGACGAGTCGGCGTTCCCGGAGCCGCCGGACGCGGAATGGCTGACCGGCCGGCACAGCATCACCGACCCGCGCCCCTCCCCCGGTCTCGATCCCCGCTTCGACCGGCACCGCGACCAGGCCGGCCCCGACCGCCGGGCGGGCCGCGCCAGGCGGGCCGGCAAGCGCAGCGAGGTGCCGCGCTGGCAGCTGGTGCTGCTGGCCACCCTGGTCGTGGTGACGCTGGTCGCGGCGGCCGCCGACCTGGTGCTGCTGGTCACCCGCAACGCCGAGGCGAGCGCGCTGAAGATCCAGTCGGTGGTGCTGTGGGCGCAGCACACCGGCACCGGCTGCACCCTGCTCGGCGTGATCACCACGAACGGCGAGGCCGGCACCGTGACCTACGGCTGGACCGGGGACACCGCCTCCGGGCCGGCGATCAGTCAGCAGGTGCCGAGCGGACACACCCAGGTCGAGGTCACCCGGCAGTGGACCGCCGAGACCGCCCGCACGCTGGACCCGCTGGTCACCCTGCAGGTGCTGCAGCCGTCGCTGCGCCAGGCGTCGGTCCAGCCCGGCCTGGACTGCACCGACTGAGCCGCTTCAGCCGGCCGGCCGGGCCAGCAGCAGCGTGACCAGGGTCGCGGTCAACCAGTCCTGGTACTCGTCGTAAGACCAGCCGCTCTGCTCGACCAGTGATTCGCACACGTCGTCGGTGCTCAGCGCGACTGCCACCTCGGTGGCCCGCTCAGGCGTCAGGTGCCCGGCCAGCGCCCCTTGGGCGTGCACCCGCTCGATCACGGTCCGGGTGCCGAGGTGGCGTCGCCGGTGACCCTCGGCCATGGTGGCCGCGATGTCGGCGTCGACCGCCGCGCCGGAGCGCAGCACCTTGATCACGTCCCCGCAGCGCTCCCGGATCCGCCGGGTGATCGCGGCGAGCAGACCGAGCAGCTCCGCCGGGTCGGTGATCCGGTGTCGCGCCTCGAACAGCTCGATGACGCCGGCCTCCTGGTCGACCAGGTCGGGCAGCCCGGCCAGCACGCCCGCCTTGGACCCGTACGTCGCGTAGATCGTCTGCGTGGCGACGCCGGCCCTGCGGGCGAGCTCCCGGACCGGGGTGGCCGCGTAGCCACGCTCGGCGAACAGCTCCCTGGCCGCGGTCAGGATCGTCTGGCGGGTCAATGCCTCCCGCTGCTCGCGCAGCCGCACCACGCCGGGCAGCACCACGCCGGGCCGCACCACGCCGGGCCGCACCGCGGCGGGCCGCACCGCGGCGCCGGGCAAATCCGTTGACCGGTCCGGTCCGCTCACCTAGGTTTCCCCTGTCACTGGAACGTTGTTCTAGTCATCTGATCGTCGTTCTGACAACTGGAACCGAATCGGGACATCGTAGAGCGCGGAGGAGACGCCATGAGCGGTGCCGAGGATCGGCGGTCGGACGTGTTGGATCTGCTCGCCGAGCACGTGGACCAGCTCGCGGAGAGCCTGGTGGCCGCCTGGCACGCCCGCGACAGCGACCGGTTCGCCGAGCACTTCCATCCCGATGCCGTGTTCGTGGACGTGCTGGGCCGGGTGTTCCGGGGCCGCGCGACGATCGCCCGCGTGCACCGGCTCAACTTCGACACGATCCACGCCGGCAGCCGGCTGTCGATGACCCGGCTCGACGCCGAGTCCCTCGCCAACCGGGTCGCCATCGCCCACGTCGGCTCGACGATCTGGGTGCCGGCCGGGCCGCTGACCGGCGACCACCAGGCCACCCAGACCTGGATCCTCGACCACACCGGCGGGACCTGGCTGATCCGGGCGTTCCACAACACGTTCGTGCTCGAGATGGCCGGCGTACCGGCCCCCTGACCACGCGCCGCCGGGAGGGCGGTCAGCCGCCGAGCAGCTCAGCGACGGCGGCCACCGCCCCGTCGTCGGTCACGATGCCGAAGTGGTTGCGCTCCACCTCGACAACGCGCAGCCCTGGGGCCGCGCCCCGGAAGGCCACCGCGTCGGCCTCAGACACCACGAGGCCCCCGCCGAACGCCACCGTGGCGCGCAGCAGCAGGGCCGGCATGGTGATCTTCGCCCAGGTCGAGACCACCTCGCCGCGCGCGGCGTGCTCCAGGTCCTCCTGGCAGGCCGCCTTGTTCGTGACCGGGGCGAACCGGTCGCCGAGCGGACCGAGCTCGTAGCGGTACACCCGGTCCCAGTACTCGTTCCAGGGCGTGACGACACCGCCGGCCCGGACCGCCGCCACGTAGTCCGCCGGGTCGTCCACCACCGCGTCCAGCCGGTTCAGCCCGGCGCGGACCGCGGCGTACGCGGCGACGTCCACGGTGCCGATGTGGTCGATCATGGCGAGGCTGCGCAGCCGGTCGGCCGCCAGCCCGGCCGCGGTGATGCCGATCAGCGCGCCGAAGGACCAGCCGACGTAGTCGAACCGCTCGGCGCCCAGCAACGTGGCCACCTCGAGCGCGTCCCGGGCGTGCGCGGCCAGCCCGTAGCTGCCCGGCGGCGTGGTCTCGCTGCGGCCTCGGCCGCGCAGGTCGATCGCGACCACCTGGCGGTCCTCGCGGGCGATCCGCTCGACCAGGTAGTCGAAGGAGTGCAGGTTGGCCGACAGCCCGTGCACGCACAGCACCAGCGGCGCGTCCTCCGGGCCGACCCGCGCCGCGTGCACGGTGCCCGAGCTCAGTGTCAGATCCAGTTCGACGACCCGTGGCATGCCAGTCCCCTCGATGCGTTCGATGGCCGCACGCTACCGAGTACCGGGGCGCCGGCCCGCCACATTTGTTGGACCCGACATGTGGTGGCGCGGCGCTCGCTCAGCCGGGCTGGATCCCCCAGCTCATGGTGAACGAGGTGCCCGGCTCGAGCACGACCAGCCCCTCCCCGGACCGCAGCGCGTTGGGCGGACCGGTCATCGGCTCGACCGCGAGGCTGCGCCTGCGCCGGCTCGGCGCCTGGGTATCCCCGGTGTAGAGCTGCAGGTAGGAGTAGCTGTGGTCGGCCCAGAGCCGCGTGGTCCGGCCGTCGGGGGCGGTCAGCTCCACCCAGGCGAGGCCGTCGGCGTCGCGGGCCAGGCCGGTGAACGCATGATCGATCCGGGCGTCGCCGACGGGGCGCGGCGCGCGGAAGTCCCTCGGCGAACCGGCCACCGGCTCGACCCCCGCCGGCAGGCCGCGCTCGTCGGTCGGGATCCAGCGCTCGGCGTCCAGCCGCAAGGTCGACTCGTCGATCAGCGGCGCGCCGGCGGCCAGGTACGGATGCTGGCCGCTGGCGAACGGGAGCGCCGTGTCGCCGAGGTTGGTGGCGGTCGTGGTCACGGTCAGCCCCGGGCGGTGACCGGCTGCCGTGCCGGCGCTGACCACGTACTCGATCGCCACGTCCAGCGAGAACGGGTAACCCGAGTGCGGGTGCAGCACCGTGCCCACCACGACCCGGGCGGCGTCCCGCTCGCGCTCGGTGTAGTTGCGCCAGCGCAGCAGCCCGTGGATGGCGTTGTGCGTGGCCGGCTCCGACAGCGGCAGCTGGTACGTGCGCCCGGCGAACGTGTACTGCCCGTCCTCCAGCCGGTTCGGCCACGGCATCAGCGGCGCACCGCGCGCACCGCTGCACATCTCGTCGGCCCCGTAGCCGTCCAGCACCGGGCGCCCGTCGAACACGTACTCCCGGATACCGCCGCCGACCTCGACCACGGTCGCCCGGTGCCCGCCGTCGGCAATGGCGAACTGCTGCCCGGATGGAGCGATCGTCATCCAGCACTCTCCCCACGTCGGTACCCGCGTCGGCGGCCCACCCCGTGATCTAACCCCCGTCCGCCTTGTCCCGCGCCGCACCCCGTCCAACTTGTCACAGCGGCGGCCAGCGGGCAGCGGCGGCCCGGGGCGGGCAGCCCGGAGGCGGCGGACGGGGTGCGGCGGTCCGGGGCGGGCGGTCCGGGGCGGCGGACGGGGTGCGGCGGTCCGGGGCGGGCGGTCCCGAAGCGGCGGTCAGCGGGCAGCGGGCCGGGCACGGCGGTCGGGAGGCAGCGGCCGGGGGGCGGCGGCCGGGGGGCGGCAGTGGCACGGGGGCGGCGGCCACCACGGCAGCGACCGCGCACCCCGTCCGACTTGTCACTGGAAATAGGCACGACAAGTCCCACTTGTCGTGCCCATTAACCACGACAAGTGGAACGGGGGCAGCCTGAACGCAGCGGCCAGCGGGGCGGCCGGGAGCGTCAGCCCCGGGGCGGCGGCCGGTGGGCGGCGGGTGCCAGCAGGTTCCTCGCGGCGCACCCCGTCCGACTTTTCACTGGAAATAGGCACGACAAGTCCGACTTGTCGTGCCCATTAGCCACGACAAGTCGAACGGGGGGCAGCCTTGTCGAGCGGCGGCCAGCACGGTCCTCGCGGCCACCATGGGGGGCGAGCCTCACCGCTGCGGCCACCACACCATCTCGCGAGCGGCGGGTTCCCGCGAGCGGTGGCGGGCGGCGAGCAGCGGCGGGTTCTCGCGGGCGGCGGCTTCTCGCTAGCGGCGGCTAGCGGCGGCGGGTTGGCGTCAGGTGGTGAGGAGGGCGCGGATTACGGCGTCGGCTAGGAGGCGGCCTCGGCGGGTGAGTACGGCGCGGCCGGCGGCCAGCTCGGCGGGGGCGAGCAGGCCGTCGTCGGCGGCGCGAGCCGCCGCTGCCCGGCCGGCGTCGTCGAGGTCGCGGACCGGCAGTCCCTCGGCCAGCCGTACCCGCAGCATCACACGCTCCTCGTGGCGCTCGTCGGCGGTCAGCTCCTCCCGCCCGGCAGCCGGCGACTCACCGGCGCCCAGCAGCGTGGCGTACCGGGCGGGGTGCTTGACGTTCCACCAGCGCACCCCGCCGACGTGGCTGTGCGCCCCAGGGCCGGCGCCCCACCAGTCGCCGTCGCGCCAGTAGCCGAGGTTGTGCCGGCACCGGGTGTCGTCCGAGCTGGCCCAGTTGGACACCTCGTACCAGCGCATCCCAGCGGCGCTGAGTACGTCGTCGACGAGCTCGTAGCGGTCGGCGGACACGTCGTCGTCCGGGGCGGCCAGCTCACCCCGGCGGATCCGGCGGGCCAGCGCGGTGCCGTCCTCGACGATCAGCGCGTACGCCGAGACGTGGTCCACCCCGGCGCCGAGCACGGCGTCCAGCGAGCGGCGCAGGTCGTCGTCGGACTCGCCAGGGGTGCCGTAGATCAGGTCCATGCTGACCTGCCCGATGCCGCCGTCCCTGGCCTCCCGCGCGGCGGCGGGCGGGCGACCGGGGGTGTGCCGGCGGTCCAGCACGGCGAGCACGCCGGGGGCGGCGGACTGCATGCCGAGCGACACCCGCGTGTAGCCGGCCTCGGCGATGCCGGCGAAGAACTCCGGTGAGGTGGACTCGGGGTTGGCCTCGGTGGTCACCTCGGCGCCGGCGGCCAGCCCGAACGAGCCGCGCACCGCGGCCAGCACGTCGGCCAGCCCGGCCGCACCGAGCAGCGACGGGGTGCCGCCGCCGACGAACACCGTCTCGGCCGGCGGCGGCGAACCACCACCCCGGCCCAGTACCGACGCCGCGAGGTCCAGCTCGGCGCGCAGCGCGTCCAGCCAGCCGGCCGGCGAGGCGCCGGAGGAGGCCAGCTCGGACGGCGTGTAGGTGTTGAAGTCGCAGTAGCCGCAGCGGACCGCGCAGAACGGCACGTGCACGTACACGCCGAACGGCCGGGCGCCGACCCCGTCGAGGGCCTCGTCCGGTAACCCGAGGGACTCGGGCGGCGTGGTCACGGTAACCAAATCCATACAATACCCATCAAGTATCCGCGGAATTGTCGGTCGATTTGACTGATCAATTCCATTGTGACGGCTCTCCCACCGGTTCAGCCGCACTGGTCAGCCGGCCGAATCGGTGGCAGGCTATTGCCTGTGACGTGCGCTCTGAGTATGCGACTGGTGGCCCGCCGCCATGTCGACTTCCAGCGCGTATCCAGCGCGATGTGCCGTCCTACCGACTGACCCGCGCCGCAATCCCACCACGTGTGACACCCGGCCGGGCACTCGGCTGGGCGATGTTGCCTTATGGCTCCAGGCCTCCGTGTGTTCGCGCCACCCGACCTGGAGGTCTGAGAAGGCATGGTCCCGACACCATCTGCCGGTACCCCGGAGCGCGCCCGCCGCGCCGCGCCACCAAAACGCCGTCGGGGTGAGGGCCAGTGGGCGCTGGGCTACCGGGAACCGCTGAACCCGAACGAGCGGGCCAAGCGCGACGACGACGCACTGAACGTCCGGGCCCGGATCGAGAACATCTACTCGAAGCGGGGTTTCGACTCGATCGACCCCGGTGACCTGCGCGGCCGGTTCCGCTGGATGGGCCTGTACACGCAGCGCAAGCCGGGCATCGACGGCGGCCGCACCGGCGCGCTCGAGCCCGAGGAGCTGGACGACAGCTACTTCATGATGCGGGTCCGGATCGACTCCGGGGCGCTGACCACCGAGCAGCTGCGGGTGGTCGGCGAGATCGCCCGCGACTACGCCCGCGACACCGCCGACATCACCGACCGGCAGAACGTCCAGCTGCACTGGATCCAGATCGAGGACGTGCCGGCGATCTGGGAGAAGTTGGAGGCGGTCGGCCTCTACACCACCGAGGCCTGCGGTGACTGCCCCCGCGTGATCCTCGGCTCCCCGGTGGCCGGCATCGCGGCCGACGAGATCATCGACGGCACCCCGGCGATCTGGGAGATCGTCGAGCGGTACATCGGCAACAAGGAGTTCTCCAACCTGCCGCGCAAGTTCAAGTCGGCGATCTCCGGATCGCCCCGCCACGACGTGGTGCACGAGATCAACGACATCGCGTTCGTGGGTGTGCGGCACCCGGAGCACGGCCCGGGCTTCGACCTGTGGGTCGGCGGCGGGCTGTCCACCAACCCGAAGCTCGGCGTTCGCCTGGGTGCCTGGGTTCCGTTGGACGAGGTGGCCGACGTGTGGGCCGGCGTCGTCGGGCTCTTCCGCGACTACGGCTACCGGCGGCTGCGGCACCGCGCCCGGATCAAGTTCCTGATCGCGGACTGGGGTGCTGAACGATTCCGCGAGGTTCTCGAATCGGAGTACCTGAAGCGGCCGCTGGTCGACGGCCCGGCGCCGGAGCACTGGCTCGGCCCGCGCGACCACATCGGCGTGCACAAGCAGGTCGACGGCCTGAACTACGTGGGCGCCGCCGCCATCGCCGGCCGGGTCTCCGGCACGAAGCTGATCAAGGTCGCGGAGGCCGCCGAGCGGATCGGCTCGCGCCGGCTGCGCACCACGGTCCAGCAGCAGCTGCTCGTGCTCGACGTGGCCGATGAGAAGGTCCAGCCGCTGGTGGCCGAGCTCGCCGAGCTGGGCCTGCACGCCGACCCGACACCGTGGCGGCGCAACACTATGGCCTGCACCGGGATCGAGTTCTGCAAGCTCGCCATCGTGGAGACCAAGGGCCGGGCCGCCGCCCTGGTCACCGAGCTGGAGACCCGGCTGGCCGACATCCCGGAGCTCGGCGCCCCGATCTCGATCCACCTCAACGGCTGCCCGAACGCGTGCGCCCGCACCCAGACCGCCGACATCGGGCTCAAGGGCCAGATCATGACGGACTCGGACGGCAACCAGGTGCCCGGTTTCCAGGTGCACCTGGGCGGCGGGCTGGGCCTGGACGCCGGTTTCGGCCGCAAGCTGCGCGGGCTGAAGGTGAGCTCCAGCGGGCTGGGCGACTACGTGGACCGGCTGGTCCGCCAGTACGTCAAGGAACGCAACACCGACGAGCGGTTCGCGCAGTGGGTGGCCCGGGCCGACGACTCCGATCTCCAATGAGCGAACGAGCTGTGCCGTTCTACTGCCCGTACTGCGGTGAGGAGGATCTGCGGCCGGTGGAAGAACCACACGGCGCGTGGCGTTGCGCCGGGTGCCTGCGCACGTTCGCGGTGAAGTTGGTCGGAATCGGCGTGCCATCTCCAGACAACACAGGGGCGGTCCAGAAATGAGTGTGTCCAGTACCGAGGTGGCGACCCCGGGGCGGACCCGCGGTGCCGATGAGCTGCGGGCGATCGCGGCGCGCGGCGCCGAGGAGCTGGGTCCGGACGCGACGGCCGAGCAGGTGCTGGACTGGGCCGCCGCAACGTTCGGGCCGAGCCTGATCGTGGCGTCCAACATGCAGGACGCGGTGCTGGTCGACCTGGCCGCCAAAGCCAGCCCCGGGGTCGACGTGCTGTTCCTGGAGACCGGCTACCACTTCGCCGAGACGATCGGCACCCGCGACGCCGTGGAGACCGTCTACGACGTGCGGATGGTGAACGCCACTGCCGAGCACACCGTCGCCGAGCAGGACGGCCTGCTCGGCAAGGACCTGTTCGCCCGCGCCCCCGACCAGTGCTGCGCGCTGCGCAAGGTGGCGCCGCTGCAGAACACCCTGGCCCGCTACGACGCCTGGGTCACCGGGGTGCGCCGGGTGGAGGCCCCGACCAGGGTGAACACGCCGCTGGTCACTTTCGACGAGAAGTTCGGCCTCGTGAAGATCAACCCGATCGCGGCGTGGACCGACGACGAGCTGGACCGCTACATCGCGGAGCACGGGGTACTGGTGAACCCGCTGGTGGAGGCCGGATACCCGTCGATCGGCTGCGCGCCGTGCACCCGCAAACCACTGCCCGGCGAAGACAAGCGTGCCGGCCGCTGGGCCGGCCTGGCCAAGACCGAATGCGGGTTGCACGCATGAGCGCAACGCTGGACCAGCTCGCGGCGCCGACCGCGGGCCCGACCGCGGCGAACGCGCGGTTCGACGCGTTGGACGCGTTGGAGTCAGAGGCGATCCACATCTTCCGGGAGGTCGCCGGCGAGTTCGACCGTCCGGTGATCCTGTTCTCCGGTGGCAAGGACTCGACGCTGCTGGTGCACCTGGCGGTGAAGGCGTTCGCGCCGGCCGCGGTGCCGTTCTCGCTGCTGCACGTGGACACCGGGCACAACTACCCGGAGGTGATCGACTTCCGGGACAGCCTGGTGGAGAAGCTCGGGCTGCGCCTGGTGGTCGCACACGTGCAGGACTGGATCGACGACGGCCGGCTGGTGGAGCGCCCGGACGGCACCCGCAACCCGCTGCAGACCGTCCCGCTGCTGGACTCGATCAACGCCAACCGGTTCGACGCGGTGTTCGGCGGCGGCCGCCGGGACGAAGAACGGGCCCGGGCCAAGGAGCGGATCATCAGCCTGCGCGACGGTTTCGGCCGGTGGGACCCGCGTAAGCAGCGCCCCGAGCTGTGGAACCTCTACAACGGCCGGCACGCCCCTGGCGAGCACGTCCGGGTGTTCCCCATCTCCAACTGGACCGAGCTGGACGTCTGGCGCTACATCCAGCGGGAGAACATCGAGCTGCCCGCCATCTACTACAGCCACCAGCGCGAGGTGTTCCGCCGCGATGGGATGTGGCTGGCCGAGGGCCCGTGGGGCGGCCCGCGCGTCGGCGAGGCGCTCGAGCTGAAAACGGTCCGCTACCGCACGGTCGGGGACGGCTCCTGCACCGGTGCGGTGGAGTCCACCGCGACGACGCTGGACGAGGTGATCGCCGAGGTCACCGCCTCCCGGCTGACCGAGCGGGGAGCCACCCGCGCGGACGACCGGCTGTCCGAGGCCGCCATGGAGGACCGCAAGCGAGAGGGCTACTTCTGATGCCGGATCCAGCGCTGGGCGAAGGCTCAGCCGGGGCCACCCCCCAGCCGGCCGAGGCGCCGCCGCGTGAGCTGTTGCGGTTCGCCACGGCCGGCAGCGTGGACGACGGCAAGTCGACCCTCGTCGGCCGGCTGCTCTACGACACCAAGTCGGTGCTCGCCGACCAGATCGAGGCCGTCCAGCGCGCCTCGGTCGACAAGGGACTGTCAACGCCCGACCTGTCGCTGCTGGTCGACGGCCTGCGCGCGGAGCGCGAGCAGGGCATCACGATCGACGTGGCCTACCGCTACTTCAGCACCCCGCGCCGCGAGTTCGTGCTGGCCGACACCCCCGGGCACGTGCAGTACACCCGCAACACGGTGACCGGTGCGTCCACCGCAGAGCTGGCGGTGCTGCTGGTCGACGCCCGCTACGGCGTGGTCGAGCAGACCCGCCGGCACGCGGCGGTGCTCGCGCTGCTGCGGGTACCCCGGTTGGTGCTGGCCGTGAACAAGATCGACCTGGTCGACTACGACGAGGCCGTGTGCACCGCGATCGCCAAGGACTTCAACGAGCTGACCACCGCGCTGGGCTACCCGGCGGAGCGCGTGATCACCATCCCGCTGTCCGCGCTGGTCGGCGACAACGTGGTGGAGGCTTCGGCCAACACACCGTGGTACTCCGGCCCGACGCTGCTGCAGCACCTGGAGTCGGTGCCGGTGGGCAGCCCCGACGCCGACGCCCCGCTGCGCATCCCGGTGCAGTACGTGATCCGGCCGAGGACCGCCGAGTACCCGGACTACCGCGGCTACGCCGGCCAGGTCGCGGCCGGCACGGTGCGGCCCGGCCAGCGGGTGCTGGTGCTGCCGGAGGGCCTGAGCAGCACGGTGACCTCGGTGGACACCGCCGACGGCCAGCTCGCCGAGGCCGGCGCAGGGCGCAGCGTCACGGTGCTGCTCGCCGACGACCTGGACGTGGCGCGCGGCAGCGTGATCGTGGACGCCGAGCACCCGCCGACGGTGACCGACCAGCTGGAGACCACCGTCTGCTGGCTGTCCGAGCAGCCGCTGCGCCCCGGGGCCCGGCTGCTGCTCAAGCACGGCACCCGGGTCACCCAGGCGATCATCGGCGCGCTGCACGACCGGCTGGACACCGACACCCTCACGCTGAGCACCCCGGAGCGGCTGGAGATCAACGACATCGGCCGGGTCAGCATCCGGACCGCCGACCCACTGCCGGTGGACGACTACGCCGACAGCCGGGCGACCGGTTCGTTCCTGCTGATCGACCCGCCGACCGGCAACACGCTGGCCGCCGGGCTCGTGGGCACCCCGCTGGTGCCGCTACTCGAGGACTGATGGCGCTCCGTTTCGGTTCGGCGGCCCCCGCACTGGTGGCGGTGGCCCACGGCAGCCGCGACCCGCGCTCGGCGGCCACCGTCGCCGCACTGGTCGACGAGGTGCGGCGACAGCGGCCGGAGCTGGACGTCCGGCTCAGCTTCCTCGACCTGAGCTCCCCGAGGCTGCCCGACGTGCTCGCCGCCGTAGCCGCCGACGGGCATTCCGAGGCCGTCGTGGTGCCGCTGCTGCTCGGCAACGCCTTCCACGCCAAGGTCGACCTGCCCGGCGCGGTGGCCAGGGCGGCCCGCCGGTACCCGAGGCTGCGGCTGACCGTCTCCGACGTGCTCGGGGGCGGGGGTAGTGGCGAGCCCGGCGGCGGTGCCCCCGGCTGGGGCACCGAGCCGAGGCTGGCGGACGCCGCGCTGCGCCGCCTCACCGAGGCCGCCGGGCCGCTGGACGACCCGGACCTCGGCGTGGTGCTCGCCGCCACCGGCTCCTCGCACGCCAGCGCCAATGCCGCCGTGCACCGGCTCGCCGAGTCCTGGGCGCGGGAACACCCGTGGCGAGCCGGCTGCGTCGCGGCGTTCGCCACCGCGGTGTCCCCTACGGTGGGCGAGGCGATCGAGCAGCTGCGCGCCGCCGGTGCCGGGCGGATCGCGGTAGCCGGCTGGTTCCTGGCGCCCGGCCTGCTGCCGCGCCGGGTCGGCCGGCTCGCGCTGGCCCTCGACCCGGCGATCCGCGTCGCCGCGCCACTCGGCCCGGACGCCACCGTCGCCGAGGTGGTCCTGGACCGCTACCTGGCCGCCGCCACCGCCCCGGCCGCCCACCTCGCCCCCGCCGCCGGCTGACCTGACGCCAAAACCGCACGTCAGACGTCGTGAGTGGTAATGGTCGCTATAGCGACCATTACCACTCACGGGTCTTGAGCTGGGGTTTTAGCGCTCGGAGGGCCAGACGGAGCGCCAGGAGCGGTCCTCGCTGGTGAGGGCGGTGACCGCGGCCGGCAGCCGGCCCTCCACGACCTGCGCCACGGTGGTCAGCTCCAGGATCGAGCGCAGGCTGGCCCGCACGGCGACCCAGACGTCCTGCAGGTGCCGCGCCGCGCCCTCATAGGCGTGGCTCTCCGGGCGCTGGCCTCGGACCAGGGCGAGCGGGCCGTCGGTCACCCGGATGACATCGGCGAGCGAGATCGCGTACGCCGGACGGGCGAGCCGGTGACCGCCGTCCGGGCCGCGCCGGCTCTCGACGAGGCCGGCCCGGCGCAGCTCGACCAGGATGCCGTCCAGGAAGGTGCGTGGGATGCCCTGGGCCGAGGCGATCTCGTCGGCCTTCACCGCGCACTGCTCCGGGGCACTCGCCAGCACACACAATGCCCGCAGCGCGTAGTCCGCTCTCGCCGAGATCTGCACCCCGCCATCTTGGCGCATCTGCCCTGATCAAGGCCCCGACGGCTGGTTCACACTTTGTTGACTATGTGGCTCAGGAATGTAAGCATCGAGGAGTGCGTACCCGCTTCCAGGCTGACCGGCTCGCCCGGCCGATGCTGGTCCGGCGGTTGCATGTCGATCTCATGCGTCTGCTCACCGCCTGCTGTCCGACCGGCCGCTGACCCGGTCCGTCCCGCGCCGACCAGTTCCGGTCACTCGCGCTCGTCGTCATAAGGCAGGCACCCGATCGTGCACGTCAATGTCTCGCTGTCCGTAGCCGGACTGCTGGTCGGCCTCCTGGTCGGTCTCACCGGCATGGGCGGCGGCGCGCTGTTGACTCCACTGCTGGTGCTGTTCTTCCGGGTCGAGCCGCTCGCCGCGATCTCCAGTGACCTGTTCACCTCGCTCGTGATGAAGCCCGTCGGCGGGGCCGTGCACCTGCGCCACCGCACGGTGCACTGGCGCCTGGTCGGCTGGCTCTGCGTTGGCTCGGTGCCCTCGGCCTTCGCCGGCGCGGTGCTGATCGGTGCGATCGGGCACGCCGCCGGGGTGCAGGACAACCTCAAGCTGATCATCGGCGTCGCGCTGTGCGCCTCGGTCGCGCTGATGATCGTGCGGCAGCTGATGGACCGTCGGGCCCGCCGCCGGGACGCCGCCGCCGGCATCCCCGCCGACGCGGACCGGCCGCTGGTGGTCCGCCCGCTGCGCACCGTGGTGATCGGTGTGGTCGGCGGCTTCGCGGTCGGCATGACCTCGGTCGGCGCCGGCTCCGTGATCATCGCGCTGCTCCTGCTGGCCTACCCGACGCTGCGGCCGGCCAAGCTGGTCGGCACCGACATCGTGCAGGCGATCCCGCTGGTGGCCGCCGCGACGCTGGGCCACCTGCTCTTCGGTGACGTGCAGTTCGCGCTCACCGCCTCCCTGCTGCTCGGCGCGCTGCCCGGGGTCTACCTCGGCGCCCGGCTGTCCGCCCAGGGCCCCGCCGCGGTGATCCGCCCGGTGATCACGGCCGTGCTGCTCGCCTCCGCGCTGGCGCTACTGAAGGTGAGCACCCCGGTGATCATCGCCGGCGCCGCGGCCGGCCTGCTCGTGATGGTTGCGCTGCGCCCCCGCCCGGTCGCCCTGCCGACGCCGCCGCTACCCGAGCTCGACCCCGCCGTCCGCTGACCCGCCGTCCGCCGACCCCGACTCCGCTGACCCAGACAGAGACCCCGGCTACCCACCCGCGCTCCTCGGGCGTCGTCGCCCACCAGACCGGATCGAGATTGAACAGATGAACCGCAGCCTCCGAACCCTCGCAGTGGTGCTCGCCGCGGCAGCCGCGCTCGCGGCGTGCTCGCGCGCCGACCGAGGTGACACCGGCGGCGCCTCGGCCGCCCCGGCCAACCAGGGCACGGCCGCCGAGCTGCGGCTGGGCTACTTCCCGAACATCACCCACGCGCCGGCGCTGATCGGGCTGGACAAGGGCTTCTTCGCCAAGGAGCTGGGCTCCACGAAGCTGGTCACCCAGCAGTTCAACGCGGGCCCACCCGAGGTCAGCGCGCTGCTCGGCGGCTCGCTGGACGCCGGGTTCATCGGGTCCAGCCCGGCGATCAACGCGTTCGACCAGTCCAAGGGGGCGGCCGTGCGGCTGGTCGCCGGGTCCACCTCCGGCGGCGCGCAGCTCGTGGTCAAGCCCGGCATCACCTCGCCGGAGCAGCTCAAGGGGCAAACCATCGCCACCCCGCAGCTGGCCAACACCCAGGACGTCTCCCTGAAGAAGTGGCTCAAGGGGCACAACCTGGCGATCGGCAGCGGCCCGGACGCGGTCACCGTGCAGAACCTGGCCAACCCGCGCACGCTCGACCTGTTCAA
>Ga0137415_10001560_pt1 | contig 22735 bp, 38 predicted proteins | sample CZODoug3_1_1_16f_FD_183082 | JGI IMG/M metagenome (GOLD analysis project Ga0137415, IMG submission 183082) | Vadose zone soil fungal communities from Angelo Coast Range Reserve, California, USA - CZODoug3_1_1_16fungal (Hybrid Assembly) | ecosystem: Environmental > Terrestrial > Soil > Vadose...
TTGAACGTTACAATCTCGCCTAACTGCGTTTGATCTGCAATGTCAACTATCTGATCTGCAAGGAGTTGCGCTTGATCTTGCCTAGCTCGCGCGTATCGGTCCGAGAATTCCTGATGGCGAAACATCCATAGATAAACCGTAGAAGGTTCAGGCATTCCATCTTCCAAGCAAATTATTTTCAGGCCATCTGAAGATGTAGCAATACGGGAGCAAATGCGCGATGCTAATTCTTCTGTATATGTTGAAGGCCTTCCCGCGGGCATTTAAGCACCCATCGCAGCAAATTTACCAGCCTCATAAGCTAGTAAGCTGGATTGCCTGTTTGAATTCAACGCATTTGCCGGAGGATCGAATTTGATTCCGGGAATCTCTGAAAGCGGCAATGGCTCTCTTTCCTTTGATTGCTTATTGCGTGCTTCGATTGATTCCTGAAGGCTTAGATCGCGAATAGAAACTCCATATTCAACCCAAGATGCTGCGCACTGTTCGATAGCATGCAATGCTTGCTTGAACTTCATCGAATAGCCGCGAGTGAGATTTATAATGCGTTTATTGTTCGACATTTATGTCTTGGTCGTACAGGAATTCGAGCGTATGGGCGCTCGGAACCCTAACTCTTCGTGATCGTTTCATGCGAATTGATCTATGTCAAGAGAATTGATGAATTTGGGTTTGTCAACTGGTTTCTGCTTCAGGCAGCGGATTGATTTGGATTTGACGTGTGGGTATATGCCGAGCGCGGCGTATCGACTAAGCAAGTGCGCTTGTCTCTCTCTGCGTTCGAGCATATACCTGCGTGTCAAGACACAAGATGTAGTGGTGTAGACGTTCTACATGCACTTATTCATATTTTCTGGGACCGTGCGACAATCCAGCTTTAATGGCAAATTCTGCCAAACCACTTTTATATGCCTTTTCTACGAATTCAGTTAATTGCGCACCGCTAAATCCTTGTTCGCGTCCAAGCTTTGCGACAAAATAGCGATTTAAAGAGTTTTCTTCCCGCAATTCTGGATAAAGCGTTAACGCTGCATGTGCCAATCTTACAGACCATTTTTTGCATTTCCCATAATTTCTTTTGCGCCAATAAGCGAAGAATTTTCTAGATGCAAACCCAAATAACTCATTTGGATGCAAATCGAGCCACGATCTTTTATTTTCCGCATCCAAAACAGTTCCTCCGCATTTAAGTACTAGATTCAAAGTCTTTAGAATCTATTTCATATACCGGGTTAGCATCTTTCGGACACAAAAAGATCAGGGTGAATGACCTTTTTGTACATACTCCGGTATAAGCAGAGCCCCCGGCGTACAAACATACTTTTCTCACCTTTGTGCATGACTCCCACAGAAGCCAATCCCCTGTAACGAGAAGTTTAGAAGGCGTATGCGCCTACAGTTGGACTCGTGTGCAAATTGCACTGCCAACAGTCCCGAGCGACCCTTTAAGTAGCAATTCTCATTGGCTCGCCAGCTTTGTCTAGTTTGGGAAATGAGTTTCAGGTGTTTGGAAGCTCGATTTCCGAAATTTGGCAAGCTCAGAATAGACGAAATCAGGAAATCGTGCAAGAATTATTTTGTGGGTGGTTTGCAATGAATCTATTCTAGAAACTCTTTCCGAAGCTTGGCAGCTTATGCCACCCACAAAAACTTCCCTCATCGCTTCAAATCCCTCCCCAAAGTCGATTACCATTGTGCATCGAAAAGTTACTACTGTTCTATAGACATCCCTATCCCCGCCTGCCATGATGCCTGTGTTCGATAGGAGAAACAATATGAGCGATGCAGAATGCGTAGCCAAATATGGACAGACTTTTGAAGAAATGAAACTTCACAATAAAGCGCTTCGTGCTTTTCCTAGCTCACCTCGGCAAAATGAGCTAAAGAAGCAACTTGAGGCTTTAATATCAACGCGGCTGGATAAACAGTAACCACTCGCCCGCACCGGGCACACATAGGAGGAAAGAAAATGACACAAGTTCTCACAGCGATACAGATTGCACGCCTTATATCTGCCGCGCCTGATCTGCTTGAAGCCGTCAAAGCTGTATATGCGGGTTCCGTTGATTTTCATGGAGGATATGCCCATGTCAGCTTTAGGACCGAAAAGTTCAAATTATTAGAAGCTGCTATCGCCAAAGCAGAAGGGAAGCTATGACAAAACGGCAAAAGATTTTAGATGAACGAAGGGATATCTGCTATAGCTGCGGTTGTCCATATATCCGCAAGAATGGTCACTTTGAAGTAGGTGAACGCACTTATTGCTGCCGCAGATGCTATGAAAGCGATCCAAGGTTGAAGCGCTCGGAGAGAGAGGGAATATGAGCCAAACGGCGACTTATCCTGAAATTACTGCTCCTCGATGGGGAATCGAGGAGAATGAGGTTCAGATAGTCTCTCCACGTAAGCCATATGTCTATGGAACCGGGAAAAATAATGCCCTCATTCATAAAGTAAATTATGTTCGTTTGAAATGGTGGACATGTGAGCCTCGCGGAGAATATTTGATTAGGCTCCAATCTCCAAGAATGAGCGCAATTACGAATTGTGGCCAATGGATATCTATCGATAGTATGCGAGGCAAATTGTGTGGCATTCCAAGGCCTGATGCAGTAGTTTGCGCATGCTGCCATAGGCGCGGCAGGAATTTCCCCCTGAACAAGCAACATGCAATACCTCGTGAGCTGGCAAAAGTAAGGCTTGGCTGTGTAGAGATTCCGCTTTGATGATGTATTGCTGTAGCTGCTAATCGATGGATGCTGCCGACGAGGAGCGAATAAGGCAGGATTCTTTGCCGACTCCATGCTCAGAAATGACGACTAGCAGCTACAGGAGTACACCGGAAGTGAGGACAGGATGAAAGCATTTCACGGCAAGCAGGAAGTCAAGGATTTCTACATTGCTCGCATCAAAGCTCATCGCGCAGCGGATGAGATCGTTAAAGGCCAATACTGGGAAAAAGATGACGATGGCGTATTCAGAGGTTGCGCGATCGGCTGTTCGCTGCATACTGCAGACCACAATGCCATCGTGAAAGAGTGGGACTTTCCGCTTTCACTGGGATATCTGGAAGATTGCATCTTCGAGAATCTTCCTCAAGAGCTAGCTCTGGACTGGCCTTTGCGTTTCGTTTCCGCGCCTAAACCAGGAAGCGATTTATCGCATATAGTCGATCACTTCCTGATCTGGGTGCTCACCGATGGCGTACATGGAGTAATCCGTTTTGCACAGAAAGACAATGAGCGTGCTGCCATTCAAGCAGTCTCCGATTTGTATGTAAGAAAAGCTGCAAATGATAATCCCAGCCCGGAAGAGTGGGATGCTGCCGAGGATGCTGCCGGGGCTGCTGCCAGGGCTGCCGAGGATGCTGCCGGGGCTGCTGCCAGGGCTGCCGAGGATGCTGCCGGGGCTGCTGCCGAGGATGCTGCCAGGGCTGCCAGGGCTGCCGGGGATGCTGCCGGGGCTGCTGCCGGGGCTGCTGCCTGGGCTGTCAGGGATACTGCCTACATTTCATTCGCCGACAAACTTATCGAACTTATGAAAGCAGCGTAGCCATGAAAATCACAAAAGAATATCTCAAAAGCATAGTCGAAGATATAAACCGGAAAAATGTGTTCTTTCTTGACTCATATCAACGCGGGCGCATGAGCTTGGCGTTAGATTTGATCGAACTTCTAGTTCTGAGCGAGGAAAATCATGAGCAAGCAATCGAATACTGACGGCATCTCTCTACTGCATTGGTTAGAAGCAAGCATCATCATCTTGGCAATTCTCTTCTGCGGCCTCAAGGCAAGCGCGGAGGACCTTCCCGAGTCTCCGGTGCCCACTGCGGCAGTCAAATCGCTACAGCGGCCTGTTCCGGCCTTACGCAAAGGCTTCTACGCGAATAGCTTCAACCGCAAGCTGGCTATCGCTGACCTTGGAGTACGGCTGGGAGACGCCATCACCACTTCCGTGAATCTCCACGATTCCTGCCGCTGCATGCACGAAGAGCAGTTGCCCAAAGCGCTGGCAAGCTCTACCTGGGGAATGGTGGGATACAGTCTGGCGGTCAGCGCTGGAATTCAGGCCGGGAGCGCTTATCTCTGGAACCATCATCATCGCAAGATGGCGCGCACAGCCATGATCCTCGACATCGCGCTGGACGGCGAAGCTGATGTTCACAATCTGGTTGTCTACGCGCGGCGGTCTGTGCCAACTCCGGCAACAACTCATCCGCCAACCATCGTCTTTCATCCAACTGGGAGCAGCAAATGAACTGGCGCACAAAATATGAGAACTGGTATGTGACAGGAAAAACGATACCTGTTGAAGAAATCAAACCTGAACAAGCTGACATGGAACTTGCATTCTACTTATGGCTAAATGAAGACGACAAAGCATTATTGGCCAATTTGCGGATTGGATGGAAGATATGAGCAGACGCCACAAGAAAACCCTGGAATTACTCGCAAAAGGCTGGAAAAACCGGGAAATAGCCGAACATCTCGGCACCACTGAGCAGACAGTCAAAAATTACTGCCGCTTGCTCTACAAAGTCACCCAATGCCGCAACCGCGTCGAGCTGGCGCTCTATGTGATCCAACATCCCAGCGCTATCGAGAGCTTGCCGCTATAACTGAATTGGAGAGTCCTATGTTCGAAACGAATCCCGGTATTGTCCGCATCCACGCAGAGCCAATTTCCATGTGGAATGGCGGTCCAACCAGACGCTGGTCCGCAGTCAGATGTCCCGAGGCCACAATGCCCTTCGGGAATGGCGGCTACGTGGGAAATTACGTGTGCCAAGGATGTATGGAGCCAACCGTAGGCGTCTATCGCGTAAAACACAGTAGCCAAGTGGCAAGGATTTGGGTTTGCGCAGCATGTCGGACTGCCAAATGACCATGATTGTCTGGAAGTGCCTGAACTGCTCCACTCCGCAAGCCGCCAAAGATGGGGACAAGCCCGGCAAGTGCATGTGCTGCCGGATTGGCGGCGGCTGGCTCCGCATGGTGGGGAAGATTTAGAACGGAGAATCGCATAGGCTGCAATTATTTTCATGCTCTCGAAGCCAATGGATGTTCTGGATATAAAGATTTTGATAAAGAGCATTCAGATCATTATCGATTCCTCTGCTTTCAAGATATTTCACCCTGCTCTTGAACATATGCTGCAAAAATTCCCACTCCACAAATACTTGGCACATAGTTAACCTCTTTCGATTAAGTTGATTCTTGAAATTGTCTGTTCCTGATTCTGGGTATACTTCATCGATCGCGGCATGATCTGCCCGGTCGATTTTGTCTTTACGAACAAAGTCTTGATGCTTTCATCGGAAGTATCGGCTTCAAGCCGGAACACATAGTCAGCCCATGCCTCGATGGAAGTGGAACCCTTTACCCCACCAGCCTTGTTCGTATGGTGGATCACGCAAATCTGGGAGCCGGATTGCTGCGCCAGTTCATCGAACTTGCCCATGACCGGAGTCATATCCGTTGAAGAATTTTCTTCCCGAGAATGAATCTTGTTTAAAACGTCGATCACTGTGAACTCTATAGAACTCATTTTTAGCCATTTAGCCATTTCATCAAGGTCCTTTTGGTTGTCGATGCGGAAGCGGCTCGACTGTTCGATGGTGTTGACGAAGATGTTGCGGTCGATGTCGCTCTCCTGCAATCCATGCCCTGCGGCCAGTTGATTAAGGCGGCGCTTTACCATCACGGGCCCATCTTCGCGGCTGATAATGGCAACACGCACTGGAGATATTGGCCTGCCCATGCACAGAAAGCTTTGCCCGGTGCTGATGCAGAGCGCCAGCTCGAGGAATAACAGGCTTTTCCCCGTCTTTGGCGGAGCGACTACCAGACCCCTGGTATCGCGCTCTATGAATCCAGGCACAATCCAGTTTCCGCCGTTTTCCAGATGCCCCCGCAATTCCGAGGGGCGGACCAGCAATGTGCGCTCAGCCAACTCATTTCCGTTGACGATACTGAATTTTGGCTGCGGCAGAGTCCAGGGAATGCAGCCCGGCAGAAGCTTGATGAACTCTGAAAACTCGTGTCCGGCAAGATAATCGCTAATATCTTGTCCCTCGGCTACCGGGAGCGCTAGTTTGAAAAGCTTCAGGGCATAGGAAGCTATATCCGTACAAGCATCTTCGTCGTGCTGCCGTCCGGGACCATCATTGTCGCCCAGCTTTATGACGACTTTCCCCTGAAAGAACTTCCCATAGCCAAATTCCTTCTTCCAGGCCAGCGCACCGCCCGAATTCGTGGTAACTGCCACGCGGTCTAAAATCAACGCGCCAAACTTGAATCCGCCCGCATTTTTGATGTGCTGCGCCAGCGCTCGCGACAAATCGTCCGCATTGCGCTCTCCCTCGACCACGAAGACTAGGGATGACTGTATGACATCAGCCAGACGATACAAGACGCGCCTTACCCCCATAGCGCCCCAGCAGCGGCCATTCTGGCAGAGGTTCTCACAAGCATCTGAGCCTTTGCAGCGGCATGGGAAGTCTGGAGGGGTAACTTTACGGCCATCGTTGTACCGAAAACGCCATACGGAAAACTGCTCTTCGCCCAGCTCGTCCGCATAGAGATACCGGGCTTGAGCTTTCGAGCGGTCCCATCCGCCTTTGGCCTGAGCGGGGACTTCAGGGTGAATGCGTTCGAGCAGCGGAGTCCCAAGTATCGCGGAAATCGATTCTTTGACGATCCCGAACTCGGGGACGACGCCTCTTTCGCGCTTGAGCATCTCCTGCTCGAAGGCGAAAAGATTCTTTCCCCCAGCTCCGCATGCAAAGCACTTGAACTGGCCCGTTGAAGTATCGACTTTCAGGGAGTTGGGGTTGTCTCCGCCATGAATCGCGCATTGCGAACGCCAGTCAAATCCCTTTGAGTGGTGAATCTTGTGCCCATCAAGCCGGGTGCGGTAGTAGTGCTCGATCAAATCCTGGGTGAGGTTCAATGGGTTGCCTCTTTGTCGATGAATTGCATGACAGAAGGCACATCTGCCCAGTATTCCGCTCCGCTTACCTCATGCCAGACTACAGGAGGCTTTGGGATTAAGCCCTCGTCGTTATATCTTTCCTTATTGAACCAAGTCGCAGGATAGGGCACGTACTGCTCTTCCTTGTTTTCATCGAAGACTTGCTTCTTATATTTTTCAACTCTTGGAAGAAGCTCTCCAAAAGGAATTTTCTTGAGCGCTTTGACGATTGCCCGCAATGCATCTGTCTTCCCCACATGCTTCGGGTAAGCTTCATAGACCGCGTTTGCCTGTTCGAGCAATTTAGAATTAGATATATGTTTTTCTTTAGAAGAAGAAGAAGCAAAAGAAGAGTTCGATTTTGGTTCAACCAAATCACCAAGGTTGGTTGAAGGTTGGTTGAAGGTTGGTTCAGATTTTATCTTGTTATTTCTCCTAGACTTACCAGACCTCTTACCAGCTTCAGAGGATTTCTCCTTCCAAATACGCTGTTTTTCTCTTTCAATTTCTAAACGAGGATGTACCAAACGTGAACCATCGTTCGAACATTGGTTGAAGCAATTGCGAACCACCGTTGAAGCTTGGTTCGAACAATTTTTAAGAAGTCTGGATAGCTTTTCGGGATCAGAGGGAATACTTCCTTCTCTCCAGCAATAAGCTAAGGCTCGAATATACGCACCCTCTTCTTCAAGAGTCATAAGCTGTACATTTTCATCGGCCAGATAATCGGCAGCATAAAATTGAAATGCAGGAGATTTAGAAGCTATCATTCGTCCTCGCAGGATATCTGGCAGGAAATCGTGTGCATCCTGAGGAGAAGCTCTATTTCTGCTGGCTGCAAAGCTCTTTCTTGAGCTACGTTGACTAGCGCCCACTTGATAAGGTCCGCGTCGCTAGGTGAAAACTTCTGATAAATCGGAAATACCTTCTCCATGAAATTCTCCATTGCGGACGAATCCCGTCGCGTCAAAGAAAGCATTTGGCGTGTGAAATTGTCCTGAAAATCTTGCCTTGCACTGAAGGTGGATGGGGCCAGCTTTTGGGAGCCGACCCCGAACCTTTTCAGGACGAGGCATCTTGGGGATCAGTCCAAGACTAAAACAGTATATCATTCTTCCGGCACATCGCGCACTACCTGAACCCAGTGGCGCTCGATCGTGCCCAGGGTAGCCACGTGGTACCAGACGCCCTTATGCACTGCATACCAAGCCTGCGTGCGCTCGTTCCAGTAGCAGTTCTTGCGCTGACGTCCACTGGGCCAGATCAGGAGTGTGCGCGTCATTTGATCTCGATTGCTCCGAACGCCTTGCACATACCTTCTAAGGCTTCATGGCTCGGCATCCGCCTGAACTTCGTCTTTTTCGGAACAACTTCCGCATTCAGCTCCAGGCAGATGCACTCGCATCCTCCGGCATTGCAATTGCTGATCTTGCGCCCGGTAATAGCTTCTTTGATGTGGTGCATGCAGTTGTAGCAGTTCTCGCAGAGCATCCTGCCGTTGATAGGGTCGCGCTTCGGCCATTGCTGTTTCATTTCGCCTCAACCTCTTTCGGTTTTCCGCAGCGGCATCGCAATAGAAGATGAGCGCCGGAACGGGTGAAGTACTTGCCATAGATCGAATCATAGCGGCATAGATGCCACGGGTTAACGAGCGCCAGCAGTTTAGCGATCATCGCTCCGCCCCGGATGCACGCGTTCCTTATGCCCTTGTATGGCCGCAGGATGGTCCACAACGGGCGAGCAGCACTTTGGGCAGTAGATGACCGTCTGGCAACCTGTCTGGACGATCCAGGCAAACTCTGGCGTTTGGTATGGCTTTGGTGTCATGGAATGATCTCCCCTGCAATTGAACTGGCAAGCTGATTGATATAGTCTTCACCGCTTGCCGGAATGAATTCTTCTTCGCGCTTCCAGTACTTCGGATCGAGACCGAGAGCGGTCAAGGCGCATTCAACCTCAAAATTGAACTGAATTGCTCCTTCGGCAAGCTGACGAATGCGCTCTTCGTCCCGGTCGAGAGGCCTTACGAATAGCTGCAAGTCTTCTGGCATGCGGGGATCGAAGCTGACGAAATCGCAGTATGACCGCTCAGTACAAGCCATGACCCAATAACATTGATCGCGATGCTCTTCGGGAACCTCGCCTGCCAGCATCCACTCCAGGTGCGTGTTGGACCTGGGGCATTTGATTTCAATCGCTCCATCTGTGCCAATCAGTCCATCTGGACTGGCATGCGCGAATTCCAGTCCCGGGTGATAGATCAAGCCATAAAGGTCAACACTGTTCCCGGTCTTAAGCTCATATTCCGTGCGAGCCATTGCCTCAAACTCATTGCCCCATTCCATTGCCTCGCTGACATAGTGGTCCGTCGATTTACCTGTCAGCCGCTCTGCGATGATCTCCATCCGGTAGTTGCGCCGTTTGGCAGACTCGCCGCCCTTCTTGAGCACGTCGACTGCATCCTTGATCCTGGACGAGCCGATGCTGCCACACCGCGCACGCAACCAATCTGCAGAACCCTGGGGAGCATTCAAAGTCTTCATTGCAGCTCCATTTTCCGCTTGTCCTTGACAGCTATAAATTGCTTCATCGCGCTTTGATCTTTAGCTGTTTGGGCTGCTTTATAGGCAACTGAAAAAATCTGCTGAAGTTCTTGAAGATTATGAGAATTATCGATTGCGTCGCGATAGCCGATGAACTGCTCGTCTCCCAACGATCCCAGATTGCCGTCATCGTCCGTTTCGCCAACGGCCACATTGAAGATCAGCTTGAGCAGATACCGCATGCCATAACTCATGGCCGCCCCGGTAGCATGCGTTTTTGTCATCACATCGCCGCCTTTAGCGCCCTTCCCATCCGCAGGCATATCGATCTGATAGGTCTTACTGTAGCCGCTCTTGGCTACTTCGCAGAGTACCCGCACGCAATCGGGCTGAGGAGAATCAACAGTGTTGAATGATAGCGAGAATCCTTCTTCGCCATAGATCGGCCTGAGCGCCGCATCAAGCTTTCCATAGCTCGCATACTTGCTCTTTGTCTGTGGATTGACTGCATCTACGCCGATACGCTTCATAGCTTTCTGGCAGCGCTGCATCGATTCATTCCATGCAACTTTGGCATCATACTCTACCAGCTCGCGCTGTAGCTTTGCCAGCCGTTCAATCGTATCTATTCCAGCGCCCTGCATGATTGCCGATTGAATTAACTGCATCGGCGTTATGGAATGCTCTAATTCATTTGCTTTTGCTAGTGCCGTATTGCTCATGACTATCTCCATTCGTTAATGAAAGGCTTGATATCATCCAAGGACCGCACGATATAGTAGTCGTGCCCATAGTCCGCAGTCTTTGCTTGAAATGCGATCTGTGTTTTACGCTGCTCTCCTTTGAGTTCTTTTATTTCTAACCACACAGGCGTAGACATAGGAGGGAAAACAATTATATCTCCCGTACCTGGAGGGCAAAGCCTCAAATAGCCGCCGTGAACGCGAACTTCCCCGGAATTGAGGCGGATGTAGAAAATACCGCATTGCTCTAGGGTTTCCATGATCTGCTTTTGGATGTCACTCTCTTTCATCGCTCAAGCTCTCTTTCCGCAAGAGCGTTCAGCCCCATGCGCACTAACTGGCTAAGGCTAAGATCGCCAAACCGTTTGTAGAACCCAGCCCTCAACGCCAATATCAAAGCCCTGTCGGAAGGCGTCAGAAAGATGCCCGCACGGAGCGGTTTCGCTGCAATTCGTTTCTTCATGCAAGGAATATCGCACATGTGAAAATAAATGTCAACAGACCATTGACATACTTTTTGCGACATGCCATGATTGTGCTGCAAGTGAGGAAATCCGATGACAACGCATGTGATCAATATCGCAAACAGAGTCTATGACAGGCACTTTCCCGAAGCCGCAGTAGCGCATGTCGGCAGAACATATCCGGCAGGCAGCGTCTTCAATGAGCGTCCGGGATATGCGGACGTCTATGCGGCACAGATTGTACAACGCAGACCGTTTCCCTGGGCGCGTCTGATCGTGTGGGTGAGCATTCTCATCGGCACGGGAGCGGTGTGGACGTGGGGAGTCTTTGCGGTTTTGAGTTGGGTGAGGTAGGGAGATGCCGGAAACGATTCAGGAAGCTTACGAGTTCATGCGCAGCGTCAACGAGTACATCATTTTCAAGGTTAAGCCATTCGATCGTAATGCTGAATTGATCACGCAAAACTGCCGATTTGACTTAATCGAGGCAGGTGCTACGGCATCTAAATATAGATTTTCATGGAAAAATTCATGACACAAGATGAAAGACTTTTGGCTGAAGTAGCAAAACGTAGGCAGCAGGATGAATTAGATACTGATCCTGATTGGGCATGGCGTTGTTCGATTCCGAGCGATGAACCGGAAGATGAAAGCTGGCGTGGCGAGTATGAGTAGAGCATTCGAGCAGTTGCGGAAGCGGAATGGACAGACAGTAACTTGGAAGTTTGCTATTCCCGTTTTCCTTATTGTTGCAGTTATTCTCTGGGTCGTGCATAGCGAATACAAAGAATGCCAGCGCCAACTCCGCATAGCCACGGCTTACCGGGATATTCTACGCACCACTGGATATGAATGCACGGTATCGCCAGAGCCGGATCGCGTGGTCGACTGCATCGAGATGGAGCAAAAGGCTGTACATCCTATTCCGTTGGTTGAAGGGATTGAACAATGAGCATTAGCGAGGAAGAACTGCAAGAGTGCGAAATAATCAATGAAGAATCCCGATACCCATTGTCTCCATTGAAGATAGGGCGTCTCATTCAGGAAGTGAGAGAGTTGCGGGGAGCCATGTTTGCTCAGGATGAACGCGAGCGAAGGGCCGCAGAAAGATTGGGAATGGTCCATACCTGCGACTGGCCGGATGAAGTTGCAGATAGAGTTCAGGCAGCCGAGCACCGCGAAAAGGTGGCGATGAGGGCGCTGGGAAATGTGGTTTCATTCGTCAATGGCAATACGGGTGAGCATGCTGATGTAGATGAGGCGCTTGAACAGGCCGGGAAGGAGCTTGATAGTGAGCGATAAGTGGATCAGCGTCGTCGAAGGTCTACCCGAAGATAAGCAAATGTGCATCGTCTTCAATAGTCAGGTTGAGTATCCATTTATCGCTCGCTATATCGGAGGTCGTGATTTCCACGATTTCTTTAAGAACTGGGTGCCAGTTGATTATTGGATGTTGATGCCAGACCCGCCAAAGGAACCATCCGATGACTAACGAACTTAGCTTAGAGCAGAGAGCGGAACGGCGCGAGGATTGTACAGAGTCCTGGTTGTTGGCTCTCCAAGTAGAAGAATTGCGAGATGCGCTATTGCAATCTCCGTGTAATTGCTTGTATAGGCCTGTATCCGGGAAGAGAGAACGTGAAATAGTTTCATGCAGGCGCTGTGAGGCCCTAGCCAAGACGGAGGTTCTATGAGTGAATTTCGGAATCAAGCAATTCTGGATGTAGCTGAGACTTTGGATTTGCAAAAATATCAGATTGAGGTGCTACTGAAGACTCCAGTAATTATATATGCCGTCGCCCAGCGCGAACGCGTTCTAGAGCTTGAGCGGGGGCTATGTGATTGCAGGATCACCCTTGAAAGGATATTTGAGGCTAAATGGCGCAAATGGGAAGATGGTTTAAATACTCCCGAAGAGTTTATAGCGTGGGCAAAGAATAGAGCATTTGGATAATTGGGCAAGATAGATGCAATTCTGGCGCGAGAGGAGAAAGAGGAGAGTCATGAGAAAGCATAAGGAAACACGCGAAGAAAAAGCAGACCGCTTTAAGCAGGAGAGCGGTAAGGAATTTCATACTTCCGATTGTTCTACTAGCATAGCTCCCGCAGAAGAACCGGGGCCATGTGATTGCGATGCAGATGATCCCGCTACCGGCTGGATAAATATGGTGATGGGTTGGGCACGTATAAATCATCTCGAATCTGACACCGTTATATCGGCATTGTGCCGTGCAAAAGATTTTTTGGCGGCCGATAAAGCGCGAGTGCGAGAGCTTGAAGCGGAACTAGAGACTGCAAAAGATTTCTTATCCAACATATCAGTAGAACGTGACAATGCTGAAGTGCATGCTTCCGAGCTTGAGCAACAGTTGAAAGAGCAAAATGTGGAGATAGGGAGATTGAATTCTTGCAAGACTACCTACGATACCAATCTTTCTACTCTTGCCAGCAATCATGCTATTCAAATCCGAGAGCTAACTAATGAAGCGCGGCAGGCTCATGCAGATGGCCGCAAAGCTGGGCTTGAGGATGCTGCGTGCTACATCGAAAAAGCTAACGATGTGGAAGACCGAATTCGCATAGCAGAAGATATCCGCGCACTCGCCAATTCAGAGACTGGGATGTCTGCCTATTATGGCCAAGTGGATGTGATGATTGCCCGATGCCGATGGACCACTAAGCCTATGGAATCATGCGATTGTGGAGATTGCAAGACTAACAAGGTTAAGCCAGGAGAATGGATACAGCCTGTGCGCAAAGGTTATCGCATGGAATGCTGCGATTGCGGCCTCGTACATCGATTGAACTTCCGAATCCGCAAAGGTAAAACTCAGTTTCAGGCATTTAGAGAGGATCAACCATGAAACCAATCATCATCGCGTTGCTGCTGGCGGGCACGGCGTGGGGGCAGCAAGCCGCTCATCCTGACCCTGTCCCAAGGGGATGGGCATTGATGCAGCTACCTGCGCCGGGCATGAACAATCATGTCCTTGCAGGCCCGGAGGCCGGACCGATTGGATTTGCACGCGCCGACTACTACGAAGCCCATGAAGCTATTGTCAACGTCCTCGACCATGCTCAACTAAACAACGCCGAATGGGAGAACCTGTACTCGCTCGCGCATGCAGTCAACAATGTTTATCTATTCCTCGGCACAAGCAAGGCTACCGGGACGGATGCGGTAAAGGCTAAGCTGGAACTTGAAGCGCTCCACATAGGCGAGAAGCTGGACAAGTACCATATCCCTACGCACGAAGAGGACATGGACGAATTGCTGCGCAAGATGGATGGCTGGGGAAAGAAGCTGTGATATAGTTCATTTAGAGTATGTTTCATGAGGTTTACTCCAATCCAATGGCTAAGGGCCGCTTATCAGGCGGCCCTTCTTTTTGGTTTATGCAGGTGTTGAGAATGATATTTGAAGTCCTGCGGATCGATTTGTAGCAGGGGTCACGGTTAGAGTGTTCGCGGCCGTAAAGCTGGATACCGTTCCATCGGAATCGGTGACAGTTGCAGCTACGGTGACAGTTGCAGTTCCGGCGGCAAGCGCTTTGTAGGTCGCTGTGCCATCGGCATTGGCTGTCTGGCTGGCGATGGTTGGATCACTGATCGTGTAAACCTGGGCGGATACTGCCGCGCCAGGAGTAACGGTTACGCCATCGGCCTCAAGAGGCACGGTGGTCGCGATAGTGGACTGTCCGATTGCTTCGGTTACTGGTGTAGATGCCATATTATCTCCAAACTTGATAGCTATGAATTGAGTGTGGCTGTGGCTGTGGCTGAGATCATGTTCGATCTTGCGCAGAGTATGGAGTATTTTCTCCAAGAGTTCGATAGATTTGTGATTGTCAAACATGCGGACTCCACTGGAGTAGACGCTTGTTGGAAACAGAAAGATGCACAGCAAAGAAAAACTCCATACCCTGTTGGATACGGAGTAATCTGCTCTGGCAGTACCGCGATATTCCTTTCTAGGTAATAGGGTCCGGGGAAGTCAATGGCGTTTGATTCGGGAGAAGGTCAGCTACGGTGCTGGTATTGATGGGCATGCCGGAAGCCTCGGAATAGGCTGCCAGAGCTTTCGTTGCCAATGTGGAGAATAAGTCCACCAGTCCAGCCGCAGCGGTCGTTTCTAGTGCCACGCCAGGCGCAACAGCTCCGATTGTGGCGAGAATGGTATCTGCAATGCCCTGAATCTCTGTGACGATGCTTGAAGCGGTATCTAGACTCACTGGGTGCCTCCTTTGGCAGCATAAAGCGCCTTGATCTGCGCGATGAGTTGCGGTAATTTGACGAGAATTGCCGATACAACCTGCTGTTGCGCCGTAAGATCGCCGCTGGAGGCCTTCTGCGCCTTGTAATTCTCATAGACGATCATGGCATTGACCGCATCAGTCTGAAGCTGTTTGGCCGCGTTAATTGCAGCATAGGACTGCGGCGTCTTTGGGATTGTGCCGGATTCATAATCGGCTTGAGCGGTATCGATTACGGCCTTCGATGCAGAGAGGGTTTGGAACGCCGACCTCTCCCAGGAGGTACATGCGGCCACGAAAAGGCATATCGCAATGAGTGAGATCGAGGTAAATCGATGTAGTGACCTCATTTCGCGGTATCCTTGGCCAGCAGTCCAGTAAGTCCAGAGACGATGGCTGTTGCGGTGAGAATCCACTTCTCATTTGCGCTGCCCTGATTAAGCGCGGCCAGAATAACTCCGGCCACGCTCAGTATGCCGCCAACCGTGGTCTTCCAGTTGGCTCCGATACGATTGATGATTTCGTTCATATTTGGCTCCTTAAGATTTCTACATTGTCAGCACAGCGAGTTTTCACCTGACCGCACCATCTGCTGTTCTCCAACTCTGCGGCAGCTTGATTGTAGTCTTTGGCCTCAAGTGCGGCGCGGAACTTAACAAATTGTGAAAACTTAGGCGATCCGAGATTAAAGCATAAGTCAACCACTACAGCCTGCACTCTATCGGGCAGGATATCGAAGTTCTTGACTAGCCCTTTTGAGGCGAAGATTGCAGCGTTTACCGTGTCGTCTAGCAGGCGGTCGATCTCTATATCAGCGAGGTATTCGCCATTGCGCACAGCATTGTAGTCAAGTCCAGCAAGGGCTACCGAAGAAGCGGCAAGAGCAGAATCGAGATTGAATCCAACCCCTACCGTCAGATGTCCTGTCGTATCCACATAGGCCGTATGGCGACGGCCTTCATGGTGTTCGATCAGGGCAGTGATGGCATCGCGGTCCATTAGGCGTTCGCTTCGTCTTCCAAACGGTGCGCAATGGCCATGAGACTGGCCGCCGCTTCACGCAGCTCAACTGCGAGAGGGACGACAACTAAGCGGTTGGCTGGTGTCTGGGGCGGTGGTTGCGGGGGCTGTGGGTGCGGAGGTCCTGGGTCGCTCATATTTCTCCTTTATTTTACGGTTGCATCAAATTGTTGCGCAGCGCGTTCGAGCTGGGACTGACTCATTATATGTTCTAGCAACGTGTGGTGAGAAGTGTTTTCGTAAGTGATGACTCCCAGGATGGTAAGGACGACTGTGCAAATAACAGTGATCACGGCCATCCAAAGTATTTTCCGTTCCCGCATCTCCCTCACTTCAGTGAGGACTTGCTGCTGCTGATGTTCGATCCGGGCCTCGTATATCTTCTTCTCTTCATCGCGAGTCTTTGACCACGTGAAGTATTCGTCGAACTTGCGGATGATGCCGCCCTGGCCAAACTCCCCAAAAAGCGTGCGCTCCATATTGTCTACTCTTCTTTCTAATCGGACGACTGGGGTCTCAGGTTCTGTCATCGATTTGGTTTCCTCTCTCCCTCAATTTGAGAACGCCTGGAGATAGTAGAGCAAGTGAATCAATCAATTTCCTGTACAAGTAAAACCTATCGGGTCAGTTGCAATGAGTGGTAACGCAATAATGATAAACTGACTTCCCGTCACTTTATTCAGATAAAGCGATGTAGCATTCGTCGTTCCGTTCGGAGTGTTATTGTGCGACGCAAATTGACACTCATATGTAGTGTCGGAAAACGCCGAAGCTGCCGAAAGAGTAACAGTGGTTTGATTGTAAGTAGGACTGGCAACTCCCGGAAGCGCAGCGGATACTCCAGTAACGATCTTGGCTCCAGTGCGCACCGTATTCGAGCATGTGCCTGTAATTCCACAATATACAGAAGTGGGATGATTCGAAACTGTGAGATTCGCTACCGGAGTGGTCGAGGTTACTGCCAACGGCGCTGTGCCTGTGGCGATGTTCGAAGTAAATGCTGTGGCAGTCTCAGCGCCTCGCGTTATCTGATTGCCGCTCACATCCCAGTAAGCCGAAGCATGGCAGGATGTGTAGTTGGTGAACGTGGGGCAGTTAAGAACTGCCGCCGCTCCGGATGTTACTAAGGCGTCCACTATGACGGCATGATCATTGTCATATGCCGCCGCCGCCCCTTGAAAGCTGTTACTCCCGTTATTGTTGAAGAGAATGCCGGGAACGATGCTTGTAGCCGCTGGATTGCCGATTCCCACCCCATAAATCTGCCACCAGTTTGCGAATCCCGATGCCACGGGGTTGGCCACCATAGGACTATTGATGATCGGTCCCGAGGGCTGAAGATTCTGATATTGCGCGGAACTCGCGCCCTTTCCTGCAAGATTTGGATAGAAAATGTTCCATCCGGCGGTTGACGCCGAGTTTTCTACAGTCTGAACTTCGTGCCAATATCCGCAATCGTTCGGATGCAGTGGCTGATTTCCTCCGGGGCATCCGGAATTTGCCGCTCCGTTGGCCATGTCGGTTGACGTGTTGACCCCAGGAGTCCCAGTGCGCATATCGGCAAAGATCACGTTTAGGTGATCTGCGATCGCCGTGTTCACCATATTTACAGCAGCAGTGTTATATGCCGCAGTGGCAGCTGAAAGCGCATCGGCAAATTGCCGCAGCACGCCTTCCATGATGACGTAGGATGGTGGATTCACAAAGACAGCCGAAGGCGGGGCATCGATACCCTTGATCGCTACAATGTTCCCTGCGGCAGTTGTAGAGCTTACCGTGAACACAACCACGTGCGAAGTGGCGGGGCTCACGGTATATTCCTGTCTCATCACTTCGCCACGCGAGTCGGGAAGAGTTTGTCCGTTACATCCAAAATTGTTGAATGTTGTGCTGGCATTGCAGACATCATTCACCGGCGTTCCGTCTACGGTTGCCGTAAACGTACCAGCGCTGGTATTGCCAGCCACGTAAACAATACCGATTTTGGTCTGCGCCGTAGTCGTCGCAATCGTGCATGTTAGTGTGCTTCCATTAGTGGTGTTTTGCAGAGTCGCATAATTCAATGCAGCCGCATTCATTGCCGGGCCGATAGTGGGATTAACCCATGATCCGGCAGCCGTGCATGCGCTAGCCTGTATGCGGCTCGCCGGAGGTAAGCCAACATAGTAAAGTATGGCGTTCAGCGCATTGGTGTAGTTGTTGATCCCTCCAGTCGTATTGCCAACAAAATTGGCATCGTTGATGCCGCCTTTCATCACTATCTTTGGAATACGATTTGGAGATGCCGCGCCGGGAACGAAGTAGGTATAGAGATTGTCTCCCACGTTGGACATGTAAAAGCCCGACACGCCATAGTCGATTGCCTGCCCTAAGCTGTCAGCAGCCAAGAGGGAGAATTCGCAGTTAGCAGGGGTAGAAGGACCCGAGCCATTGGGACAGGCTATGGTGCTGTCGCCGAATCCGTAAAGAATCCCGTAGTTATAACCCTGTGAGAGGTTAAGAGCCGAATTCATCTGCGGAGTAGTGGCATTGGCAATCCCACCTGTGCCGCTTCCAGCAAGCACAGAAGTACCAGTAGTTTCATTCAGATTGCTATTGCCGATCGTGTTGCTTGTCACCCATTTCGTTACCGCGCCAACTGTAGGCGTGCCTGCCGCTGACAAGGTAGTGGAAGGGAGATCGGATGCCCCAAGCACGCGGAAGAATGGCGCTGCATTTCCGCCGGAAGTTGGGCCAGCCAATATAGTGTTTGCGGGCACGGAATTGTAGGTAAATGTCGGAACCGTTGTGGGATTGGCGACGCTGAACAGGCCGGACCCATCGACTACGCTCGTTACAGTGCCACTTCCACCACCACCGCCTGCAATCTGGCCCCACGTACCGCTCTGGCAGCTATATAGCGTGCCGGATGGAGTCACTAATCGAATGGGCAGGTTAGCAGAGCACGCGCCGCTGGGAGCCGATGGAGAAGTAATTATCTGGGGCGGATAATAAACTTGCGCATGGCAATTCAGCAAGCCGACGATGAAAGCAAGAAAATAGATGATTTTTTTCATTTACCTACCCAGGCAGAAGATTGACAAACATAAAGCGTATTAGGAGCACCGCCAGTATTCGAATAAAGCGACCCGCTCACGCATGGCGGAGTTGGCGCAGAAGCTCCAAATGTCCAGCTTGGACCGGAAGTACCCAAAGTAATTCCGGCCAGGAAATAATGCGGGACATTCGAGATCACGGCATTAGGCTCCCAGGTCAGCTCACTCACCATGCCGCCACCGCCAGCTGCATTCTGCGCGCGTAGATTCCCAGCGACAGATACTTGGCCCCCAGAGGGAGTTGATATTTGCTGAGCCACGATATCTACGCCAGTGATGAAGCCATCGGCGTTCGTGAATCCTTGCCCGGCTGCATCGTAGACTTCAAAGGAGATCGGGCCGCAGAGCGAGCCGTTAGTAAGCCTGCCCGGAGTTCCCTGCGTGCCACTGGCGCAGCGGATACGGTATTTGGGAATCGCAGCATAGCCAGTGGACTGTTTGATGGTCATGTTCTGGTAATCGACTGAGGCCCCCATGATCCCGCCCGGATCGAGATAGTCAGTAATGCCATTCTCGTAGATATTTCCTTGCTGTGTGAAGGGGAAATTCCCGGTCAAGGCCGATTCGTAGAGCACCGCCGAAGTGATGCTGGCATCGGTCGTCGAGAATTTGTTGTTGTGGATGTCTATCGACTGCAGAACTTGCGGGATGAATGAGAATGGATGCAAATCGATGGCAGAATGTATGCCCTGAATCGGGTTGATGTTTGTGAATTGCACGTTGTCCACAGTGACATGATCGCAGTTGCTGATAAGCATGCGCACGCCGACCATATGGCCATGGCTTACGCTGACATCCTTACAGGTAGCTGGCTGGCTGCTTGCGCCTACTTCTAATAGCTGATCGAAGCCAGAGATATCCTGCGGCGTCACTCCGGGAGCTACTGCCGTAGGATCGAACTCGAAGTTGCTCAGTTGGTTGTGCTGCGGCATAACCGTAGTAACGCCTACAATGTCGAAGCCGATGAAGCCGAACTGGGGGCCATTTGCGCCCTTGATAACGATCTGGTCCGCATCGCAGCTTATGCAGTCGGCCATATCGATGCCGCCTGCCGTAGCACGCGGTGTCTTACCCCAGTATGGACGTCCTAGCAATGTCATGCGCGACAAGTGGCAGTTCACGCATCTACCCGTCGCAAATGAGTCAGAGTAATCGGAAATCAGGCCATCTGAGACAAAGACATTCGTAGTCGGATTGAGGATTACCTGTTGTTGCGGTACGCCGCTTGCCCCTGAACCACCTGTTCCGCTCAGCGCGACAGTAGGAGCAGGATCGCCAGCCACGTAATATCCAGTGCCCTTGTTCGTCATCGTGGTGCCAATCCACACGCCGTTTCCAATTCCAACCGAACAGGTAGCAGGCGGAATGGTAATCGAGCCGCCACCGCCCATTGTGCAAGTTGGCGCGGTATAGCTAGACGTCACATTCGTGAATTGAATCTTCTGGACATAGAAAGTTACAACCAGGGTCAACTGCGGGGCAGTTACCTGCGTGCCGGAAGTCAGATTAAGCTGATAGGTAGTCTGCGATGCGAAATAGCCATCGCCGCCTACAAGAGTTCCCGTCTGGCATCCGGTAAGCGCGCCAGCGGCAAACTGCGCTGGGCAAGTAGCTCCTGTGCCGCCTAACTGTGTCAGAACAAGCGTGTCGGTATTGGCATAGTTCTCGCCAGCATTCCTCACACTGCATCCGGCCCCTACACCACCAGGGCCGACCGTGAGCACAACGAAAGCCCCTGTACCCGTTGCCGAAGTTGGCGTGCCTGTCACATAACCAGAGATGTATCCTGTACCACCAGTAAATGAGCATGAAGTAAGTCCGCCACCGCTATAAACCCCAATAAGTGTTGCGCCTGTGCCGGGCTGATTATTCCAAGTCAAAGTCCCAGCAGGAGAGCCTGTAAATGAACCGCCATTCTGAGTCGTAACCGAAGTACCCTGACCCGAAATGGTTGCTGATGCAGTTGTGTTCTTTCCAGTAGCGTCGGTAATCTTGATCCACGGCGGTCCATTGAAATCGTGCGCTGTGGTCAGCAGGGTCAAATTGTTCGGCACGCCATTCGCGATAATAGGTGTTCCTGTGGCCTGTATGCCGCCTGCATGGGGTGCAGAATAAGTTAATACAGCAGTACCATTGGTCGGATATCCTGTGCCGCCATTGGCAATAGAGTTTCCTCCTATGCCGGGCGCAAAAACACCACCTTCATCAATCGATCCCGCTTCGCATCCATAGTTAGGGTTTACTGTATCGCAGTCTTCTACCTTGAAGTTATGGACCCAAAGATTATTGACTGAGCGAAAGTCAAAAGGACGGCTCATCCCATGCTCAAATACCACATTCCACATGCGGATATCGCCTGTGGATGCTCCGGTAGGATCGCTTTTTACTTCGGCATAGAAGCAGGTAAGCTCGGGGCAGGTCTGATGTGTTCGGTTTCCATCGAAATAAAGGTCATGCAGCGAGATATATTTCGAGGGCTGGCGTACATAGATGAGAGTTTGGATATTCGTTCCATCGCCACGCTTGAAGCTGCAAACATCGCCTTGCGTTCCCCCAAAAATCGAGCTGTTATCGCCTTGGATATCAATAACGCCTGCTGTCTGGCCCTGATCTTGCCCAGTCATCGTAAAGGTGGACCCGGAGCAATCAAGGGCAGTCGTGGCCGGAAGGATAATCTGCGAAACGATGTTCCCATTCAGGCCGCGCGTGACGACTAAACCACCAGCCCCAGCGGCGGTGATGGCATTGGCAATCTTCTGTCCGGCATCCGCGCCAGTTTCCGTTGCCGCATAGACTACCTTGGGAGCAGAATTTCCCCCTGTGCCGGATTGGAGGATGTCATAAGGTCCAAAGGTTCCCCATGAGGCCTTAACAGTGTAAGTTATGTGCGTCTGAGTGGCGGCGTTATACCAAAATCCAAATGTCCCCTGCAATCCAGTCGTCGAGATACATGCAGTGCTTCCAGGTGCCGTCAATGGCGCTGTAGATGGGCAAGGAGTGCTCAGAGAGGAGTCGGTATAGGTGATGATCTTATTGGTGCAAACGCCTGCGGTGATGGCGGCAGGGAAGCCGCAGACCGATACATTTGCATTGGTGACGGCAAGCACATTTGGGAGTGAGCCGGGCGGGACAGGGTTAGAAGTCGTTGTGACCGTAGGAAGGTCATACCGCGCTGGTATTTGGGCAGCCGCAAGCGGAGAAAGCAATAAAAGCAGGATGAGTTTTTTCACTTTTCTCCTAGGAAATTTGGCTGATTACGGTGTAAATGCTGTAGGTTGGCATTCCAGATGTTACCTTCGCCGAAATAGAAATATCCATTGTCTGACGTGCTCGGATAAGCAATGCGGCTGACCACAAACCATTGTGCGATATAGATTGGGGGCCAAAATCATCCGTATAGCTCAACGTAGTTGCAATCCATCCACCATGATTTTCGATATAGGCTCTGATGAAAAATAGTCCATCTGCGGAAGGCGTATATAAGGCGGTATCTGGCAAATCTGCCGTCTGAGTGACGATGCTATTAGAGGCAACAATGGTTTCAGTCATTTACCACCCCACCGCAATCCATCGTGCCCCATCGCCACTGCCATCGGACTGCAAGGTAAATGAGCTTGTGCTTATGACCCTTACAGAGACAATTCT
>Ga0137415_10001561_pt1 | contig 22731 bp, 18 predicted proteins | sample CZODoug3_1_1_16f_FD_183082 | JGI IMG/M metagenome (GOLD analysis project Ga0137415, IMG submission 183082) | Vadose zone soil fungal communities from Angelo Coast Range Reserve, California, USA - CZODoug3_1_1_16fungal (Hybrid Assembly) | ecosystem: Environmental > Terrestrial > Soil > Vadose...
GGCTTGAGCACCATGGTGTTGCCGGCGGCCAGGGCCGGGGCGAACTTCCACACCGCCATCATCATCGGGTAGTTCCAGGGCGCCACCGAGCCGACGACGCCGACCGGCTCGCGGCGGATGGACGAGGTGTAGCCGGCCAGGTACTCGGCGCTGGCCTTGCCCTCCAGCATGCGGGACGCGCCGGCGAAGAACCGGATCTGGTCCACCATCGGCGGGATCTCCTCGGACAGCGTAAGCGCCAGCGGCTTGCCGGTGTTCTCCGCCTCCGCCGCGACCAGCCGCTCGCCGTTCGCCTCGATGGCGTCGGCCATCTTCAGCAGGTAGTTCATCCGATCACCGGGGGTCGTCTTGCGCCAGTCCTTGAAGGCTCGCTGCGCGGCGGTGAACGCGGCGTCGATGTCCGGGCCGGTGGACAGCGGGGCCGAGGCGTACACCGCGCCCGTCGACGGGTTCACCACGTCGGTGTAGGTGCCTTCCGAGGGCGCGACGAACTCGCCACCGATGAAGTTGGACAGCTGGGTCTTCTCGGTCATGGTCGGGAGTCTCCTCCGAATATCTCGATGCGAATATCTCGATGCGGGTGTGCTCGATGCGGGTGTGCTCGGTCGCGGTGTGCTCGGTCGGTCGCGGTCCGCTAGGCGTGGCTGGGGGCCACGTCCAGGGCCGGGTTGTGGTCGAAGAAGCCGGCGGGCTTGAGCCAGAACGAGACGGTGTCGGCCGGCATGATCGGCCAGTCCTCGACGCGCGGCACGTGGTGGATGCCGAACACGTACCAGAGCACCACGTCGGTGTTCTCGATGGACCGGTTCGCCGCCGTCCACACGGGCAGGCCCTCGTCGGTGCCGCTCTGGTTCACGAACTCGCCGCACGGCCAGCGCTCGTCGGGATGGAACGGGGTGACCCACAGGGTGTGGCCGAGCACCTGGGCGCGCTGGAACACCGGGGAGGCCGGGTCCAGCATCGGCGGTACCGCGGCGCCGGGCACCAGCTTGTACGCCACCGGGGCGCCGACCTTGTTCCGCCGGTTCGGGTTGGTGATCTTCCAGGTGCGCTGGCTGGCCCAGTTGTAGTCCTGCCGGCCCTCGGCCTCGGTGCGCAGCGGCCGGCTGTGCTGGGTGAGCCCGAGGCCGTGCGGGTTGTCCGGGCCGATCGGCAGCTGCACGGTCTCCGAGGCCACCACCGTGTTGTCCGGCCCGTCCACCTCCAGGTCGAGGCGGGCGACGATGAAGTGCTGGTGGATCGGGGCGTAGGTCTGGGTGTCCACCACCGTGCCGTAGGGCGGCGGGGTGTCGCCGGCGAACGGGGTGGTCACCATGATCCCGGTGGCCCGGACCTCGCACTCGATGCTGGCGTCCTCGTAGAACCGCCAGTACACGAGGTACTCGTAGTTGGCCACGGTGACGTGCATGGACACCACGAGCCGGCGCATCCGGCGGACCTCGGCGCCGGCCCGCTCGTCGACGTGCTTCCACAGCACGGCGTTGTCCTCCTCGTGGATGCAGATCGCGTTGCGCACCACCCTGGGCTCGCCGGCGGTGTCGTGCAGCACGGCGTCCAGGTAGGCGATCTCGCCGAGGCAGTCGCAGCCCAGCGCCAGCGACGTGGTCATGAAGCCGAGGCCCCACTCGCCGATGTCGTAGGCGGTGCGCCGGAAATGGTCGGGCGAGGGGTCGCGGTAGGGCACCACCATCTCGGCGAACGACAGCCGGTGCGCCACCGGCCGCCCCGCATACGCCGCGGTGTGCAGGACCAGGCCCTCGCGGTAGTTGAAGCCCAGCCGCACGGTCCAGTTCTGCCAGCTCAGCAGGTGCCCGTCCAACGTGAACGAGACTCCGTCGGGCTGGCGGATCTCCAGTGGCCGGCGGTCGGTGCGGGCGGTGTAGCCGGGCACGTGCCTCGGCGCGTACTCGCCCTGGACCGGCGGGAACCCGGCGCTCGGGGGGTCCTCGATCTCCAGCAGCGTCATCGTGTTCAGGTCCACGATGAGCTTGAGCCCGCTGACCGCGTGGGCGTAGGGGTTCGAGTCCGGCGCGGTGCGCAGCCACACGTCGCACCAGCCCATCCGCAGGCCGGCGTACTTCGCCGGGATCAGGTGCGCGCCGTAGGTCCACAGGTCGACCAGCACCAGGTCCAGGTCGGTCACGCCGCGCCCGGCCAGCGCCGCGATCACCTCCGGGTGGCCGCGCATGGCCCGGTCGCAGTCGTGCCACTCGTCGACCGTGGCGTTCGGCTGGCGCCCCGGCTCGGCGTCCCACCCCTCGAGGGCGTCGGCGGTCAGCGAGAGCAGGGCGACGTACGCGGTCCCGGTGCCGGTGTGCCACAGCACGGCCCTGGCCCGCCGGGTGATCTCCGCACCCGGCCGGAACGCGCGGACCAGCTCCTTAGCCGGCTCGGCGAGCTCGATCGACGCGATCCGCCACTCCGGGCGGGCCACCCCCCGGGCCCGGCCGAGGATCCGCCTGACCTGGCTGAACTCGTCCTCGGACAGCGGATCCAGTGGGTGAGCGGTCATCGTCGCGTGCCTCTCGGTCGGGCCCCACCCCGTGCGCGGGCATCGGGGCGGCCCCGAGCATTCTGCGGCAGCGGCGGCTCTCGCGGTGTAGGCCAATCTGGCGAGTTTCTGCCTCGCGCCTAACCATATCGCCGGCTTATGGCGGGTTCCATCCGCTTTCCGAAGATCTAGCGACCTAGAGGTACGTATCCCGTAGCGCTGTCTGGTCGGGGAGCTCCAGCGGCGGCAGCTCGGCGCCGGTCGCCCTGGTCAGGATGTGGTCGGCCAGCGCGGGGTTGCGGGCCAGCACGGGGCCGTGCAGGTAGGTGCCGATGATCCGGTCACTCAGGGCGCCCTCGGTGGCCTGCTGGCCGAACGGCCGGCTGCCGTTGCCGACACCGGAGACAACCTGGCCGAGCGGGCGGGCGTCTCGGCCGAGCGTGGTCGCGCCCCGGTGGTTCTCGAACCCGCACAGCTGGCCGACCCCGGGCAGGAAGCACTCGGTGACGATGTTGCCGATCGCGCGGCGGCGCCTCGGCCGCGTGATGACGTCGAGCAGGCCGACGCCCGGGGACTCGCGCCCGGCGCTGTCCGCCATGGTGTGCCCGAGGATCTGCAGGCCGGCGCAGACCGCCAGAGTGACGCCGCCCCGGTCCATCGCCTGGCACAGCGCGCGGTGGCTGCGCAGCCAGCTCGCCGCGAACAGCTGGGCGGTGTCCTCGCCGCCGCCGAGCAGGTAGATGTCGCACCCCGTGGGCGGGGCCTGGCTGGCGGTGCAGCGCAGCACCTCGGCGGCGATGCCGCGCCAGCGCAGGCGCTGGGCCAGCACGGTGGCATTGCCGGAGTCGGAGTACGTACCGAGCACGTCCGGCAGTAGCAGCCCGATCGTGATCGACGAGTCGGTCGTCATAACGTAGTCAGCGCCATTGCGTCGTGCGGCCCGGTTCGCTTCAGCGCCCGGCGCCCAACTGCTGCTGCAGGGCGTAGAAGGCGGTGTAGTTGGCGACGACGTCCACATCGCCGGCCGGCAGCCACTCCAGGGCGGCCAGCGGGTCGGTGTCGGTGTGGTGCGCCAGGTCGGCGTAGCTCAGCCGGACCCCGACGTCGGCGGCGTGGTCCCCGCTGGCCACGAGCGGCCGCTCGCCCAGCGCCCCGAAGTCGACGTCCCACAGCCAAGAGGTGTCGCGGCCGTCGGCCTCCCGGGCGTTCACGGCGACGACCAGCGGCCGGGCGGGGGACAGCATGGACAGCGTCGCCGCCCAGCCGGCCGGGTTCTTGGCCAGCAGCAGCCGCAGGGTGTGCCGCCCCCGGGTGACCGCCGCGTACCGGCCGGCCACCTGGCTGAGCTGGCCGATCGCGGCGGCGGCCTGACCGGGCGGCACACTCTCGAGCTCGGCGGCGGCTAGCGCCATCAGGGCGTTCGCCCGGTTGACCCCGCCCGGCAGGCCGAGCGAGAGCGGGGTGCACGACTCCGCCCGGCAGGCCAGCTCGCCGTCCAGCCACCAGCTCGGCGCCGGCCGGGCCAGGCCGCAGCCGCAGCTCCAGTGCGCGGCCGCCTCCACCAGCAGCCGACCGCAGCGGGGGCAGGTCAACGAGTCGGCGCGCCACTCCGCGCCGGCCGCCACCCAGGTCACCGGGCCGGCGGCATGCTCGGCCGCCCACACGGTCATCGGGTCGTCCGCGTTGGCGAACACCGTGGTGTCCGGCAGCCCGGCCAGCGCCGCGCCGATGCTGGCCGCGGTCCGGCGCACCTCGGCGGCCCGGTCCAGCTGGTCACGGGTCAGGTTGAGCAGCACGATCGCCGTCGGCGAGCAGCGGCGGGCCACCGAGGCCAGGTGCAGCTCGTCGACCTCCAGCACCGCCCAGCGGGCGTCCGGGCGCTCGGCCAGGGCCGCCACCGCGCCGTCGGCCATGTTGGAGCCCGACGCGTTGTGCGCGACCGGCCCGAGGCAGCCCAGCGCCGCGGCCAGCATGTGGCTGGTCGTGGTCTTGCCGTTGGTACCCGACACCAGCACCACCCGGCGCCCGGCCGACAGCCGGCTCAGCGCCGCCGGGTCCATGGCCAGGGTGACCCGGCCGCCGATGATCGACCCGCTGCCCCGACCGGCCCGCCGGGACAGCGCCGCGACCAGCTGACCGGCGCGGACGGCGGTGGAGCCCCACCAGCCGAGGCCGGTGGGACCGGCCGAGGAGGTGTCGATCCGAGCGGGCGGTGACTCGACAACTTCGGACGTGCTCGTGGTACACCCCACTCGTCAGCAATCTGGCCACGACCGCGGTGGGAGGTTCCCCGCCAGACCCATAGGAACCTCATATATTTCTTAGGAACTACACAGGGGCCAACGATGCCACGGCCGATGAGCGACGCTCCGAGCGGGTGTTATCTCAGCGCCGCCGGGGTGCCGGGCATCGTGGCTGGTCAGCGGCCGATCATGCGAACGGATAGCTGAGACCGCTCACAGAAAGTCGCCGGAGTTAGGCCTTTCAGCCCAGTCGGGGTCGGTCCCGCCAACCCGGACGGGCGGCCCGGTGAACCAGTCCGGTCCGGCCGGTCGAGTCAGTCGTGCGGTCGGCCCAGTCGTCTCAGTCGGCTCAGTCGGCTCAGTCGTCTACGAACGGGTCGTAGTGGATCCGCTCCAGCGGCAGGCCGGCGGTGAGCAGCGCGCCGACGGTGGCCCGCAGCATCGCGGGGGAGCCGCTGACCAGCACGTCGCGGTCGGCCCAGGTCCGGTGCCGGATCACGGTCTCGGCGAGCCGGCCGACCTCGGGCCCGGTGGCCGGCGGCGCCTGTTCCACCACCGGTACGACGTCCAGCCAGCGGTTCCGGTAGGACATCGAGCGCAGGTTGTCCAGGGCGTGCAGGCTCTCCCAGTCCCGGGCGCCGTAGTAGACGATCGCGTTGCGCGGCGCCGCCCCGGCCGTCTCCATGCCGTGCAGGATCGCCTGGATCGGCGCGATGCCGGTGCCGCCGCCGATCATCAGCAGGCCGCGCTCCGGGGAGATCTGGTCAGGCAGCCGGCCCAGCGCCGGGCCCAGCCGCCAGGTGTCGCCGGGCCGCGCCGAGGATACGATCGCCCGGCTCACCCCGCCGGAGCCGACGGCCTTGACCAGCAGCTCGATGGTCCCGTCCGGCCGGGGCGCGGTGGTCGGCGTGTAGTAGCGCCACACCCGGGGCCGCTGCGGGGTCTCCACGCTGACGTACTGGCCGGGCCGGTAGGGCAGCGGCGGGTTGGTGCGCACCCAGACGGCCGCCACGTCCCGGTCCAGCCGGCGGTGCTCGATGATCTCGCCGGCCCAGCAGGCCGGGGTGGTCTCGGCGCGGGCCGCGGCGGCCATCGTCTCGGCCATGAACTGGTAGGTCTGTGCCCAGGCTCCTGCCACCTCGGCGGTCCACAGCTCGCCGCCCTCGGAGGCCAGCGCGGTCAGCAGCGCCTGGCCGAACGCCGGATAGTGCTCGTCCAGCACGGAGAACTTGCGGTGGTCGCGGCCGAGCTGGGCCAGGAACGGGGCGAGGTCGGCCGGCCGGTCCAGCGCGCCGACCACGTGGTTGAGCACTCTGGCCAGCCGGCCGCGCTGGGCCTCCATGTTGATCGGGAAGTAGCCGCGCAGCTGCGGCGACCGGGCGAACAGCACGGCGTAGAACCGGGCGATCACCTTGTCCAACCGTGGCGTGAGCGCGACGAAGCTGCTCCGGACCAGCTCCGCGTTGCGGTTCAGCGCGGCCGGTGGCGGAGGAAGGGGGGACTCGGTCGCTGGCACCCGCGCCGTCACCTCGCTGAACGCCGCTCGCTCAGCGGACACGACGCCTCACCCCTGCTCGCTCAACGTATTCAGCCTGCGTCGAGGTGTCCCTCGGAAGAGCTACTCGACCTGTCCGCTGCGGCCAGACTAGTGCTCCTCCGCCCGGGCGAGCAGCGCCGATCACCCGATAGTGCGATCTTGTCGGCGTCTTGTTGGAGGTATCAGCTGGCCACCGCGCTGGCCACGTCCGGGGGCGGGTTCGCCGCCATCTGGGACCGCCCCGCGCGGACCGCGACGACGAAGATCACGAGGGCCAGCCCGGCCACCAGGATCGAGTCGTACGGCGCGGGCACGTCCCCGGAGCCCTTGAACGTGCCCAGCCAGGACAGCAGGATCAGACCCAGCAGGTAGACGATGATCCAGGCGCCCCAGCGCAGCTCGGCCAGCAGCGTCGAACCGGGCTCGCCCCGGCGCATCACCAGGAATAGCGGCACGCCGACCAGGGTCAGCGGCAGCGCCAGCCGCAGGTCGTGCCAGCCAGACCAGTAGACGAACTCGGTGGCCACCACGAAGCTGATCGGCGCGATCCAACGCAGCCCCGGCACCCAGCCGGACAGCCGCTCCGGCTGCACCGCCGCGAACACCGCCGCCGCGACCGCCGCCGCCGCGTAGAGCAGCAGGTAGAGGTCGCCCATCACCGACACGATGCTCTGCCAGCCGCCGAACGGCAGCAGGAACACCACGATCACCACCAGGTTCAGCAGCAGCGCGCGCCGGGGGATGCCGGAACCGGCATGCACCTTCATGAACAACCGGGGCAGCAGCCCGTTCTTGGCCAGCGCGTAGGTGTGCCGGCCATCCAGTGCGACGCCCACGTAGGCGGAGCCGCCGGGGGAGATCACCGCGTCCGCGTAGAGCATGGTGGACAGCCAGTGCAGGTTCAGGATCAGCGCGAGCTCCCCGAACGGCGAGTCGAAGTTGATCCCGTGCCAGCCCCCGGCCAGCGTCGACTCGGGCACCGCGAACAGGAAGGCCAGCTGCAGCGCGACGTAGAGCAGGACCGCAAGCGCGATGCTGCCCAGCACGGACAGCGGCACGGTGCGCCGGGGGTTGCGCGCCTCGCCGGAGAAGTCGACCGGCGCCTGGAAGCCGTTGACCGAGTAGATGATGCCGCCGCCGGCCAGCGCGGACAGCACCGCCGCATAGCCGTAGGGCGCGAAGCCACCGTGCTCGGTCAGCCGCCCGGCATGGAAGCCGGACGCGATCAGGGCGGCCACGGTGACCACCGGTACGGCGATCTTGATGATGGTGACCAGGTTGTTCACCCGGCCGAACAGCTTCACCCCGTACCAGTTCAGCGCGGTGAGCAGGACGCACAGCACGGCGGCGAGGCCGACGCCGGCCGGGGTCAGCGTCTTGCCCTCGTAAAGCCAGGGCAGATAGTGCCCGGCGTACTGGATGATCGCGGTGAGCTCCGCGCTGGTGGCGCCGACCGAGAGCAGCACCGACCAGCCGATCACCGAGCCGACCAGCCGCCCACTGGCGTAGCTCGGCCAGCGGACCGTGCCGCCGCCCTCCGGTCGGGACGCGCCCAGCTCCACCATCACCAGCGCGACCAGTGCACACAGCACCCCGGCGCCCACCCAGGCCAGCAGGGCGGCCGGCCCGGCGATCTGCGAGGCGTACATCGCGGCGAACAGCCAGCCGCTGCCGACGATGTTGGAGAAACCGATCGCGGTCATGCTGCCGAGACCGAGATGCTGGCGCAGCCGCCGCTCCTCGCTCAGCACCGTGTCGGTGCCCGGTCCCGACCCACCCGCCACAGCTGTCATGGCCAGCCCCCTCGCTCCGTCGGCCCAGTTCGGCCCAGTTCGGCATTGTTCGGCCGAGTTCGGCACAGTGAAGCCGCTCGCCGCTCGCGGCGCCAGATATTCGATCGTTTTGGTGGCTATTTCGCCGCGGTGTTGAGGTCCCTGGTCTCCAGCACCGGCGTCGGGTAGCCGTGCTCGGCGACCGCGATCATCGCCCGGCCGATCACCTCGGTGGTCGTCACGGCGTTGGGTGCGAGCCGGCGCAGCACCGGCAGCAGCGGGCCGCTGACCCGGTAGGCCAGCGCGTACACCGGGGTCTTCGAGGTGATCCCGTGCAGCGGCTGGATGAAGCCGGGCCGGAACGCGAAGTTGCGCATCGGCAGCGCCCGCAGCGCGTTCTCGGTGGCGCCCTTGACCCGGGCCCAGCGGATCCGGCCCGCCTCGGTGCTGTCGGTGCCCTGCCCGGACACGTAGATGAAGGTCAGGCCGGGGCTGGCGGCCGCGACCGCGCCGGCGGCGGACAGGGTCAGGTCGTAGGTGAGGCGCCGGTACTCGGCCTCGGCCAGCCCGGCCGACGAGACGCCGAGGCAGAAGAAGCAGGCGTCGTAGCCGGCCAGCTGGTCGGCCACGGTGCCTGCTTCGGAGAGGTCGAACAGGTCGGGCCGGACGAGCTCGCTGAGCTTGTCGTGCCGGGTGTCGAGCGGGGTGCGCCCGACCGAGAGCACGTGCTCCACCCGGTCGTCGAGCAGGCACTCTCGCAGCACACCCTGGCCCACCATGCCGGTCCCGCCGAACAGAATCGCGCGCATTGCCCCCGCCTCCCGGTGATCGGCTCACCGTTGCGGTGATCGGCGGCCAGATCAAGCAGCCGCGCGGTGCCGGCCCGGCCGGCTCAGTCCGGTGCCGGGGCGGGGCCCCACTCGAGCACCTCGACCGGGTCGCCGACCCGCAGGGTCACCCCGGGGTTGTCCGGCACCAGGTTCACCCCGAACCAGGTCTTGCCGTCCCAGCGGCGGTGCCGGGCCAGGGTGCGCAGCGGTTCCTTGCCGCGTTGGCCGGTGTCCGGGTCGACCGTGGTGAACACGCAGCGGGCGCAGCGCTTCACCATCCGGAACACCGCGTCCCCGATCCGCACCCGGCGCCAGCGGTCCTCGGCCCAGGCGGCCCCGCCGGTGACCACGAGGTTCGGCCGGAACCGGGTCATCGAGAGCGGTTCGCCGCCGCCATCTGCCAAGCCATCTGCCAAGCCATCTGCCAAGCCGTCTCCCATTCCGCCCGCGCGCTCCAGCACCAGGTCGTTGAGCGCGTCCAGGGACTCCCGGGCGGTCAGCAGCAGCGGGTAGCCGTCGGCCAGCGACACGCGGTCGTCGGGGCGGCCGAAGACGGGGTCAACCTGGCGGAGCGTGGGGTCGGCGAGGTACACCAGCCGCACCGGGGCGTCGAGCACCGCGCTGAACCACTCGCTGGCCGCCTCCGCCGCGGCGACCGCGCGCACCGTGCTGGCCCACAGCGACAGCTCCACCGAGGGGCCGCTCGCGGGAGCGGACACCCGCAGCGGGGTGGCCCCCGGTGCCCGCAGCAGCAGCCCGGCCGCGGTCAGCTCCGGTTCGACCAGCACGAACCGGGGGTGCTCCCGACCGGTCACCGTCTTGCCGTCCGGGTTGACCAGCGCCCACCGCCGGTCCCCGGCGAGTCCCCACGGCTCCACCAGGGCGGTGCCCACCGCGTGCCCCCGGCAGGACTTCACCGGGTAGCGCCGGATCGCGCTCAGCGTGCCGGCGATGGGGCCCCGCGGGGCGGCCGGCGCGGGCTCGGCCGGGGCGGACCGCCCTGGTCCGGCCGGGTCCGCCGGCGCGGGCGCGCCCACGCGGCTGCCGCCTCGGGTCACCTGCGCACCTCCGGTTTCCGCTGCTCACCGCTGCATACCGGTTGTACAGCGTCAGCACAGCTTCGGAGATCAACCTGGTCACAGTAAGTCGATTCCGCCTGGCGGAGGAGGTGGCCATGACCGCGATCGAGGACCCCATCCGCGGCTCCGTGTCCGGGGCCGCGTCCGGCGCTACGCCGGGCTCGGCCGTCTGGGTCGCCGTCGACCAGGGGGCACGTCGCTACGGAGCCGACGCTACCGCGTATCGGCGCGCCAGGTACCGCATGGCGGTCGCGGTGGCCGACGGCGTCGGCGACAGCCTGGACGCCGCCTGGGCCGGCCAGGTCGCGGCGGACACCGCCGCCAGGGCCGGGCTGGCGGCCAGCGCGCTGGAGTCCCTGGCCGAGGCCAGGGACGTGGTGCTCTCGGTGGACCCGGCCGGCGCGGGGGACAGCGCGCTGGTGGTGGCCGTCGGCGAGTGCCGAACCGGTTGGGACGTCGCCTGGGTGGGCGACTGCCGGGCCTGGACCTGGCGGGACGGGGTGTTGGCGCAGGTCACCACCGACCACACGGTCGCGCAGCGGATGCGTGAGCTCGGCGAGCAACCGCCGGCCGGCACGGAGCACGTGCTCACGTCCAGCCTGCGCTCGCGGCTGGTGCCGGACGGCTCGGTGCGGGTGCCACCGGGACCGCTGCTGCTGACCACCGACGGCGTGCACAAGGCGCTGGACCGGGCCGAGATCGAGGCCGCCCTGCGGGACGCGGGCGCCGGTGATCCGGCGCAGGCACTGGTCGCGGCGGCCCGGCGGGCCGGCGGCCGGGACAACGCGGCGGCGGTGCTGGTCCTGGCCGACCGGTAGGCGCCGGCTCGGGCTGGGATTGGCGGCTCGGGCCGACTTGTCACGGGGCTGGGTACGACAAGTGCCACTTGTCGTGCCCAGTGGCCACGGCAAGTCGAACGGGGTACGGCCGAGAGGGCGCGGCGTTGGTAGGCCGAGTACGAAGTGCCGGAAGCCGGCGTCGAGTGCGGCGTCGATCGCGTCCCGGGTGTTGCCCCGGCTGGTGAGAAGACGGGCACGTAGATCGAGCGGGTGCTCCTCTCCCGGCGTGGATCGGTACGGCGCGCCCTCGACCCGTTTAGACTGATCAGCCAGCCGAGCGCTCGGGTCGGCACGGCGAGAAGATAGCGAGCACGATGGTCAGCCGCGCGGAGCGAAACAGGACGAACCCCGACCTGGGAGTCCTGTCCGGGCGGTTGCTGTTCGCGGTGCAGAACGAGCTGTACGCCGGACTCGCCGCGAAGGGCTTCGCGGACATCCAGCCCCGGCACGGGGCGGTGCTGGCCTACCTGGACCCCGAGGGTGTCCGGGCGACCGAGCTGTCCCGCCTGTCCGGGCAGCACAAACAGGTCGTCGGCACGATGGTCGACGAGCTGGAGAACCTCGGCTACGTGCAGCGGCGGCCCGACCCGGCCGACCGGCGCGCGAAGCTGGTCTGCCCGACCGCGAAGGGCCTGCGGCAGATGCGCGTCGCCGACCGGATCATGGAGGGCATCCAGCAGCGGCACGCCGAGCGGCTGGGGCAGGAGACCTTCGACCAGTTCAAGCAGGCGCTGGTGGACGTGACCGAGCACCAGCGCCAGCACGTCGCCGCCCGCTGAGGCCCGACCAACCCCGATCACCGGACCGGAGCCAGTCGGCCCTGTGCAGACGTGATGCAATCGTTCGCATTAGCTTGCCGGTAAGGGTTGACGGCGCTCGCCTTCAATCGGCACAGTGATGAGAACGATTGCATCTGTAGTGCCGTGAACGCGAGGAGTGCGACAGCGATGGTTACCTTCACCGGACAACCGCCCCGGATCGGTTGGATCGGCGCCGGCCGGATGGGGGCCGCGCTGGTCCGCCGGCTGCTCGAAGCCGGCTATCCGGTGGCGGTGTACAACCGCACCCGGGCCAAGGCCGAGGAGCTCGCCGCGCACGGCGCCGAGGTGGTGGACCGGCCGGTGGACCTGGCCGACCGGGACATCGTGTTCACCATGGTGTCCGCCTCGGCCGACCTGGAGCAGGTCACCTTCGGGCCGGGCGGCGTGCTCACCGCGCCGGACCTGGCGCCGGCCGTGCTGGTGGACTCCTCGACGGTGTCCGCCGAGGCGTCGGCGACCGTACGGGCCGAGGCGGTCAAGCGTGGCACCGAGCTGCTCGCCGCGCCGGTCAGCGGCAACCCCAAGGTCGTCAGCGCCGGCAAGCTCACGCTCGCGGTGTCCGGCCCTCGGGCGGCCTTCGAGCGGGTCGAGCCGGTGCTCGCCGAGCTCGGCCGGGGGGTCACCTACGTCGGCGAGGACGAGGCCGCCCGGCTGGTCAAGATCTGTCACAACGTGTTCCTGGGCGTGGTCATCCAGTCCCTCGCCGAGATCACCGTGCTGGCCGAGAAGGGCGGGGTCAGCCGCGCCGCGTTCCTGGAGTTCCTGAACAACTCGGTGATGGGCTCCACGTTCTCCCAGTACAAGACGCCCGCGCTGGTGAACCTGGACTTCACGCCGACGTTCACCATGCCGCTGCTGCGCAAGGACTTCGACCTCGGCCTGGCCGCCGCCCGGGAGCTGGAGGCGCCGATGCCGATCGCCTCGGCGACCGCCCAGCTGGTCGCCTCGGCGATCGGCGCCGGACTGGTCGAGCAGGACTTCGCGGTGCTCATCGAGGAGCAGGCCCGGCGCGCCGGACTGACCTTGCAACCGGAGAGCGTCGAGGTCAGCGACGGTTTGGCGGCCGACGATGTTCGGTGACCGGCCGATCCCGGCGCCCGGCCACAACGCCGTCGACTTCGAGCAGCGCGTCGACTTCGAGCGGCTGCGCGACTACCGGCTGAGCCGTGCGCGGGCCGCGCTCGACGCCAGCGAGTGCGGCGCGCTGCTGCTGTTCGACTTCTACAACATCCGGTATACGACGCAGACCTGGATCGGCGGCGCGCTCGGCGACAAGATGACCCGGTACGCGCTGCTCACCCGTGGCGGCGAGCCGATGCTGTGGGACTTCGGCTCGGCCGCGAAGCACCACCAGCTCTACGCGCCGTGGCTGGCGCCGGAGAACTGCCGGGCCGGCATGCTCGGGCTGCGCGGCGCGATCTCACCGGGCGCCGGGCTGATGGTCGCCGCGGTCGCCCAGCTCAAGGACCTGCTCACCCAGGCCGGCGTGGCGGACGCGCCGGTCGGGGTGGACATCGTCGAGCCGCCGTTCCTGTTCGAGATGCAGCGCCAGGGGCTGCGGGTGGTCGACGCCCAGCAGCTGATGCTGGACGCCCGGCAGATCAAGTCGGTCGACGAGATCATCCTGCTGTCCCAGGCAGCCGCCATGGTCGACGGCGTATACCAGGACATCGTCGAGGCGCTCAAGCCCGGTGTGCGGGAGAACGAGATCGTCGCGCTGGCCAACAAGCGGCTCTACGAGATGGGTTCCGACCAGGTCGAGGCGATCAACGCGGTGTCCGGGGAGCGCTGCAACCCGCATCCGCACAACTTCTCCGACCGGCTCATCCGGCCCGGTGACCAGGCGTTCTTCGACATCATCCAGTCCTACAACGGCTACCGGACCTGCTACTACCGGACCTTCGGGGTGGGCAGCGCCACCGACGCCCAGCGCGACGCATACCGCCGCGCCCGGGAGTGGATGGACGCGGCGATCCAGCTCGTCAAGCCGGGGGTCGGCACCGACGAGGTGGCCCGGGTCTGGCCGCGCGCCGAGGACTTCGGGTTCGCCGACGAGATGTCGGCCTTCGGCCTGCAGTTCGGCCACGGGCTCGGTCTCGGGCTGCACGAGCGGCCGATCATCTCCCGGCTCAACAGCCTGACCGACCCGGTGGAGATCCAGGCCGGCATGGTGTTCGCGCTGGAGACCTACTGCCCGGCCACCGACGGCTTCTCCGCCGCCCGGATCGAGGAGGAGGTCGTGGTCACCGATCGCGGCGTCGAGGTGCTGACCAGGTTCCCGGCGCAGGACCTGTTCATCGCGAACGAGTACTGAGCCGTCGGTAGCCGACGGCAGCCGTCAGTGCAGCCGGCGCCACTATCCCTATGCTGACGCGATGAGCAGGGCTCCGACCATCAAGGATGTCGCCAAGCTGGCCAAGGTGCACGCGGCGACCGCCAGCCGTGCGCTGAACCCGCAGACCAGGGACATGGTCAACGCCCGCACCGCGAACCGGGTGATCGACGCGGCCCGTTCGCTCGGCTACGCGCCCAACTCGGCGGCCCGCAGCCTGCGCACCCGGACGTCCTCGGTGGCCGGCGTGATCATCCCGGATCTGCGCAACCCGGTGTTCCCGCCGATCGTGCGCGGCATCGAGGACGGGCTGCGCGAGGCCGGCTACATGGCGCTGCTCGGCAACACCGACGGCGACCCGGAGCGCGAGCGCGAGCTGCTGGCCGCCATGCGTGGCCGGCAGACCGACGGCTTCATCCTGGCCACCAGCCGCCGCGACGACCAGCTGGCCGACCCCGGCGGTGTGGGCACGGCGCCGACGGTGCTGGTCAACCGGCGTACCGACGCCGGCGACATCCCCTCGGTCACCGCCGACAGCGCGGCCGGCATCTACGCGGTGATCCGGCTGCTCGCCGGGCTGGGCCACCGCCGGATCGCGCACCTCGCCGGCCCGCTGGAGGTGTCCACCGGCTGGGAGCGCCACCGGGCCTTCCTGGACGCGATGGCCGCCCACGAGCTGGCCGTCGAGCCCGGGTGGGCGCCGGCCTGCGAGGCGTTCACCGAGGAGGCCGGGTACCGCGTGGCGGTGCGCCTGCTCGCCGAGCACCCCGACGTCACCGCGGTCGTCGCCGGCAACGACCTGATCGCGCTGGGCTGTTACGCCGCGCTCGCCGAACGTGGCCTGCGCTGCCCAGACGACGTCTCGGTGATCGGCTTCAACGACATGCCGTTCGTGGACAAGCAGCGGCCGCCACTGACCACGGTCCGGATCCCGCACTACGACATCGGCATCGAGTCCGCCCGGCTGCTGCTGGAGCGGATCGCCAACCCCGGCGCGCCCGCCAAGCGGATCGTCCTCCCGGTCCAACTGATCCAACGCGACTCCGTGGCCCCCCCACCCCGCTAACCCGCCCCCGAGCACTCCGCCCCCCGAGCACTCAGCCGCACGCCGTTCCGAGGCTCGCCCCGTCCGACTTGTCGTGGCTATTTGACGCGACTAGTGGCACTGGTCGTGCCTAATTCCCGCGACAAGTCGACATCGGGGGTGGGGGTGCGGCGGCGGGGGAGGGTGGCTAGGAGGAGGCCCAGGGCGGCGGCGGCGGTGGTGATCAGGAACGCGGTGCGCGCGCCGGCGTGGTCGGGGGTCGGGCCCATGGCGAGGGTCAGCACGGCGACGGTGAGCGCGCCGGACAGGTACTGCGACGTGGTCAGCAGCGCGCCGGCCGTGCCCTGGTGCTCGGCCGGCACGTCCCGGGTACCGATCACGAACATCGACGTGTAGATCATTCCGTGGCCGAATCCGCTGATCAGCAGCCCGGGTAGCAGGTCTACCGGGTACGAGTCGCCGTGCAGGGCAAGCGCGAGCCAGAGCAGCCCGACGGTGGCCAGGCCGAACCCACCGGCGAGCACGGTGGTCGGGGCGAACCGGCGGACGGCCCGGCCGGCGGTCGTGCTGCCCGCGGTGACCAGCAGCGCCAACGGCAGGAACGCGAGGCCGGCGGCCAGCGGCGAGTAGCCCTTCACACCCTGCAACAGAAGCGTGAGCAGGTAGAACTCCGACCCGACGCTGGCCATGTAGAGCGCGGTGGCCGCGGCACCGACGCGCAGCGCGGGGATCCGTCGCAGCGCGGGCCCGATCAGCACGGCCCGCGAGGTCCGCTCGTTGACCACGAACCCGACGAACAACGCCACCGCGAGGCCGAGGCAGCCCACCGTCGGCAGTGCCGTCCAGCCCAGCCCCGCGCTCAGGGTGAGCCCGAGGACGAGGGTGAGCACGGTGCCCGTGCCGAGCGCCGACGCGAGCACCGGCACCCGCTCCGGCCCGGGCGTCGGCCGTCCGCCCGGCTCGAGCCCGGTGCCCGAGCCGGGCGTCGGCCGGTCGCCCGGCTCGAGCCCAGTGCCCGAGCCAGGGTCGCCCGGCTCGAGCCCGGTGCCCGCGGCAGAGGTCGACCGGCGGGCGACCCAGATCGCCGCGCCGAGGGCACAGACCAGGGTGAGCGGGACGTTGATCAAGAAGGTGAGCCGCCAGGACGCCGAGGTCAGCAGGCCGCCGAGGATCGCGCCGGCGGCGAGCCCGGCCGCGCCGACCGAGCCCCACACGGCGACCGCCCTGCTCCGCGCCGGGCCGGCGGCGAAGGTCGTGCCGATCAGGCCGAGCACCGCCGGCTGCAGCAGTGCGGCGGCCAGCCCCTGGGCACCGCGCGCGGCGAGCAGCACCTGGCCGTCCCCGGCCGCGCCGCCGACCGCGCTGGCCAGGCCGAAGGCGATGATCGAGACGAGGAACAGCCGCCGGGCGCCGATCCGGTCGGTCAACCGGCCGCCGACGACGAGGAACCCGGCGAACAGCACGCCGTAGGCGCTGACCACCCACTGGGCCAGGGCGGCGTCGAGCCGCAGGTCGGCCGCCACGCTGGGCAGCGCGATGTAGATGATCGAGTAGTCCAGCGCGATGAGGAACTGGGCCATCGACAGTACAGCCAGGGTCATGGTGTGCTGGGCGGCGCCGCTCGGCCGCGCGGGGGACATGGGGCCATGCTCAAACATTGACACTAGTGTGAAGGAAAGACTGGGGAGAGGGGTGTCTCGGTGCGGATCGGCGAGCTGGCTACGCGCACCGGGGTGCCGACCCGGCTGCTGCGCTACTACGAGGAGCAGGGGCTGCTGACCCCGGACCGCGCGGCGAACGGGTACCGGGACTACGCCGACGAGCTGGTCGACCGGGTGGGGCAGATCCGGGGGCTGCTCGACGCCGGGCTGCCCACCAAGATTATCAAGCAGGTGCTGCCGTGCCTGGCCAACCCATGCACGATCCGGGTGGCGGCCGCGCCGGCCGAGCTGATCGCCACCCTGGAGCGGGAGCGCGACCAGATGGACGCCCGGATCAGCTGCCTGGCCAGGAACCGCGACGCGATCAGCGCCTACCTCGACGCCGCCCGCCGTGCCCCGGCGACCCGGCCCAGCCCGGTGCCGCCGTCCTGAACGCGTGGGGACCTCACCGGCGCCGACCGCTGGTCATGATCTTGTCCGGATCGACCAGGCGCAGCGCGGCCACCGCGACCAGCGGCAGCACGCTGAGCTGCCAGAACGCGGCGTAGCGCCAGCCCAGCGCATTGACCAGCTCGGCGAACACGAACCCGGAGATCGCCGCCGCCGAGTAGTAGCTCGCCACGAACAGCCCGGCGGCCCGGCCGACCTGCTGCGGGCGCACCGACCGCTGCATCGCGCTGTTGCAGTTGGTGAACGCCGAGCCGGAGATGCAGGTGCCCAGTGCGAACGCGAACACGTACTGCCACCACCGCGCGGCAGGCCCGTTGAACAGCAGCAACGACGACGACGTGGCGCCCAGGTAGGTGATGATCAGCAGGGCGCGCTGGTTGAACCGGTCGCCAAGCCAACCCCAGAGCAGCGAGAACGCCGAGCCGACGCCGACGACGCTGGTGGCCACCGCGGCCTGGCCGGCGGAGTAGTGCAGCTCGGTGCGCAGGTAGGTCGGGTACAGCCCGAGGAAGCCGTAGAACACCAGGCCGGTCGACGCGGTGGCCACCGCGAGCGCGATGGTGTTGCGGTTGTAGGCCCGCTCCGGCAGGTGGTCGAAGCGCAGCTCGGCGTTGCCCCGGGAGCCGGCTACCGACTCGGTCAGCCGCCGTCGCACGCCCACCGCGATCAGCACGATGATCGCCAGCCCGGCGCAGCCGAACGCGACGAACGGCGCCCGCCAGCCGCCGAACTCGCCCGCCACGGCCGTGCCGACGATGGGCCCGAGAAAGGTACCGAGCCCGAACGCCGCGCCGAGCGCACCGATCGCGAACGACCGGTGCAGGTAGAAGTAGGACGCCACGGTCACCGAGAGCGCGGCGGACTGCACGCCCTCGCCAAAGCCGGACAGCAGCCGATAGCCGGCCATATCGGCGAAACCGCTGGCCAGCGGCGTGAGCAGGGTGCCGATCGAGTAGAGGAAGATGCTCGCCAGCAGGACGTACTTGCGGGGCACCCGGTCCACCAGGTAGCCGGCCGGCACGCCGGCGACCGCCATGCCGAGCGTGAACCCGGTGGCCAGCAGGCCGCCCTGGGACAGCGAGAAACCGAGGTCCGCCCGGATCTCGGGCAGCAGCGGGTAGAACACCTGGCGGTCCATCGCGTTGATCACGTACGACAGGCCGAGCAGGGCGAACCCGACCGCGACGACCAGCGGGGTTGGCCGGCGGTGCACGGCCGCCGACCCTGGTTCCCCGCCGGCCGTGCTGTCGGCCGCGTCGCCGGACTCCGCGCCGGCGCGGGGGGACGATCGGCTCAACTCGGCCTCCTTCAAGTCGGCTCTAATGCGAACGATTGCAGTGAGTATGAAACGGGAGGTCAGAATCGTCAACGGAGCGGTTCGATTTGGTGCGGCTGCGGCCTGCATACGTTCGCAGCGACAAGATCATCGACCGACCGAAGTCGCAACGCACACGATTGCTCAACGGCCGCTCCCGGACATGCCTCGCCCGCGCTTAGATGAGGTACAGTCGTGATTGTCACTATTAGTGACTAATTGCCGTCCCGCGAGACGCTCACCTCGGAGGTAGCGATGTCCTCACCTGCCGCGCTGGACCACGCCAGCCTGTTCGAACAGGCCTGGTCGGCGCCGGGAAACACGGCAGTCGAGCTGCCGCCGGTCGACGTCAACCAGGCACTTGCCGAGCACTACGAGCTGGACCGGGAGCTGGTGTTCACCCGGGACATGCTGTGGGACATGGAGGTGCGCAAGGCCGTCGACCCGGACGTCTACATCACCTCCGTCGTGACGCCCGGCAGCGTGCGCAAGTGGCCGGTCGAGCCGGCCGACGACTTCGTCCGGATCTCCGAGCAGCGGCTCTGGCTGCAGCCGGAGCGGCGCGGGCTGGTGTTGGAACAGGTGCACATCGACCGGAGCCGTCACTCGGTCTACTTCCTGGGCACCGCCGAGCTGACCTCCCCGGCCGGCGAGGTGGTCCGGGCCGGCGCCGGCCAGCCGCTGTTCCACGTCGAGCACACCGCGGCAGGCACCGAGCAGCGTCCGGTCAACCGCTGGCGGATCGTGCACCTGACCGACACCCCGGACCAGCCGCTGGTGGACCACTTCGCCCGGTTCGGTACGCGGCCGGGGCTGCGGGACTTCATCGAGCAGTACATCCGGCGCGACCTCGGCTACGCACTGACCCGAAAAGGGTAGGACCGGTGCCTCACTTCAGGATGTTCACCGCGCGGGCGATCACCAGCGCGACTGTGACCAGCGAGACAAGCGACTGGACGAGCATGGTCAGCTTCGCCCAGCGGCATCACGTCGGTCGGGCTGAACGCGGTCGCGTTGGTGAACGACAGGTACAGGTAGTCCACGAACGCGGGTTCCCAGTCCGGGTGGGCCAGCTCCGGGGACTGCATCTGGACGAACTGGAAGTCCGGGATCCGCCGACGGGCGTGTGCCCTGGCGGCCGGCCCGCCCCGGTCGAACTGCCAGTACCAGAGCGCGAACGCAATGATGTTGGTCAACCAGACGGCGGCGCCGGTGGACAGCAGCGGGCCGGCCTCCTCGCCGGCCCGGCCGGCCACCAGGTCGGTCGCCAGCACCACGGCGGCCCAGGCGTTGGCCAGGCTGACCAGCGCCGTCAGGGTCAGGCTGCCGATCCGTAGCGGCGTCGACTCGCGGTTCAACCGGGTCGGGTTCGCCGCGATGAGGGCGAGCAGCAGCGCCGCCTCCAGGCTGGGCAGCAGCCACCTGGACACCAGGGTCAGCCGGTCCGGCAGGGCGAGCTGCAGCGCGATCGCCACCACGACGACGCCGGCGACCGGCCAGCGGCTCTCGCCTCGGGTGTCCCGCAGCCAGGCCGGCACGTGGACCTGCTTGGCAGCGTCGTGCACCCGCTCGGCACCGTGGCTGAGCGAGTGGGTCACCGAGCTGGTGGCCTCGGAGACCGGGTGGTGCCCAGCGCAGATGATCTCCTCGAGCCGACTCAGCTCGGCCCGCACCGAGTTGAGCTGCGCCAGGTGGGCGGCGTCCGGGACGGCTGCCGGGGCTGGTTCGGGAGCGGTCGGACCGGTCTGGGCCGACTCCTCGGTACTCACGGGTGGTGCCTCCTCTGTCCCACCGGAGCTCAGTGCCGGCGGAAGCGTTCGGCCAGTTCGGGGTGGTCCTCCCACCACAGCCGGGGGCGGTCGGGCTCGGGCTGGGTACCGGCGAGCTCGGGGGCGGCGGCGCGCTCGAGCGCGGCCCGGCTGTCCAGGACCTCCCGCTGGTCGAGCTCGGCGTCCACCAGCGCGGCCTGCTCGGCGTCCTCCCTGGTCATCCGGCGCAGCACCACGCCGAGGAAGGGCAGCCCGGCCAGATCGCCGCCGATCCAGAGCACGCCGGCGCCGATGATCTGGTCGAGCCGCACGTCGGGGCCCCACGGCCGGCCCAGCGCCTGGTAGTAGTGCGGCGCGAGCACCGGCCCGAGCCAGACGAACAGCCCGAGCGCCCCGTCCAGCACCACCTCGGCGGCGCTGATCCCGAGGCTCACCAGGTACGGGTCGGTACGCGGGGTCGGGTCGACCCGGAACCGGGTCCAGAAGTACATCCAGCCGGCGCCCACCAGCCCGATCCCGACCAGCGCGGCGACCCAGCCGTGCTCGAGGCTGGCCGGGTAGATCGGGGTCAGGTAGACCAGTGGCAACGGCGCCAGGAAGACCGGAGTGACCACCAGCGGGAAGGTCAGCTTGCGGGCCAGTCGGGAGCGCAGTGCCCGACCCAGCGGCGCGCGCACCGACGGCGGCGCCAGCTCGCGCAGCAGGGTCAGCGGCGCGCCCATCGCGAAGAACATCGGCACGATCATCAGCAGGGTCACGTTCTGCACCGCGCGCGCCCAGAACAGCACCCCGGCGTAGCTGCCGATGAACGCCGAGCTCACCAGCACCAGCGCCCCGACCCCGCCGGCGACGAAGCTCCAGCACCGGGCGGCCGGCCACTGCCCGCCGCCCCTGGCGCGCAGCCGGCGCACCGAGGCCAGGTACGCCGCGGCGAGCAGCAGCGCGGCGACGGTCGCCGGGGTCAGCTGCCACGCGGTGAACACCCGGACCCAGGTCAGCGGGGGCGGCCCGGGGTAACCGGCGGCCATCACCCGGGCCGCCGCCGCGGCCGACACAGCTGCTTGCACCCGCCCAGCGTGCACCCGGGGGACGTCGAGCACGAAAACGGCTCCCGTCCGAGCTCAGGAACCGCTCAGCGGGTCAGCCGCGCAGGCGGGTCATCTTCGGGTCGAAGAGCGGGTCCTCGGCGACCGTGGCGGTGAGCAGGGTGTCGAAGTAGCCGATGTGCACCTCGGTGCCGGGCACGGCCAGCTCGGCGGGTAGCCAGGCGTAGGCGATGCCGGCACCGATGGTGTAGCCGTACGCCGCGCTGGTCACATAGCCGACCGTCGCGCCGGCCGAGTAGACCGGCTCGCTGCCGAGTACCGTCGCGCCCGGCTGGGTCAGGGTCAGGCAGCTGAGCCGGCGGGTCGGCCGGTCGCGGCGGGCCAGCGCGGCGTCCCGACCGAGGAACTCCGGTTTGTCCGCCTTCACCGCGAAGCCGACGCCGGCCTCCCACGGGTCGTGCTCGTAGCCCATGTCGGTGCCGAACGAGCGGTAGCCCTTCTCCAGTCGCAGGCTGTTGAACGCGCCCCGCCCGGCCGCGATCAGGCCGTGCTCGGCGCCGGCCGCCCACAGCGTGTCCCACAGCTTGAGGCCCTGGTCGGCGGTGGTGTACAGCTCCCAGCCGAGCTCACCGACGTAGGACAGCCGGAGCGCGGTGACTCCCACGTTGCCCAGGTAGGTGCGCCGGCCCCGGAAGTACTTCAGCGCGGCGGCGGAGAAGTCGTCGGTGGTCAACGGCTGCAGCACGTCCCGGGCGCGCGGGCCCCACAGCCCGATGCAGCAGGTGCCCGGGGTGACGTCGTGCACGGCGACCGAGCCGTCGGCGGGCAGGTGCCGGCGCAGCCAGTCGAGGTCGAGGTTGCCGTTCGCGCCGACCTGGAACAGCTCGCGCGCCAGCCGGGCCACGGTGACGTCGCCGCGGATGCCGCCGTCGACGTCGAGCAGCAGCGTGTAGGTCACCGAGCCGACCGACTTGTCGACCGAGCCGGTGCACATCCGGTTCAGGAACGCGGCCGCGCCTGGCCCGGAGACCTCGAGGTGCTTGAGCGCGGACATGTCGTAGATGGCCACGGCCTCGCGGGTGTACTGGGCCTCGGCGCCGACGATCGGCGACCAGTATTGGGCCGCCCAGTCGTCGAGGTCGTTGTTCGGCACCTCGATGTCCCGGCCGTCCAGCAGGGCCGCGTTGGCCTCGTACCAGTGCGGCCGCTCCCAGCCGTTCGCCTCAAGGAAGAACGCCCCCAGCTCGCGTTGGCGCTGGTAGAACGGGCTGGTGCGCAGCGGGCGGGGGTCCTCCATCGGCTGCAGCGGGTGCTTGATGTCGTAGATCTCGGCGAAGTTCTGGCAGCCCCTGGCGACCACGTAGTCCGGTGCCAGGTGATGCTGCTCGAAGCGGTTGACGTCGCAGGCGTGCAGGTCGAACGACGAGCAGTGCCCGTCCACCAGCCACTCGGCCATCGCCCGGCCGACCCCGGCGGAGTGGGTCACCCAGACCGCCTCGGC
>Ga0137415_10001562_pt1 | contig 22721 bp, 20 predicted proteins | sample CZODoug3_1_1_16f_FD_183082 | JGI IMG/M metagenome (GOLD analysis project Ga0137415, IMG submission 183082) | Vadose zone soil fungal communities from Angelo Coast Range Reserve, California, USA - CZODoug3_1_1_16fungal (Hybrid Assembly) | ecosystem: Environmental > Terrestrial > Soil > Vadose...
AATGCTGGTGTCGCTGATCGCCGCAACCATCGTGAGCGCTTCAGCACGGTTTCAGCAGACCGGCGCATCCTCGGCGTTACCGGATGGGACCAGCCCTTGGAATTGGCTCCTCCACTCGGAGATCGAACTACCGACCCACGGACTCACAGTCCGTGGGTCGCTGACGATGTAACCCCTCGAGAATTGGCTCCCCGAGCTGGGATCGAACCAGCGACCCACGGATTAACAGTCCGTTGCTCTGCCAGCTGAGCTATCGGGGAACAGGGCGCCGGCGAGGGGCGGATACCTAGCCGTCGCGGGGCGCGCCTGTCAAGGAGGAACCCGACGGGGTGCGTACCTGGAACCACCTCGCCGCAGCTACCGGGGAGGGCGCTTTCGGATAGGATCCCCGGCCATGTCCGGCCCCGCCGCGCTGCGCGAAGGTGACGGCGTCGCCGTCGTGGCGCCCTCCAGCCCGTTCGATCGGGACCGCTTCGAGCGGGGGGTGCGCGCGCTGCAGGAGATGGGCTTCGAGCCGCGCTTCGGCGAGGGAGTGCACGCCCGCCACGCCGGGTACCTGGCGGGTCCCGACACGCGCCGCCTCGACGAGATGCTACGCGCCCTGCGGGACTCGTCGGCGCGCGCCCTGGTGCTTGCCCGCGGCGGCTACGGTCTCTTGCGTATCGCCCGCGGCATTCCGCAGGAGCTCATCGTCAAGCCGGTGGTGGGCTACAGCGACGCGACCGTCCTGCACGAGCTGTGGTGGCGCGCCAGGATGCCCAGCGTGCACGGCCCCATGTGCACCCAGCTCGGCGACGACGCGACCGCGCTGGCGCGGCTGCGCGCGCTCCTCCTCGGCGCAGTCCCCGAGCCGCTGCGCTGGACCGCGCGAACGGCGCGCCCGGGCCGCGCGGAAGGTCCGCTGCGCGGAGGCAACCTGGCAGTCCTCGCCTCGCTGTGCGGCACGCCTCTGCAGCCCAGCTTCCGCGGCGCCATCGTGCTGCTCGAGGACCTGAACGAGCCGCCTTACCGCCTGGACCGGCTCTGCACCCAGCTCCTGCTCTCCGGCGCGTTCGAGGGCGCGGTCGGCTTCGTGGTGGGCGATCTCGCCGCGGAAGGGGAGGAGAACGACGGGCGCGACGAGGCCGTCGCCGAGCGCCTCTCCACGCTGGGCGTACCGGTCGTGCTCGGCGGCCCCTTCGGACACGCGGGCCGCAACCAGCCGGTCGCGTTCGGCATCCCGCACACCCTCGACGCGGACGAGGGCGCGCTGGTGCAGATCGACCCCATGCTGGAAAAGCGCGGCCGCGTCTGACGCCGTGTTACGGTCGGCCGCGCGATGAACGTCTATCTTCTCGGCATCGCCGGCACCGGGATGGGCTCCTTCGCGGGCCTGCTGCGCGCGGCGGGCCACCAGGTTTCCGGCTCGGACGAGAACGTCTACCCGCCGATGTCCGACAAGCTGGCCGAGTGGCGGATCAAGACGTACACGCCATACGCCGCCGCGAACCTGGAGGCAGCCAAGCCGGACCTGGCGGTGGTCGGGAACGTCATCCGGGCGGAGAACCCGGAAGCCAAGGCCCTCCGCAGGCGCGGCATCCCGCAAATGAGCTTTCCCGAGGCGTTGGAAGAGCTGTTCCTCGCCTCGCGCCATCCCGTGGTGGTGGCCGGCACGCACGGCAAGACCACCACCACCAGCTTGCTCGCGCAGGTGCTGCACCATGCCGGGCGCGATCCGAGCCTCCTGGTCGGCGGTGTGCCGCTCAACTTCAACGAGGGGTTCCGGCTAGGGAAGGGCGAGCACTTCGTGCTCGAGGGCGACGAGTACGACACTGCCTACTTCGACAAGGGGCCCAAGTTCCTGCACTACCGGCCGCGCACCGCGATCGTCACCGGCGCCGAGTTCGATCACGCCGACATCTATCGCGATACGCCGCACTACGAGAGCGCCTTCGAGAAGTTCTACGCGCTGATTCCGCCGGAGGGCTACGCCGCCGCCTGCTCCACCTTCCCCAACTGGAAGCGGCTCGCCTCGTTCGCGCGCTGCCGCGTCGAGACCTACAGCTCCAAGGAGGGCGCGGACGCGGACTGGACGGCGCGCCGCGTCTCGCTCGGTCCCGCCGGCGCATCCTTCGAGGTCGCCTTCCGCAGCTCTCCCGAGCTCCGCGTCACCCTGCCGGCCGCCGGGCGGCACAACGTGGAAAATGCGCTCGGCGTCTACGCGGCGTGCCGCGCGCTCGGACTGCGTCCTGACCACATCGCGTCGGGCTTCGCCTCCTTCCGCGGAGTGAAGCGCCGCCAGGAGCTGCGCGGAGAGCCGCGCGGGATCGCGGTGATCGACGACTTCGCCCATCACCCGACCGCGGTGCGCGAGACAATCGCGGCGGTGGCGGCCCAGTATCCGGGCCGGCGCCTGGTGGCGGTGTTCGAGCCGCGCAGCAACACGGCGATGCGCAAGATCCACCAGCAGGAGTACGCCCACGCCTTCGCCGGTTCGGCCGAGGCGCTGATCAGCCAGCCCACCGCCATCGCCAAGGTGCCCGAGTCGGAGCGCGTGGACGCCCGCCGCATGGCGGAGGACATCTCGGCGGCTGGGACGCCGGCGCGCTGGATGGAAGGCCCCGACGCCATCGTGGCGCTGCTCGCGCGCGAGGCGCGGCCCGGCGACGTGATCCTCGCCATGTCGAACGGCGGCTTCGGCGGCCTGCACAAGAAGCTCCTCGACGCCCTGGCGGCACGATGACGGCCGCGGAGCTGGAGCGCACCTGCGTGGCGGCCGCGCAGGCCGGCGGGCAGGTGCTGCGCGAGCTGTTCGACAAGCCGCGGACGATCGCCCTCAAGGGCCGGATCGACCTGGTCACCGACGCCGATCGCGCGGCGGAGGACCGCATCCTCGCTCTTCTGCGCGAGCGCGCGCCCGGGGCGGCCGTCCTGGCCGAAGAGAGCGGCGAGAGCGGGCGCGGCGAGCTGCGCTTCATCGTCGACCCGCTGGACGGAACGACCAACTACGCCCACGGCTTGCCGCTGTTCGCCTGCACCGTCGCCGCGGAAGTCAGGGGCGAGATCGTCGCGGGCTGCACGGTCGACCCGATGCGCGCCGAGACCTTCCGCGGCCACCGCGGCGCCGGCGCATTCGTCGGCGCGCGGCGCCTGTCGGTCTCCAGCGCCAGCAGCCTCGACCGGGCCGTGGTGTGCACGGGCTTCCCCTACGGGCACCGCGACCGCCTGCCCGAGATGGTCGCCGCGTTCGGCCGCTTCACCGAGCTGGCGCGCGGCACCCGCAGGCTGGGCAGCGCCGCCCTCGACCTGGCCTACGTCGCGTCGGGCCGGCTGGACGTCTTCTGGGAGCAGGGCCTCAAACCCTGGGATATCGCCGCCGGAGTCGTCATGATCCGCGAAGCAGGCGGCCTCGTCACCCGCTTCGACGGCTCCCCCTTGGACATCTCCGACGGCGAAATCCTCGCCACCAACCCCGCCCTGCAAGACCCGGCGCGCGCGGTCCTACGCGAGGCCCGCTCGCGCGCTGGCCAGGTCTAGAAAAAGGTTTCGCCGGTCCTACTTCTGGTACGAGGCCGGCATCGCCGTCAGGTCGTCGCGGCGGTTCTGTCGCCAGGCTTCCTCGTCGTGTCCCGTCGCCTTGGGCTTCTGGTCGCCGAAGCTGATCGCGGTGAGCTGCCTGTCGTGCGCGCCCATCGAGGTCAGGTAGCGCTTGGCCGCGTCGGCGCGCCGTTGGCCCAGGGCGAGGTTGTACTGCTCGGAGCCGCGCTCGTCGCAGTTCCCCTCGATGCGGACCTTGAGGGCCGGGTACTTCGCCAGCACGGTGCCGACCGCGGACAGCTTGTCCTTCGCCTCGCTGGTCAGCGTGGACGAGTCGAACTCGAAGAAGACGCTCACGTTGCGCAGCGCCTCCATCGCCTTCTCCAACTCGGCCTGGCCCTGGGCGAGGTTGCCGTCGGAGGGGGCCGGCTTCGCCGCCTCGGCGACGGCGGGCTTCGCTTCCGGCTTGTTCGCCTCGGCGTCGGGCACCGGCTTCGCGCCGGAGCAGGCCGCGAGGCCCGCGGCAAGCGAAATCGAAACCAGGTGGTCGGTCAGGTACTTCGAGCGCATGGGTTCCTCCTCAGGGTGACGCGCGTTGAAACAATACGTCGCGCTGTTCTATGCCAACGCTGTCTCGCATATGATTTGACCTCAAACAATACGGCGGGCGTCCCTCGCGCATCATACATCGCCCCACACACAGGCTGTGCGCAAGTGCTCGACATCGCTCGCTTCGGGCAGCCGCAAACGGTAGCCTCGAGCGCAGGCGTGGAGCGGCGCGACAGACTGCGAGCCGGGCTGGCCGTCACGGGCGTGCTGCTCGGGACGATGCTGCAGGCGGTCGACGGCAGCATCGTCAACGTCGCCATTCCCCAGATCCAGAACGAGCTCGGGGCCTCGCTCGCCACGGTGGGTTGGGTGGTCACCGGGTACGCGCTGGCCAGCCTCATCGCGATGCCGCTCTCGGCCGGCCTCGCCGCGCGGGTGGGCGTGCGGGCCTACTTCGTCGCCCAGGTCGGCGCGTTCACCTTGGCCTCCGTGGCCTGCGCCGCCTCGCGCACCGCGCCGACCCTGATCGCGTTCCGGGTCCTGCAAGGATTCTCGGCCGGCGGGCTGTTGCCGCTCTCGCAGGGCATCCTCATGTCGCTCTACCCGGGCCAGCGCCGCGGGACCGCGGTGGCGCTGGTAGGGTTCGCCGCCGTGCTCGGGCCGCTGTTCGGACCGCCGCTCGGAGGCCTTCTCACCGATCACTTCGGTTGGCCGACCATCTTCTGGGTGAACGTCCCGCTGGGACTCGCAAGCCTGCTGCTCTTGCGCAACCTCCACGTGCAGCCGGCTCCGCGCCCGGAAGGCATGGACCTCCAGGGGGCGGCGCTTCTCGCGGCCGGCCTCGTCTCGCTGCAGCTCGGCTGCGCCCACCGGGCGTGGCTGCTCGCTCCCGCTCTGATCTTCGGGTGGCTCTTCGTCCGGCGCGAGCGCACCGCCCGTTCTCCGGCGGTCGATCTCTCGGTGCTGCGGTACCGGCCGCTCGCCGGAACGCTGGCTGCAGCTCCGCTGTACGGCATCGGGCTGTATGCGAGCATCTTCCTCATTCCGCTCCTCTTCGAGCGGCAGCTCTCCATGACCGCCGCGCAGACGGGCCTCGCGCTCGCCCTGGGCGCCGTGACCAGCGGCGTCTTGATCGTCTCCGCGCAGCCGCTCCTCTCGAGGTTCCGGGCGCGCTCTCTCTGCGCAGCGGGAGCGGTGCTGTTCGCGGTGGCCATGCTGCTCCTTTCGCGGATCGCGCTGCGCTCCTCCGGCGACGTGTACCTCCCGCAGGCGCTGCGCGGCGCCGGGACGGGGCTCCTGTACATCGGGATGAACGGATTTGCGTTCGAGGGGATCGACGGCCACGACCTCTCCACCTCGGCAAGCCTCTTCTACATGCTGCGCCAGTTGGGCGGCACGGCGGGCGTCGCGCTGGCGGCGTCCGCCCTGGACGGATTCGGGCAGACCGGAATGGTCGCCGCCCTGCTGGTGCTGGCAGCGGCGGCGCCGCTCTCGCTGGTCCCGATGGCGGCGGCGCGCCGGGCGGCGAGCGCGGGGGAAAAGGCGGGTGTCAGCGCATGAGCGCGAGGTACAGGCCGATGCCGACGCCGACGCAGGCCGCGATCCCCCGCAGCACGCTCGCCGGCAGCCGGCGCGCAACGCGCACTCCGGCCCAGCCCCCGATGACGGATCCGAGCCCGAGCGGAAGCGCGGCAGGGAAATCGAGCGCCCCGGTCGGATGCAGCGTTTCCAGCGCCACGAAGGTGAGCGCGGCGACCGCGTTGTTGATCATCGCATTCAGGATGCGCAGCGCATTCAGCTCGCCGATCGGACGGGGCAGGAGAAGCCCCATGCCGGCGAGGTACGGGATGCCCTGGGCAGCACCGAAGTATCCGCCGTAGACGGAGACGGCGAAGGGCACCGCCACCGTGGCGGCCGGGTACCCGTGCTCCGGGCGGTGGCGCGCGAGCCAGCGGTTCACCAGAGGCTGGATCGCGATCAGGATGGCGGAGACGACCAGGAGCCAGGGGACCACGCGTGCGAACACGCGGCCGCCGAGGCTGAGCAAGAGCCACGCACCGAGCAGGCCGCCTAGCGCGGAGGGAAGGAGCTGGCGCCGGGCGTCGCGCCGCAGCCCGGCGGACAGCTCGCGCCAGTACCCGCCGGTAGAGGCGATGATCCCGGGAAGCAAGCCCACCGTGCAGGTCGTATTCGCCGCCAGGGGCGAGAGGCCGGCCACGCCGATGAGCACGGGGAAGGCGAGCAGGGTGCCGCCGCCGGCCGCGGCATTCACGCTGCCGGCCAGCAGGCCGGCCAGGAAGATCCACAGTTCCGTCGGCACGGCCTGCATCCTCGCTCAACGCGCGGAAAACGGAAGGTCCGCGGGCGAGGAGGAGCGGACCGGCCTGCGCCGATGCTCAGACGGTGCGGCGGCGTCCGCCCGCCAGCGCCAGGTAGGCCCAGAGGACGATGATTGCTCCCACGATGGACGAGATCCAGCCGCCGGGGGTGAATCCCCAGCTGCCGTCCGCGGCCGAACGGTTGCCGAACAGCGCGTGTCCGATGAGTCCGCCCACCAGCGAGCCGACCATGCCCAGCACGGCGGTGGCGAGCCAGCCCATCGGCTGGCGCCCGGGAAAGATCGCGCGGGCGATGAGGCCGATGACGAGGCCGAAAACCAGGAATCCGATGATGCTCATACGTGCTTTCCCCCAAGGTGGTCTGGGCGGCAAGGTATGCACGGCGGGGGCGCCCGCGCCTGCCCGCGCGGCAGGAGAGCGGGGGCGGGCGCCGCGGCAGGACCTCAGCGCACCCGCACGGCGTAGCGCATGCGCGCGATCGCGATCAGGAGCGCTCCGATCGCGGCGCCCAGCACCCAGCCCGCCACCACGTCGGAGGGATAGTGCACACCGAGGTACACGCGCGAGATGCCCACCAGGACCGCCAGCGCGATCGCGAGCGGCGCAACCGGCGGCGCGGCCCAGCTGACCACGGCCGCCGCCGCCGCCGTGTCCGCGGCATGCGCCGAGGGGAACGACTTGCCCGAACCGCAGCCCAGCGGCGCGCGCACCGAGGCGAGCGAACGGCAGGGCCGCGGGCGCTCGATGACCGGCTTGACCACGCGTACCGAGACGAGGTCGGCGGCGCCCACGGCGAGGACAAGGAGCACGGCCGCCAGCCAGCGGTGCGGCGAACGCAGGCCCAGGTAGACGGCGAAGGCCGCCGCGAGCGCCAGCAGCACGCCGCGATTCGAGGCTGCCGCCATCACGACGTCCAGCGCCGGCGATCCGCGGTCGTTGACCAGGCGCAGGAGCTGGAGATCCACGGGCGGCGGCACGGCGCAAAAGGTATCATGCCGGCGGCTGCTCGCTCGCTTGCCGCCGCGCGGCGAGCCGCGGGACGCTCCCGGTGATAACACTGCGGTAGGAGGTGCCGATGGCGCGGATGGTGAAGTGCGTCAAGCTCCAGCGCGAGCTGCCCGGTCTCGAATTCAAGCCGTTCCCCAACGACCTGGGGCAGCGCATCTATGACAGCGTCTCGCAGGACGCCTGGAAGATGTGGCTCGAGCATTTCAAGATGATCATGAACGAATACCGGCTCGCCGGGGGGAGCGAGCAGGCGAACCAGGTCCTCTTCGACCAGGCCGAGAAGTACTTCTTCGGGGAAGGCGCGGCGCTCCCGCCCGATTACAAGCCGCCGCAAGCCAAGGGATAGGGTGCGGGGTCCCGGCGACATCCTGATCGTCTCCTGCTACGAGCTGGGGCGCCAGCCGGTCGCGGCGGCGACCGCGCTGGCCGAGCTGCGCCGGTCGGGATTCGAGCCTGCCGCGCTGGACGTGTCGGTGGACGCGGTCGACGAAGGGATGCTCCGGCGCGCCAGGCTGGTCGCCATCTCGGTGCCCATGCACACCGCCCTCCGACTCGGAGTGCGCGTAGCGGAGCGGGCGCCGGAGGGTGCGCACGTCTGCTTCTTCGGTTTGTACGCGCAGCTCAACGCGGAGCACCTGCTGGAACGGCACGCGGATTCGGTGATCGGTGCCGAGTCGGACGTGCCGCTGCGCCTGCTCGCGGAGGCCCTGGAACGCGGAGATGCCGCCGCGGTTCCCGGGCTGCGCACCGCCGGCGGGGCGCTCCTCGCAGAGCGCGAGAAGCTGGCTCCTGCGGTGCCGAGCCGCGCCGGGCTTCCGATGCTGGGCAGGTATGCGCGGCTCGAGATCGAGGGCGAGACGCGGCTGGTCGCCTCCGTCGAGGCCTCGCGAGGTTGCAAGCACCTGTGCCGCCACTGTCCGATCGTGCCCGTGTACCGGGGGCGCTTCGTCGCGGTGCCGCGCGAGACGGTGCTACAGGACATCGCGCAGCAGATCGAAGCGGGCGCGCGCCACGTGACCTTCGGCGACCCCGATTTCCTGAACGGGCCGACGCACGCGCTGCGGATCGCGCGCGAGATGCACGACCGCTGGCCGGAGATCACCTTCGACGCGACGATCAAAATCGAGCATCTGCTCCAGCACCGCCAGGTCCTTCCGGAGCTGGCCGCCAGCGGTTGCCTGTTCATCACCAGCGCCGTCGAGTCGCTCAACGACTCGGTGCTCCTCGCGTTGCGAAAGGGCCACACGGCGGCCGACGTGCCCGTCGCCTTGCGCCTGGTCCGCGCCGCCGGTATCGATCTGCGGCCCACGCTGTTGCCCTACACGCCGTGGGCCGGCCTGCGCGACGTCGCCGAGCTGTTCGACTTTGCCGTCCGTCACGATCTGATCGAGCAGATCGACCCGGTCCAGTACACGCTGCGGCTGCTCATCCCTCCCGGGTCCGCGATCCTGGAAGGGGACGAGCCGCGGCCGTGGTTGGGGAAGCTCGAGCCCGATCAGTTCGGCTGGAGCTGGACCCATCCGGACCCGCGCGTAGACGAGCTCTGGCGCGCCTCCGCGGCGCTGGCCAAGGCGCAGGCGGAGGCCGGCGCCGATGCGATGGACACCTTCCGGAGGCTGCGCGCGCTCGCAGACGCGCGGCCCCACGCAGCGCCCAGGCGCGCCTCTCGAAAGGTGGCGCGGCTCACCGAGCCCTGGTTCTGTTGAACGGAGCCCACCACCGGCCAGGTCGGCCGGACCTAGCCCCAACTCAAGCTGTTGGGTTGGTTGCGATCCGGAGCTTCGGGTCGAGCACCGGATCGATGAAGGATCCTGCGCGGCGCAGCGCGGCCTCCACTTCTTCCGGCGTCTCGCCGCGAGCGAAGGCGAATCCCAGGTAGCTCGCGCCTTCGGGGAGGGGAACCAGCTCCTCGTCGGGGTGCGCCGTCACCACCACGTCGGTGACGCCCGGCACCGCGCGCGCCTGGGCGAGGCCGCGCACCTCGCGCAGCACGCCCCCGCGGCGGATGGGCAGCATGAGCACGCCCGCCGCGGCGCGCTCCCGGACGACCGCCGGTGGCCGGCCGAGGGCGTGCAGCAGGAGCAGCTCCTCGAGAGTGACGCCCACGCCGAAGCGCAGCGCGCGGCCGCACAGCCCGCCGATCGATCGCGCCGCAACCTCCAGGATGCGCGGTCCTTCCCGGGTCAGCCGGAGCTCGGCGTGGATGGGTCCGTGGGTGAGCCCGAGCGCCCGCGCCGCCGATGCGGTCGCGCGCGCCACCTCACGCTGCAGTTCGTCCGGGTGACGCGACGGGGTGACGTACAGGGTCTCCTCGAAGTACGGACCGTCGAGCGGGTCCGGCTTGTCGAACAGCGCCAGGACGGTCAGCTCGCCCCGCGTCAGCAGCCCCTCTACCGCCACTTCGGGACCGGCGAGGAACTCCTCGACCAGCACGCTGGACAGCTCCGCGTCGCGGCGGACCGCCACTTGCGGCGACCGGAGGAGGCGGGCGACGCGGTCGAGAGCGGCGCGAAGGTCGGCCGGGCCGTCCGCGCGGATGACGCCGCGGCTCCCCGAGAGCACCAGAGGCTTCACCACGCAGGGAAAGGACACGCCCTCCGGAATCGCGCCGTCCAGCGGCACGATCTGGAAGCGCGGGACCGGGACGCCGGCGCTGCGCAGGCGCTCCCTCGAGAGGCGCTTGTTCCGCGCCGCCTCGGCTGCCTCGGGCGGGTCGTGCGGCAATCCGAGCAGCCGCGCCGCGCGGGCGGCGATGACCGCCGTCTGGTCGTCGGTGCCGAGGATGGCCGCGGGTTTGCGCGGACGCACGGCCTCGGCGAGCGCGCGGGACGCGCCGTCGGGGTCGGTGAAGTCCAGCGGGAGCGAGCCTTCCGTCCACTGCTCGGCGAGCACGTGGCACCGGTCGGAGGCGACGAAGAGGTCCACACCGAGCCGCGCGGCCGCGGCGACCAGATCGTCGCCGCGATAGCTGCTCTGCGGAAGGAGCACGGCCACGCAAGGACGCATCCCGCCAGCATAACGGCGCCCGCTCCCGCAAACGAGCGCCGCGCACCATCGGTCGGGTGCCGTCCTGGCGCGATCTGCCGGGAAGGCAACGCGTTTCTCGCGGCGCCGCCGCGCCTCGGTCAGGGATCCGACTCGCAGAAGCTGCCGCTGCGCGTATCGATCGCGGTCCGACCTGCGGAGAGAACCGATGACCGAGATCGCCCGCCCCCTGCAGCTGGTTCCCGGCGCGCCCTCCGATCGGGTGACCGCGCACGTGCGCCTGGAGCCCGCGCCGGACGGCCGGCTGGTCGTGAAGTGGCGCGAGCGGGACGGCGCCGGACGGCGCATGGGGCTCGACGCGACCCCGGTCACGGTAGGCGCGCATGCGCACAACGAGGTGGTGCTGGAGGACCGTTTCGTCTCCGGCTTCCATTGCCGGCTGCACCAGCGAGACGGGCGCGTCTGGGTGAAGGATCTCGGCTCCACCAACGGGACCATCGTGGACGGCGCGCGGATCGCGGAGGCGGAGGTGTCCGCCGGGTCCACGCTGCGCGTCGGATCGCAGGTCCTGCGGATCGAGCGCGACTCGCCCTCGGCGCCGGCGCCGCTCCCGGGCGTGATCACCTGCGACCCGGTCCTGGGCGGCGCGCTGGAGATGCTCCGCCGCGCGGCGCCGTCGCGGTTGCCGGTGCTCATCCTGGGAGAGAGCGGCAGCGGCAAGGAGGTCGCGGCGCGGGCAGTGCACGAGCTGTCGCGGCGCGCCGGCGAGGCGTTCGTCCCGGTGAACTGCGGAGCCATCTCGCCGGAGCTGGCCGAGGCCGAGCTGTTCGGGCACGAGCGGGGAGCATTCACCGGCGCGGTCGGGTCGAGCCCGGGTGCGTTCGGCGCGGCCGATGGCGGGACCTTGTTCCTGGACGAGATCGGCGACCTCCCACTTGCGTTGCAAGTGAAGCTCTTGCGCGCGCTCGAGGCCGGCGAGGTGAAGCCGGTGGGTTCTCCCCGCCCGCGCCGCATCGACGTGCGCATCCTCTGCGCCACGCACCGCGATCTGAGGAAGCTCGTCCGGGCCGGGTCGTTCCGCGAGGACCTCTACTACCGGCTGGCGGGGCTCTCGGTGGAGCTGCCGCCGCTGCGCGAGCGCAAGGAGGACATCGTTCCGCTGGCCGAGCACTTCCTCGCGCAGGAGCACGACGGCGTCCAGCGCGGCTTCTCGGCCGACGCGCGGGCGCGCCTCGTCGCCCATCGCTGGCCCGGGAACGCGCGCGAGCTGCGCCACGTCGTCCAGCTCGCGGTGGTGCTCAGCGACGGCGCGACCATCCGCGGATCCGCGCTGCGCATGGACGACGGGTCGCGCCGTTGCCCGGAAGCGAGCGAGGCAAACGACCCGCGGGAGCTGGTCGACCTGCGCGGCCGGACGCTGGAGCAGATCGAGGCGCTGGCGATCCGCGCCGCCTGGGAACGGCACGGTGGCCAGCGCGGGGCCATGGCGCGCGAGCTGGGAATCGCGCGGTCCAGCTTGTTGCGCAAGCTCGACGAGCTGGGGTTGCGCCAGCCCGCCCCAGCGGGCGCATAGAGCCGGGGTCAGATGCTGTCGAGGTAGGTGTAGCCCCGCATGGCCTGCTCGTAGAAGTCGGTCAGCGAGACGGACTCCTTGGGCTTGACCGAGCCTTCCCTGACCTTCGCGTCCAGCGCCTGCTTCACGCGCTTGGCGAGGTCGCTCGGCTCGTACTGCACGCGCACGAGCACGCGCTCCAGCGTGTCCCCGGGGATGACCTCCTCGATGTAGTAGTCCTCGGGATCCTCGTCGTCGACGAACACGTGCACTTCATGCACGCGGCCGAAGAGATTGTGCATGTCGCCCATGATGTCCTGGTAGGCGCCGGTGAGGAACATCCCCAGGTAGTAGGGCTCGCCTTCGCGCAGCGGGTGCAGGGCGATGGTCTCGTCGACGGTCTCGTTCTCGATGAAGCTGTCGATCTTCCCGTCCGAGTCGCAGGTGATGTCCACGATGGTGGAGTCGCGGGTGGGCACCTCGTCGAGCCGGTGCAGCGGCGCGATGGGGAAGAGCTGATCGATGGCCCAGTGGTCGGGCGCGCTCTGGAAGACGGAGAAGTTCGCCATGTACTGGTCGGCCAGCCGGTCTTCCAGCCCCCGGGTCTGGCCGGGCACCCGCTTGCGACGCTTGTTGATGCCCACCAGCTTGCGGCACAGGCGCCAGAACAGACCCTCCACGATGGCCCGCTCCTCGAGGCCGAGGATGCCGAGCTTGAACATCGTCAGGGCCTGCTCCTTCTTGGCGACGGCGTCGTTGTAGGTCTCCCCCGAATTTTTCGGCGTCAGCCCCGCCACGATCTCGCGCATCTCGCGGACGATCGGCGTGTCGGGCGCGTCGGGGAGCGGTGCAACGACGCCGTCCGACGACTCCACTCCATTCTCGCCGAATTCGATGTGACCGAAGACGTTCATCAGGATGCAGGAGTGGTGCGCGGTCAGCGCGCGCCCGGATTCGCTCACGATGTGCGGCTCGGGCACGCCTTCGTTGGTGCAGATCTGCTGGACCGTGTAGACGACGTCGGCGGCGTACTCTTCGACCGAGTAGTTGAGGGACGAGACGTAGGAGTTGCTGCGCGCGCCGACGTAGTCGACCCCCAGGCCGCCGCCGACGTCGAAGTATTCGAGGCCGACCCCCATCTTGCGCAGCTTGGCGTAGATGCGCGCGCCCTCGTTCACCACGTCCTTCACGGTGCGGATGTCGGTGAGCTGGCTGCCCACGTGGAAATGGAAGAGCTTCGCGGCGCCCGTAAGGCCGCGCTGCTTGAGCATCCGCACCGCCTGGATCAGCTCCGGCGTGGTGAGCCCGAACTTGGCGAAGTCTCCCGAGGACGACTCCCACTTGCCGGTGCCCTTGGTGGAGAGCTTGCTGCGCAGCCCGATCAACGGCTGCACGTTCATCTCCTCCGACAGACGGAGCAGCTCGGGCAGCTCCGAGAGCTTCTCGATCACCACGATGATCTTGCGGCCGAGCTTGCGTCCCAAGAGCGCCAGGCGCAGGTACTCCTCGTCCTTGTACCCGTTGCAGATGGTGAGCGCCTCGGGGTCGGTGTTGAGCGCCAGCACGATGAGCAACTCGCCCTTGGAGCCCGCCTCCAGCCCGAAGTGATAGGGCGCGCCCGCGTCGAGGATCTCCTCGACGACCTCGCGCATCTGGTTCACCTTGGTGGGGTAGACGCCGAAGTACTGCCCCTTGTAGCCGTGCTGCGCGATGGCGCTGCGGAACGTCTCGTTGAGCTGCTTGACGCGCGAGCGCAGCACGTCCTGGAAGCGAACCACGCAGGGGAAGCCCAGTTTGCGTTCGCGGATGTCGTCGACCACGTCCATCAGGTCGATCACCGGGCCGGGCTGCCCATTGGGATGGACGACGAGGTGGCCCTTCGAGTTGATGTTGAAGTACCCCGCGCCCCAGTTGGGGATGTTGTAGAGCTGGAGCGCGCGTTCGATGGACCAGTCCTGCGGATGCAGCATCGAGGCTCTGTGCCACAACGCACGCCGGGATCACAAGATGCGAGATCGATTTTGTCGGCAGGGCCTAGCGCCGCGCCGCCTGCGCTCGTCCAGGTCCTCGACGGCGCTCTCGAAGCGGCGCTGGTGCGGCGCGCGAGGCGCGCCATCGCCAGGCTGGGCGCGGCGCGGCTGCGGCAGAGCTACTTCACGACCTTCTGGATGCCACGCGGCGAGCCGCCCGCCAACGCAGTCGAAGAGGCCGTCCTGGCGCTCTGGTCCCTGGCTGCTCCGGACCGGCGGTGCGCCGGGGCGGAGTGGTGGATCGGACGGTCGTACACGAACGAAGTGCCGATCGGGTTCCACTTCGACCAAGACGTCCGCGCAGCGCGCGGGCTGCGACACCCGCTCCTGTCCAGCGTGTTCTTCTTCAACCGCGTGCGGGGTGGCCAACTGGCGGTCACCGACCAGCGCGCGGGCCACGGGGGCCGGCCGACCCCGGCCGTTGCCGGTGAATTGCAGGTGGTTCCCCCGCGGCCGAACCGGTACGCCGTGTTCGACGGAGCGCTCTTCCACGGCGTGCTGGATGCGCGGGGGCGCACCCCGGGGCGGAAGGTGCCGGGGCCCCGAGGCAGGCTCCGCATCACCCTGGTGGTGAACTTCTGGGACCGGCGGCCGGCCGGCGTCCCCCGGTGGCGCGATGCGCGCGTCTACCGGGCGCTGGCCCCCGGGCGGGCGCCGGAATAGAACTGCCGGCGATGCACCTGGCGGGACAGACCGAAGCGGACCTGGCCGCGTGGGCGATCTCGCGCGGGGCGCCGCCCGGCGGCGCGCGCGTACTCGCGCGCGCCCTCGTCGCCGGGCTGGCCGGAAGGCCGGTGCGCGACCCCCCGGCGCGCGGCCTCTTCGCCGAGGCGCAGGGCCGCTTCGAGACGGCCCTGCCGGCGGCGGAGGTGGCGCGCGACGCGGACGGCACGGTGCGGTTCGCCGTGCGCCTCCGCGACGGCAACGTCGTCGAGGCGGTCGCCATCCACCAGGCGGCCTCGCGGCTGCGCGCGAGGGAACGGTGGACGGTCTGCCTGTCCAGCCAGGTCGGATGCGCGCGCGGCTGCGTGTTCTGCGAGACGGGCAGGCTGGGCCTTTTGCGGAATCTCGACGCATCGGAGATCGTCGCCCAGTACGCCGTGGTCGCGCGGCATCTCGGGTTCGCTGCGCGCAACGTGGTCTTCATGGGGATGGGCGAGCCCCTCGACAACCTGGAGGCCGTCTTGCGCGCCGTCGCGGTGTTGCGCGAGCCCGGCGGGTTCGCCGTGCCGGAGCGGCGCATCACCGTGAGCACCGTCGGAATCGTGCCGCGGATGGACGAGCTATTCGCGCGCTCGCGCGTGAACGTCGCGGTTAGCCTGCACGCCGTCGATCCGGCGGCGCGTCTCGCCCTCCTGCCGGTCGCGCGGCGCTGGAGCCTGGACGAGCTGCGCGCCGCCATCGGTCGGGCGCCGCGCACGGTGCTTCTGCAGTGGACGCTCATCCAGGGAGTGAACGACTCCGACCGCGAGGCCGATGCGCTGGCCGCGTTCGCGCGCGGCCTGGACGTTCGGGTAAACCTCATCCCGCTCAACCCGGGCCCCGATCCGCGCCAGGTGGCGCCGTCCTTCGACCGCTGCCGGGCGTTCCAGAGGCGCCTCGCCGGGAGCGGGGTGCGCACGCTCCTGCGGCTTCCGCACGGTCAGTCGGTGGGCGGCGCTTGCGGTCAGCTCGCCGGATCCCTGCGCGCCCGAGCGCAAGGCTGAGCGTAGACCCTGGGAGTGTGCTCGCGCCTGCAATTCCGCCGGCGGTCACCTGACAGCGGCAGCGGGCGGACGTACCTTTGGCGGCCATGGATGCCAGTGGAAAGAGAAGATGGCCGATCGTCGTAGGCGCCGTCGTCGGCGCGCTGGTCCTGGTGGTGATCATCGGGTTGTTCGTGCTCGACTCGGTCCTCACCAGCAAGGCGCACGACGAGGCGACGAAGCTGTCTCAGCAGCTGGGACGGCCGGTGACGATCGGGTCGGTGTCCACCAAGATGCTCACCGGATTCGGGGCGGCGGTGAAGGACGTCGGCATCGGCCCCGCGGCGGGCGAGGGGGTTCCGCTCGCGCAGGTCAAGCGGGTCGACGTCCGCGTCGCGCTCCTGCGCGCGATCTTCAGCCGTGGCAAGAACGTGGTCATCCGCTCCGCCGAGGTAGACGGGCTGAACGTGAACCTGATCCGCTTCGGCGACGGCACCACCAACCTCGAGCGTCTGCAGGACAAGCTCGCCCAGACCCAGCCGAAGGAGAAGAAGGCGCCCGAGGAGCAGAAGCAGGGCGATCTCTCCTTCCTGCGGGTGGACCACGCCGCGCTCCGCGATGCCCGCATCGCGCTGGTGGATCGATCCGGGCGTGAGCAGAGGCAACTGGCCATCCAGCATCTCGACGTGACCCTCGACGATCTGCGCGCGGGCAAGCCGCTCGACGTGGTGGTGACCGCGGCCGTTCTCGCCGAGCAGAAGAACTTCGAGCTCAGGCTGCACGCAGCGCCGCTTCCCCCCACCTTGATGCCCACGCCGGAGCGGGTCACCCTCAAGGTCCAGCCCATCGATCTATCTCCGCTGGCCCCCTACGTGCCCAAGGACATCGGGCTGCAGGCGGGCCGCCTGGACGCGAACTTCGACGCGCAGCTAGGCGCGATGGTGCCGGGCGGCAAGGGCCCGACCAGCATCCAGGGCGCGGTGCATGCGCTGGGGCTCAAGTTCGCCGGGGCGGAAGGCGGTAAGGCCCTGGACGTCGTGCTCGACAGCGACGTGAAGGGCGATGCCGGCAAGGGGGAGGTGCAGATCTCCAAGCTGCGCCTCGACCTGGGCCCCGCCGGCATCACGGGTCAGGGGCGCGCCTCGGGCCTCAACACGCCGTCTCCGCGCATCGAGGGCCTGGAGATCCGGAGCCACGACCTCGACCCGGCCCGCCTGGCCGCGTACTACCCGCCTCTGGCGAAGCAGCTCAAGGGCCAGATCGCGGGACCGATCGGCCTTCTCGTCCAGGCGAGCGGAACGCAGGCTTCGCAGGCCCTGGAACTGCGCGTCGATCTCACGCCGGTGAAGCTCGTCCTTCCGCAGACCATGACCAAGGCGGCGGGTGCGCCCATGACGCTGGTCGCGCACGTGAAGGGTGCTTCGCAAGGCAAGCTCGCCTTCGACGCGAATCTCGATCTCGCCGGGGCGGACCTGCGACCCGGGCAGTCGCTGGACAAGGCGCCGGGTCAGCGGCTGGAGCTTTCCGCAAAAGGGACGCGCACCAGCTCGGGGACGACCGCCAACCCGCAGCAGCGGATGGACCTGGAGTCCGTCGCGCTCCACGTGCTGGGCGACCGCATCGACGCGCATGGCTGGTTGGAAACGAAGGGCGTGGGCGACAGGGCGACCAAGCAGTTCGACCTGCTGGTGACCAGCGACCACCTCGACCTCGACCGGATGCTCCTCCCCTCCACGTCGCAGAAGAAGGAGCAGAAGCCGCCGCCCGATCCGAAGACGTTCGCCGGTCTCTCCGGGCACGCGACGGCGAAGCTCTCCCGCGTCGCCTACAAGAAGCAGCAGTTCCAGAACGTGGTCGCGGAAGTGACGATGAAGGAGGACCAGATCGACGTGCAGACCGCGTCCATCCAGGGGCTCGGCGGTCAGATCGACGCGGGCGGAACGCGCATCAAGCTCGCGCATCCCAAGGAACCCTGGCACGTGGCGACCAAGATGCGCGGGATCGACCTCGAGAAGGCCTCCGCGATGGGCTCGCCGAAGAAGGTGCTGGGAGGTCGCTTCGACGGCGACGTCACGCTGGACGGCCGCGGGGAGGACATCACCGACCTGACCAAGTCGCTTTCGGGGGTGATGATCGGGCACGTGCTGGACGGCAAGTTCTACGGCAAGGACATCGTGGCCTCGGCGGCATCGCCGGTGTTGGGAGCGCTTCCGGGAGCGCTGCGCGGGAAGGTGCCGCAGAGCGGGGCGACCGACTTCGGCAAGGACCTGCCCTTCGGGCTCACGCTCAAGGACGGGTGGGCGCGGCTGAAGGAGCCGCTCAAAGCGTCGACGCCGCAGGCGGACATGAGCTTCTCGGGCGGCCTCCGGCTGGACGGCACGCTGGACATGCCCGGGACGGTCGCGCTGACCCCGGCCACCGTGCAGCAGCTCACCGGCGGGCGCGTGAAGCTCGACACCAACGTGCCGGTCGGCCTGCGCCTCGTTGGACCCGCTACGAGCCCGCGCATCGCCGACCTGGACGTCCGGGGCGCGGTCGAAGCCATCGTGAAGTCCGCCGGGTCGAGCCTGATCTCGGGCGTCCTCGGCGGTCCCGCCGATCAAAAGAAGGAGCAAGGACACCAAGTCGCGCAGCAGAAGCAGCAGGAAGTGGAGCAGAAGGCGCAGCAGCAGGCGGACAAGGCGAAGCAGGATGCGGCGAACAAGCTCAAAGGCCTGTTGGGACGCTGACATCGGGCCGGTGCAGATTTCGCTCGCGCTTCGCCTCGGCACCAGATAGATAGGGCCCTGTTCCACTTCTCCTGCGCAAACAAACGCAACAATCATGGCCCAACGAAACAGGGATGGTTCGTTCCGCGCTCTCATCGAGCGGTTCGCGCAAGACTTGAGCTCCGCCATCGGCGAGCTGGTGCAGCGCCAGGTGAGGGACGCGGTCGCGCGCGCATCTTCAGGCCGCCTGGAGCCCGACGGGCGCCGGGCCGGCCGCCTGTGCCCGGTTCCCGGCTGCGGCGAGGCCGGAGCCGGACCGCGCAACCGGTGGTTCTGCCGCGACCACGCGAAGAAGCTCTCCGCGGCGGAGCAGAAGAGCATCGTCGAGCGCAACAAGCGGCTCGCGGCCGAGGGGAAGCTGCCCACCGCCGTTCCCGCGCAGCGCATCGTGCGGTTGCCGCCCAAGGCCCCGAGGGCCCGCCGCACGCTGGACATGAGCTGCCGCGTGGACGGCTGCCCCAACCGGTCGCGCGGTCCGCGCGCCGGATTCATCTGCGACCTGCACCGCGCCCAGCTCGCCCCCGAGGAGCAGCGCGATGCGCGGGAGCGCTGGAACGCGCGCCACCGCGGCGGCGCACCGGCGGCGGAAACCCAGGTGCGGCACGACACGCCCGTGATTGCGCCCGTGCCGCCCATCGTGCGCAAGGCGGAGCCGGCGGCCGAGAGCTCGTAACGCCGGGCCGGCTGCTGTAACGATCGCCTTCGCATCGGGACGGGAGCCACTGATGCGCATCCGATCGTCGGAGATCACCCCCAAGGCGCTCTACCTGCGCCGACGCGAGTTCCTTTCCCTGGGAGCAGCCGGGGCCGGCGCGCTGCTGTTTGCCGGCGGCGCCAGGGCGGCGGCCGAGACGCCCCACGGCCGGAAGCTCGAGGGCGTGAAGCCAGGGCAACCTTCCAGCGACGAGAAGAAGAACTCGTTGGAGGAGATCACCCACTACAACAACTTCTACGAGTTCGGCACCGACAAGGACGATCCGGCGCGCCACGCATCGAAGCTGCAGACGCGGCCGTGGGCGGTGAAGGTGGAGGGCGAGTGCGCGAAGCCGCGCACCTTCGACATCGAGGAGCTGCTCAAGCTGCCCATCGAGGAACGCGTCTACCGGCTGCGTTGCGTCGAGGCGTGGTCGATGGTCATTCCCTGGGACGGCTTTCCGCTCTCCGCGCTGCTCGAGAAGGTGCAGCCCACTTCGCGCGCCAAGTACGTCGCGTTCGAGACCGCGGTGCAGCCGCAGAACATGCCCGGCGTGCGGGCGTTCGGGGCGCTCCCGTTTCCCTATCTAGAGGGCCTGCGCATCGACGAGGCGATGCACCCGCTCACGTTGCTCGCCGTCGGCATCTACGGGGAAGAGATGCCCAAGCAGGACGGCGCTCCCATCCGCCTGGTGGTGCCCTGGAAGTACGGGTTCAAGTCGGCCAAGTCGCTGGTCAAGATCCGGCTGCAAGAGACGCAGCCGCCCACCACCTGGTCGCAATACGCGGGCGGCACCGAGTACGGGTTCTACGCCAACGTGAATCCCGAGGTCGACCATCCGCGCTGGAGCCAGGCCAAGGAGCGGCGCATCGGCGAGCTGTTCCGCAAGCCCACCCAGAAGTTCAACGGCTACGCGGACCAGGTGGCGAAGCTCTACGCCGGTATGGATCTGAGGAAGTTCTTCTGATGGGGAAGGCTGCGAGGCAGCCGTGGCTCAAGCCGTTGGTCTTCGCCGCCGCGCTCTCGCCGCTCCTGTGGCTCGCCTCCCGCGCCGTGCGCGGGACGCTCGGTCCCGATCCGGTCGCCGAGGTGCTGAACCGGCTGGGGTTGTACGCGATCTCGCTCCTCTTCTGCTCGCTGGCCTGCACGCCGCTGCAGATGGTCCTGGGTTGGAGCTGGCCTTTGCGGGTGCGCCGGATGCTGGGGCTCTTCGCGTTCTTCTACGCGTCCCTGCATCTGTCGACGTACCTGTTCGTCGACCAGGGCCTTGACTTCCGCGGAGTCGCCAAGGACGTCGCCAAGCGGCGTTTCGTCACCGTGGGGTTCGCCGCCTGGTGCACGCTCGTCCCACTCGCGATCACCTCCACGCAGGCCTGGGTGAAGCGGCTCGGTTTCCGCCGCTGGAAGTCGCTCCACCGCCTGGCGTACCTGGCCGGAGGTCTGGCCTGCGTCCATTTCATCTGGCGCTTCAAGACCGCCTTGCTCCAGCCGCTCCTTTTCACCGCCGTCCTGGCGCTGCTGCTCGGGGTCCGCGTGACCGCTCGACTGCGCTCAGCTCCGCGGAAGGTGCCCGTCTCCTCGGAGTCGGGGTAGACTCGGGCGAAGATGGCGCGGGCAGCGACGGTTCTCATCGCGGACGACGACGGCAGCATGCGGCAGACGATGGAGGAGATCGTCCGCTCCGCGGGCATGCGTCCGCTCGCGGTCGCCTCGGGCGAGGAGGCGCTGCGGGCGCTGCAGTCGAATCCCGTCGACGTGATGCTGCTCGACGTGCAGATGCCGGGCATCGGCGGCCTGGAGGTCCTCCGGCAGGTGCGCGAGAAGCACACCGACATCGGCGTGATCATGATCTCGGTCCTCAAGGAGGTCCCGGTCGCCGTCGAGGCGATGCGCCTGGGCGCGCTCGACTACGTCACCAAGGACTTCTCGCCTCCCGAGCTCAACGCGCGGGTGGCGAAGACGCTGGACCAGCTCAAGTCCGCCCGCGAGCTCGCGTGGCTGCGCGAGGAGCAGGCGAGCCGCGACCAGAAACCGATGGTGCTGGGTCACACCGCCGCCATGCGGACCGTCGCCGGGATCGCCGAGAAGATCGCTTCCAAGCCCGTCACGGTGCTGATCACCGGGGAGAGCGGGACCGGCAAGGAGATGTTGGCGCGGTACGTCCACGAGCACTCCGACCGGCGCAGCGGCCCGTTCGTCGCCGTGAACCTGCCGGCGGTCCCGGAGAGCCTGGTGGAGAGCCAGCTGTTCGGGCACGAGAAGGGCTCGTTCACCGGGGCGACCAAGCTCCAGTACGGCAAGTTCGAGCTGGCCTCGGGCGGCACGCTCTTCCTCGACGAGATCGGCGAGCTGAAGCTCGACGTGCAGGCCAAGCTGCTGCGCGCCCTGCAGGAGCACGAGATCGAGCGCGTCGGCGGCGCGCGTCCCATCCAGCTCGACCTGCGCGTGATCTGCGCCACCAACCGCAGCCTGCCGGAGATGGTGAAGGAGGGCCGTTTCCGCGAGGACCTGTACTATCGCCTGAACGTGGTGCCCATCCAGGTGCCGCCGCTGCGCGAGCGCCGGGAGGACATCCGCGAGCTGGCCCACCATTTCCTCGCGCGCTCCGCCGTGCAGCTGGGGCGCATCCCGCAAGTGCTGTCCGACGGCGCTGTCCAGCTGCTCGAGACGTACCCCTGGCCCGGCAACATTCGCGAGCTGCAGAACCTGCTCGAGCGCATGGCGGTGCTCTGCGAATCTCAGATCATCGAGGAGAGCGACCTTCCGCTGGAGTTCGTGGTCGCGGCCGGGCTGCGGCGCGAGGCGGAGAAGGAGACCTCGCTGCAGTCGGCGATGTCCGCCTTCGAGCGCGGCTTCCTCAAGAAGACGCTGGTCCAGAACGGCTGGAACCGCCGCCGGACCGCCGAGAGCCTCGGCATCGGCTACTCGACCCTCAAGTCCAAGCTGAAATCGTACGGGATCGGCTCGGACGAGGACGACTGATCTTCTCCGCCGGGGAGCTCAGCTCGGCCTCGGCTGGATCGGAAGCACGATCGAGAAGGTGGCTCCCCTCCCCAGCTCGCTCTCCACCGCCGTGTCTCCGCCGTGCGCGATCACGATGCGCCGTACGTTGGGAAGGCCCATTCCCACGTGGGCCCCGGTCCGCTTGGTGGACTTGAACGCGTCGAAGATGCGAGGCAGCCGCTCCTCCGCGATCCCCGGGCCGCGGTCGGTCACTCTGAGCGTGGCCACCCTGTCCCGCTGCGTGACCTCGATGGACACCTGCCCGCCGGGAGGCGAGGCCTCGATGGCATTGGAGATGAGGTTCAGCGCGGCGCGCTCGAGCAGGTAGCGGTCGCCCTTCACCCACGGCGTTTGGGCCGCCGGCACCACGGTGATGTGCACGCCCGCCTTCTCGGCGTGCGGGACGATCGTCCGGCCGACGCTCTGGGCGAACGCGTTCAGGTCGAGCGGCAGGAACTGATCCGGGGACACCTCGCGCGAGAGGTCGGCGAAGTCGGCGACGAACTTCTTCAGCGTGGCCATCTCCGTGCGCAGGTTGTCGCGGATGAGCGGGAGATACGCGGGATCGTTGGCCTCCGCCAGCGCGGCGGTG
>Ga0137415_10001564_pt1 | contig 22713 bp, 37 predicted proteins | sample CZODoug3_1_1_16f_FD_183082 | JGI IMG/M metagenome (GOLD analysis project Ga0137415, IMG submission 183082) | Vadose zone soil fungal communities from Angelo Coast Range Reserve, California, USA - CZODoug3_1_1_16fungal (Hybrid Assembly) | ecosystem: Environmental > Terrestrial > Soil > Vadose...
GTACCTGTGCCGTCGTGGAGCAAAGAGCTTATCGATGCCTGGCTCCGGTATTCGGGGGTGAGCGAGGGAAAAGTATTCAGGCGTGTTTTGAAGGGGGGAATGCGACAAGAAGCTGGCGTGGCAGCCAACGTAGTCTGGCACGCGGTGAAACGGTGCGCCACATGTCTGGGATTTGCGTGGCCAATCCAACAGCCGCACGGTATGCACCGTTGACGTTTCTATCTTCAAGTGTTAGCATCTTTCTTCTCCTGTTCTAGTTGATAAGCGGGAATCACGGGTTTGGCATAGGGTCTGCCGGCTGTAGCTTGTCGTACGATGGCTTTATCGTTAGATGTCGGCCGTTGAAGCGTTTCCTTACCGAACTTATCGGGTAGTAAACCAACTCGGTATGATTTGGCGTCACATACGTCACACGGCGACAAGCTGCTTCGTTCACCACGTATGAGGAATTTACGCGCGGCGCCCATTGCAACTCCATGCCACACCTCCTCCAGACCATCGGTCAGGATGTTGCCACATTTGTAGATGCCTTGCCAATCATTGCAACAGACTGCCACGTTACCGTTGTACCGAATAGCGAGTTCCCTGAACGGCTTGGCACAACGCGCGGAAAGAGGCTCGTCGAGCGGAGCACTACCGTTACCACAATGATTGTTGAGCGTCGAGTGAGTCCCAGTTGATGCAACGGATATGTCTGCGATCCGTATAAACTTACGAGCTTTGTGACCATAGCGGTTGTGTGGGCTGAATTCTTTTTCATCGGGATACCGGTGGTAGTCAAAACATACACCGATAATGTTGGATTTCACATCGCAGCGTGGCGCATCGTGTTCATGATGCTTGTTGCACATGCCGCACAGTACGCCCAACGCAGCGTCCACCTTATCCTTTATCTTCACGTACTCGTACGCGTCGAACGCAAAGATGTTGAGACCAGCATCGAACAGCTTGTTCAAACTCTCCACCACCCCTGGCGGTCGCAGCAGTCCGCCGCCGTTGCTGGTCATCATCAGCTGCACTCTGGGTAGAAATTTACGAAAGGACCTAACGATCTCAATGTAATTATCATTCATTGTTGGTTCGCCGTGCATGGCAAATTCGATGCGAGGATTCCAACCGGCATCGCGCACTTGTCGTGCGATGCTCCAAGCATTAGCGATGCTCAGCTCTTTGAACGTCTTGTCCTTGGCTGTGCGTATGCCTTGCAGCCCACAGAAGTTGCAGTACAGGTTGCAACCTTCACACAGTTCGACCTGTACGGCAAATGGGGCGTCTTGTTTGTATGCCATAGTTCACCACGTCTTGTGTATGCTGCGCACTGTGCGCAACACTATTTTATCAATATTGTAATGTCGTGCCTCGGAGAACAACACTGAGTGGACACTCCATGGCAGGCGCACGCACGACAGCTTGTGCCAATTGAATCCAACCTCCCGCGTGTTCATGTTTCCCTCTGCTTCTTGACTGTTGTTTTGTCATTGCCCAGGATCTTGCGTTCAAACTCCTCCATGTCAACTTTACCCTCCAACGCTTCGCATGCCTTTTCCAAACGAATGTAGGCCAACTGCGCAGGCAACTCCAGGCTGACCTTGCTGTTCTCCAACTCCCTCTGTGCCAAACGTGCCAGGAACAAGGCGGACTCATAGCTGTTTAGTTTTGGCAATGTATGCCCTCCTAAAGTTGGTGTTCATGTGCCAGCCATCACGCTTGCGGTTGGGTGTCAACCTCGTTATGTCGGGATGTAGTAGTTCCATCTGCCCACCCACATGTTTGACCAGCGCATCATCACGGTAGGCTTGGCATCCACCACTGGTGCGGTAGTCGCGCGCATTGAAACTAAACTTGGTGCACACCTTGTTAGGATAGCCACGTTGTAGCAGCTGCAGATTTACATCCAGGTCCTGCATCAGCCGCACACGATCGAACCGTATCTTCTCGCGGCGCAGAACATCAGCACGGTAAAACAATGCCTGTTGTATGTGTGCGTTTTCCCGCCATGCCACCTTGGCACCAGCTGCAGCCAGTCGGTTGCACATACCAACATGGGCCACACCATCCAACAGCTGTTTCAGCAACGTGTCGAACCCGCTGCTGATCTGCCTGGGTGTTGCTCTGACGAGTCCACCAAAGCGTGTCATGTCAAGTTTTAAGTTGAAGCTGGTGATGTCATCGTCGAGTTGGATGTGGAACATCCCCTGCCCGTGGTTGTCGAATATCCATTGGCGTGTTTCTGACAGTCCACCACGGAAAGACCTAGGCATGGTTATGAACCCAAACATTCGTTCATCATTGGCCGCTACGTACTCAGCTGCTTCCTCGGATCTAACTACTACATAGCAGCGCTCTTGCAGACGTGGTGGCAGTGTGTACGGTGTTATGAGGTTGTTTGCGCGGCCGCGACTCGGTATGTATATGTCAGGATACGACAACATCAATCTTCTCTTTTGCGGCTTTGGCCCAGGCAATGCGCACGTCCGTACGAGTCTCCATGCCCTGCCACTGCGACTTGGATTCCTTCGTAACCAACTTGACATAGTCAGGGTGGAACCGTTTCAGCATACGTGCAGCTGCAGACTGCATGTCGCTGTCACGGTATAAGCTGCAGCCACCTTTCTTGCCGCTACCGGTTTGGTTCCAACAGAAATCAAATAGCACCGCGTTGGATATTCCCTTGCGCAGCATCTGCAGTGTTACATCAAAATCTTCCATGATGGGCATGCGGCCGAACTTGATGCCCGCCTTGCGCAACACCTTGAAATCGAATGCATAGGCGTTCATGCAACGTGTGTTGTATTTGACACTCTCGTTATAGGTATTGTTCCCCTGGCGTGCGCTGAGTCCAACCATAGGGTGCAGCTGCAGATACATCAGTACGCAGTTGCGCATCCTGCGCAGGCTCCCGCCCTTGCAACGTACCAGCTTGGGTTCTAACATGTTGGGGCGGTGGTAGAAGTACATGTCATCATCCAACATGAACACCTGTTCGTCAGGCCAGCACTCCTGTATGTATTCGCGCACATCACCAATGCAGTTGGCGCCACCATCTGACACGAACCCGAGAAGGTGCTTGTTGGATACTTCACCCATAGCCGCACCGTACAGCTTCAGCTCCTTGCGCGGTACCATGAGCGTGCACTGTATCTCTGCATCGAGCAATTGTCGTGCAGTTACTTGTTGACCCCACGTCGCCCTATCTCGCGACGGAATTACTATTTGCATTGATTTTACTCCAAGCTATTCGGGGCGACCCCTTGTGTAGTGTTACGAATTCAGGATGATACTCTTGCAGTTGTTTGGCTGCACGCCTCATCGCCAGGGAAAGTTTATTCGGCTTACGTGTTGTCGCCCAGCAGTAGTTGTATAGTACAGCGTTAGTTCTCCCGCTCTGTAGCAACCGCAAAGTAAGATCGACGTTTTCATATGCTGCCATCTTTCTGTAGCGTAGGTCCGCTTCCCGCAACACGGACAGATCATAAGCGAACGCGCAATTGGCTCGCGTATTGTATCTAACTGCAATTGCAGCATCGTGATTACCTACTCGAGAACTGATGCCCACCATTGGGCACTCTGGTGTCAGTTGGATGTCGATGTACAGTAGCATTCTACGCATGTCCATCGCCCCAGCTGGCAACAGGTATGTTCTGTGCATGTCCGGCCGTTGGTAGAAGTGCAAGTCATCATCCAACATCAAGATGCGCTCCGTGCGAAACATCTTGCGTGTTATCCAGTAGCGTACTGCGCCAATGCCTTCCACCGGGCACTTGACTATCTTGACGAGCCCGCCAATACTACCGCGCCCACGGTCGCAAAGCAGGTCACGGTAGCTGGGTGCCTCCTCCTTGGACACAACCAACGTGACCCGCTTGCCAGTAGCTAACAATGCGCTAAGCGTCGTCTGCATCTTCCATTCGGCCCGGCCTTTTGTTGGTATCACTATGTGCAGACTCGGTTTTGGATTCAGCATTTGTTGCTATCCACTCCTGTATCTCGTTGGCAACCTTGATGTACTCACGCGTTGGATTCATGTCATCCTCTTGACCAATGATGTATGCTCTCCATAGTTTGCGGCGAAGGTTTATTGGCAGCTTGAACCAGTGGGCTGCGCATCCCCAGTTGGCCGGTGGGACCTGCTCGCCACATCCCGGCCAATGGCACGTGTGACGTCTAGTTTGTCTGGCGTTGCGCACGTGCGCAACTTTGCGTTTGAGTGTCATGGCATCACTCCAACAGATCGAGTTGTTTTGGAATGGGTGGCCGGTAGCGACTGCGCGGCCTGCCCTCCTTGTTCTTGACACGCATGTACTTATCAAACTCACACAGTGAATGTTCGATCTCGCGCATCTCGAATGGCCACTCACACTTGACAATGTCTTCACTGAGCACGTGCGATTCGCGAGTTGCTATATAGAGCTGTCGCATGTGTCGTACATAGTCGATATCACGGACCTTGTCCGCCGATCCTGTAATGAGGCGATGTATGCCGCGTCTGGCGCCTGGGCCTGGGTTGGCCCACGATAGTATATCCGTGGCATCAGCGAGGAGCCGTGTGTGTCGCAGATCACACGCGATCTCGTATCCAATGAAACCTCCAATCGTTGGGATGTCAGATAAGAGTTCAACGGTTCGCTCCATCGATCGGAACTTACGAATGCGCTTCGCGAGTTTGTCCCGCTTGTCATAGAATACTTGTAGGGCTTCACAGATGACCTGGACTTTAGGATCTGTACGTCCGGCATTTGGAATGATGTAGGCTCCAGTAAAAATTTGCTCGTGGTCGACATTCTGTCGCTCCGTCAAAAGTTGTATAGCACGTTTGACATTCCACTTGAGGCCCATGTTGTAATGGAGGCAGTCGTAGGTATCGGGCCAATTGAAAAGTCTAAACTCAGCACACTGAAACAACAGATCCCCGTCACTGAGTTTCTTCGCACCGCCCAATCGAGCGACGTACCGTTTGGTCCATTCCTCGGTAACACGATCAAGCTGTCGGAAGACGTTTGTGAATTTGTAGGCACGGAGTATCTTGTCCTTTGTCCATGGCCACTCGCCGCCGGCCTTTCGGACAGTGTATATGTTGTGTCGCTCGTTCATCCAATACCAAAAGAGTTTGAGTTGCTCCTTCTTCCACTTGATGGGTTTCATTTTTTCACCTTAGTTTTCACTTTCACCTTAGCAGCCTTTTCCCTTTCCAAATGTTCATACTTTGCTTCTGCTGAAAGAGTTTTTATGAGTGCCGGCACATTAAAATCCCTTGCTGTGCCCTCGCCACTACCGTCATCCATATACCAATTAAACTCGGGATGAGAATCTGGAGTAGCATACACCAGTCGGCCGCTGACGTCACCCGTATCGGTTGCATACAGTGGCTCAAGGTATAAGCTGCCATCCATATATTGCATAGCAGCCCAAGCTACTAGTGGAGTAGCGTCTACAATGTACGTATTGGTTTCATCATCGTAGCTAACATAGACATATGCCAACCCTTGATTCGCAGGCACTACCCCATGGCAGGTAAATTCTTTCACTGTACGCCCTCCACATTGAGTGTCACAGCCTGATACATGCTGGTAATGAACTGACTGAAGTTGTATCCAGTTCGAATGCCGTTAGCAGCGTTCCATTCATCCAACATGCCACGCGCTTGTTCGACGGACATACCTGGAGGATCTTGATTGTACATGTACTCGTAAGCCAATCGGTGCTTGGTACCCTCCGCAGGCATGTTGTTAGGGTGTGGTGTGTATCGTCGCCCCGAAGCAACTATAGAACCGTTGGCGCTATCCCATTTGCGCTTTGGTTCATACAGCCGTTTTGTCGGTTCTACAGGTGTTCGTCTACGACGTCGCTTTTTCGTTGTTGATGTAGATGCTCGAACCGTCGGTGTCGGCGTATGTGGATCCAGCGCTAATTCTAACACTTTTTTCATGAGGGTCTTTCGCGCCTCCACCCCCAAATTGTTGTCTATGATCTTTTTCCAATCGATATATTTCTTACTTTGACGAAACAGCCAAAAAAGCGTTTCATCATCTAGCAGTGGAACTGCTAATTCCCAATTTACAAGACTCATGGTCATCTCCATTTGCTGATTGTCTAACCGTTTTTCAAACAGGAATCTAGCCGGTTGCTCCTGGCACCACGTACAGACGGGACACCGTCAGTGTTGGCTGTGTGTTGGTCAATGACGTCAATGCATCCTCGGCTTGGTCGAGTGTTTCAAAGTACAGTATCGACATGCGACCGGAAGTTGAATGCAGAATAAACAGGCTGAAGTTATTCAGCATGGCTACATCCCCACGTGCGCGTCTGCGCTGTACTGGCCAGTACTGATGTGTTGCAGTTTGCCAGCCTTGTCGAACGTGAACGACACGTGGCTGGTCTGTACGTGGCTGCCACCGGCGAACAGTCCAACAATGGGTATGAACGTGGCAGCCTTTACCCTGGCTTGCATACCACTGTAGATCACCAGGGTGCCGTCGGGCATGTCCTGAACAACTTGGGGCGCGCCCAGCGCGGCTTCCACCTCAACCTGGGTGGTAACCCCTACCTGGAACTGCTGCGCCTGGGCGCGGCTGACCTGCGTGCCACCTGTGGCGCAGCCTGCCAAGCACAGTATCAGAACCACGTAAGTGGCCAGCGTTACTGCATGCGCCATATTGAAATCAAACATCCGCACATACCACTTTCTATTGTCGTCAAACATGTTAGTCTCCCAAATAAAAAGACCCCCAGCGGGATTGCTGGGGCTCGTGTTGTAATCCCGTGCCCGCGCGTCGTTGAACCAACTACTCAGATCCGTATGACTTCCGGAGTTTCGTTGGCCGACGCGCGGGTGGGAACCTACTTGATCTTGACGTACTCGTACTGGATCAGGAAGTTGACGAACGACTTGATCTTGCCAGCTGGAATGCCTTCCTCCTTCGCAGCGATGGTCAACTCCTTCACGGTGATGCCCTTCTTGGGGATCAAAGCCAACAGCTTGGACTTTGGTCCACCCTTGTCGCGCTCACCGATCTTAGCAACGATGCTCTTGTCAGACAACACCTTGGCCGGCTCATCATCCTCATCATCGTCCTTGGCGACCGCTTTCTTTTTGCGCGGCTTCGGTGTGTCCTCTTCCTCATCGTCGTCCTTGGCTGTTGCTTTCTTCTTGGCCTTGCCGCCGAAACCACCGGCCGTCTTGCGCTTGGCCTTCGCTGCTGGTTTCTTCTTGGCAGGCTTTTCGTCTTCCTCGTCTTCTTCCTCGTCGTCCTCTTCTACGACTTTGTCTTCCTCTTCTTCCTCGTCACCACCCTTGGCGCTCAGCTTGCGGTGATTGTCTGCATCCACTAACATCTCTTTCTCCTCGTTATCGTTGCTGCTTTTACGCTTGCGGCCCGGAATGGGCCATTGATCAAGAGCGTCGCGGTCCTTGATTGTTACCCACGACGTCTTTCCCTTCTTGCTCTCCAGGTAATTTTCCACCTCGAAAGCCTGAACCAAAACCTGCATGGAAAACCAGAATGCGCTACTGAACGTGCGGCTGGGCACTGGCACACCAACAGCTGCGTCCACCAGTGCCATCAGTTGGCGCCAGTTGAGCCGAGCCAACACCTGTTGCATGTCGAACATGAAGCTGGCGTCTGCATCGCGCTCCTTTTCATACAGCCTGTAGGCCGGTGGCTTTTGCCCGGTGGCCTTGCAGGCTTCCAACAGTGCGTCGAACAGCTGTGCACGGAATATGCGAACGTGGCCGCGCTCCTGCAAAGCCTCACGAATTGCAACAGTACCCTTGGGCCACTTGTGTTTGGCGCGCGGCTCCTCGGCCTTCTCCCTTTTAGCTGCATCGCGCTTGGCAGCCCCCTTGCGTATACGGTCCAGGTCCTTGCCCGTGCTGGGTGTGAACTCCGGCCGCTTGCCCAACACTGCATTGTTAAAGCCCATGATGGCACCTCGTTGGTCCAGCGGCCAATAGGCACGGGCCACAGGTAAAGTTGTATGTGCACTTGCATTCCGAAACGCGCTTCTTGCCGAAGCGTTTCCCCACTTCACCCCAAGCTCCCATATCGTTTCTCCATTGCGCGAAGAATGCGCTGTTGTGTTTTGTCACGCGAAGCAATGTTTTCAACCTTCACTTCGTCAATGGTATCACGGGTCAAGATTCTGTAAAGCAACACGCGGCGACGCTGACCCTGACGCCATACACGCTGATAAAACTGTTCATAGTCTTCCACTGACCAAGGTACATTGTACAAGATAACAATGCCGCCCTTGCCTTGCAGGTTCAATCCGTGCGCCACGCTCGTAGGGTGGCCCCACAGAAGAGGCAGGTCACCACGATCCCATTGCCGTTGGATACGCATTGCAGCGCGGTCAGATGTCCCGCCGGCGATATACGGCGCGTCCGCAAAAGGACTATCCTGCGATCGAAAATAGTCGTTCGCTCGCATGCGATCATGTTTGTACCCGAATGCAACAAGAGCTGGCTCACCTTGCAACTCCTCTAGTAACTCCAACAAGTTGGCATTTTTCTCATCGTGTATGGACACGTACGAGTTCTGCGGATCCGTCTGGGTGAATGGTGTACTCACGCCACCCGATGGCATTGCTGAAATTTTCAGGCCACCATTCGCTATCTGGCTGCATTTGCCACTTGCAACTGCAGCGTTGGCCGCTACTATGTCCTCGGATTTCCACCGCGCAATAAAGTCTTTCTCTACCTTGGCGTATAAAGTTTGCGCTGTAGTGGGTAAGTTTACCCAACGGTCTATCACAGTGATAGGCGGAAGATTCAATTGGTCCGTCCCAAAGCGCAATACAAGGGGGCGCAACTTCTTGAAGATACGCTTCTCTGCGTCGGGCTGCGGCTCCCACTGGTAACCCATGAAGCCAGTCGGCGTGAAGTATTGGTTGCGGTATTGGGTTATTGACGAACCTAACGACTCCCCCAGATCTAACGCAAAGACCTGACCAAACAAGTTCATCAGCCCCTTTGGTGCAGGTGAGCCGGTAAGTATGTACCGCCTTGAAAACTTTGGCAGGAGGCGCTTCAATGTACGAAATCGTTTGGTATTTGAATTCCGTAGTTTCGAAGACTCGTCGATTACCAACATCATCTTCGGATGCGTTTTGAAGAAGGCCGCCGAATGTGAAGACGTCCCCCATGATGGTCCCGCCGATGATGTAGACGTTGTTGCTGTTCCAGGACGGTGTTGGTTTCTTTTTCTTCTTAGGCTTCCTTGCTTTAGGAACCAACTCAGTCCCTCGTAGTTTATCAAGAAGATGTCGCTGTTGCTTTGCAGTCTGGCGTTTTTGTTCTTTCCATGTAGCCTTGTTACGCGGAATGGAAAACCCCATTTCTTAACCTCCTGCCGCCAGACGCCGTAGATTATTCTTCTTCCGGCGATCACTACGAGATGGTCCACCACGCCGAGCTTGCGCAGTATCTTGAATATATACAACGTTATGAGTGTCTTGCCCAGCCCCGGTGCGAGGAAAAATCCTGCTGCCGCTCGCTGCAATCCAAACTTGATGCTTGCGAGTTGGTGCTTTTTCAGTTTTACAGGCTGTGACCCCGAGTGCTCGTTGGTCGATCTCGATTGCTTCTTTGGCCGAGAAAACGACATGGACTGGTATCCCCATCTTGCGATAATGTTTGTGGACCTCCTCCTGCAATGGAGTTGGTTTCTTGCCTGGGCGTTTGAACTCCTTCAAACTCATCATGGGTGGTGGGCCAAGGAACGTCAACCTGTCGGGCTCGCCCGTTGTACCGAACGGCCCGACAGTGTTGAGCTTGACGCACCTGCCGCCTTGCTTCTTCACCCAGCGTGCGTACTTACGTTCCTCGGCTTTTTCTGTAGGCATGCTTAGCCCAACGCTTTTCGATAGTCGTCGATTGATAGGTTGGCAAGCTCATTCGCAGCCGCATTTGTGTTGCCCGCACGTATCGCAGCAACATACACATCGCACCACAATTCCGGTTCTGACGTACCTGTGCGTATTCTTGCCCGCAACTGTCGTTCCCGGTTCTTCTGCATCTGGGCTTCAAGTTGTAACGAACAAGCACCACCATGTCCTTGGTCGTACTGGCAGCCTGCGTTCTTGGTGCAGAGTATCTTGTTTGCTCCAAACATTGTCATAATCCCCTTACTGTTTTCCAAGCTTTACATGGCCCGCCCTTGTCCGTGCGCAGGAAGCACCACTTGCATGCATCCTCGCTCGGGTTGGGCAGGAACTGTTGGTCAGGATCCATCATTGACTCGCCTTGCGCTTTCCAGTAGTTGGTGAGCGACTTGATGGTCCTGCGGTTGAAGTATGTGTGAACCGTTTCGCCACTGTCGCTATACCAAAACTCGACATCAACGCCATCCAACTCCGGCCAACGAGTGTAGCCAATGCAAGCATACAGTGACGCTTGTTTGTCATGACTGCCGTACTCCCGACCGGTTTTCAAATCCTGTATGTAGATGACCCGCTTACCCTGTTCGTTTTCATGTGGTGGCAACGCGGCGTCCATCTTCATGGTGCACCAAGTTTTGTCCTTGGCCTTTACCGGTTGCCAGTTGGTATCAACGTTCCAGTACTCCTCAACAATGGGCTTGAGCTTGCGCAAGGCGCTATAGTGGCTGGCCAGTTTTATCAATGGCCTGGGCATACCCCCATAGATCTTGCCCTTGAGGAAGCTTTCAGCCAAGGCGTGAACAGCCGTGCCACGCTGCACTGCTGGCCCCATTGGCTCACGGTCCCCCATTACCCTGCAGCGCCACCACTTGAAGGAACACTGGTGCCACGTGTTCCAGCTACTGTAACTCCAGTGCTGTACTATCTTTGGTTTTTGGTTACCCACCCGTGGAAAGATTGTTGTCATTGGTTTACCATCTCGACTACGACGGTGCGTTTGGCTGGTGACATGCCCGGTTCGTGACTTCTGTCAAAAGCCAACAGTCCGCCAGGAAATGCCAGCGCATAACCTTCTTCGTGATGCACGTACACATCGGGCGTGCACACTGTTTGAATGAGGCGCAGCACAACACCGTCTTTGAACCCAGTGCCCTTGCATGGTTTGCAAGGCCACCTGTTATACATGATGTCGCCAATGTCAGCATCGTTCTGTTCACCCAGCCCTGCACATTCAGAACAGACTTTTTCTGTTAATGTGTCAAATGCGGTTTGATACGCACTGAATCCTACTTCGCTCGTGCCCATGACGTCTCCGAATATTTTGGGTCAGCCAACATCTGCACGTTGAGTTTGATATCACACATGGCTTTGGCCACGCGCTCGCCATACTTTCGATGGCGTGCCATCACTACCAACTCATCGTGCACCTGAATCGCTATGCGTACCTCCGGGACCTGTTGGTGTACGTTGATCATACCCTGCTTTGTTATATCAGCAGCGCTGGGTTGAATCTTGTAGTTAAACATCTTGTACTCGAAGCTGACCCACTCGCCATCATCTTCGTCAGCTTCCAACTCCTTGCTCTTGATCCACTTGGGCTCTTCACAGAAGTATTGCCTGCCGCCCCAGGTGATCAACGGCTCGTCCTTATCCGCCAGTTGCTTCAGCTCCTTCATGATGGCCTGTATGCCTGGGCACACACGGAACAGCGCCTTGCGCAAGGTGGCTGCAGTGTCAATGTCCACATCCAGGCGGGCAGCCAGCTTTTTGAGCCCCATGCCATAGATGATACCAAACACTGTCACCTTCACGTGTTTGCGTGGGAAGTCGATACCGATGGCATCCAAGATCTGCAATCGAAAGAAATCGTGCACATCCAACCGTGGGTTCTGTAGATACGCATCCATCAAGCTGCCTTGCTCAAAGTGTGCAAGTATGCGCAGCTCCTGTTGGTTGTAGTCAACAGGGATCATGATGCAACCTTCATCCGGCAGGATGTAGTCGCGCAGCCCTAGAAATTCATACCCACGGTCAGCTAACATTTTCTGTAGCAGCAACAAGGTTTCCTTGTTCTGAGATTCCTCGGGGTTAGACGGTATGTTCTGCAGGTTAGGGTCGCTTGAGCTGAAGCGACCGCTGCGAGCACCTCCTCCTCCGTCATTGCGTGTTTGATTGAATTTAGGAAGTATCCGTCCACCGGTAATAGCCGATTGCAACAGCCACGAACGAACGAAAGTACTGAGATAGGTGTCAACGACGGAATGGACCGCAAGCAACACGAGCAACTCTGGGTCATTACACGTCGCCCGCAAGTTGGATACTTTAGTCGATACCTTACCGGTGGGGGTTCTGATGATGGCATCTAACTTCCTCGCTGCAACCAATGCCTTGGCTAGTTGCGGGCCGCTGTCCACATTCCACGTTTCGCTGGGTACACGCTTCTGGCCTTTGCTTATGATACCGAGCTTGCGCTGGATGCTGGTAACCAACTCATCGTCAAGGCTGGCGAGCGCAGACTCCAACTCTTTGAGCCGCCTGCGGTGGACACGAATACCACTCCTTTCCATCTCCAGGCTAATGGGAAGTACTTGGAGTTCGCGTTCGTAGGCTTCTCGCATGCCGCGCCTATCAATAATCGGCAGATAGTAGTCATACAGCCCCTCTGTACGTGTTAGATCGCCAACAGCATACGCACCCACAAGATCCCCAGGCGCTTTGGAGATGTGCTCGCCCCAGTTGCCTTTGGTTATCTTCTTGCGCTTGTTGGGTAGCTTCACATTCTCCATTACCCAGTCGCGCAGCAACTCCTGCTCTTCTGGTGGCATGTCCAAATGCTTTTCAGCCAGGAGTTTGAGTTTGAGTACACGTTCGTATGGGTCGTTCAAGAACGCCAGGAATGTCGTGTCCTCGTAGCGCTTGGGTGGCCGCAGCCCAAAGTGTGACTCCCCAACATCCATGTCGAAGTTGCCATTGTGGAACAGTACCCGCTTGGTATGGTACGCCTGTTGCACCTGCTCACGTGCCTCCCCTACTGTGCAGTTGTTTTGTGTTGGGTGGCCGAACGCATAGTACTTGCCCTTGCGTTCCCCAGGCAGCTTGACAGCCACGCCAACTGGCTTGGGCGGGTACTGGGGGCGGTTCTCTATGGCATCGGTCTCAAAGTCGACGACCGCGTTGTCACTCATAGAATTCGCGATCCGAATCATCAAACACCGGATTTGGTTTTCCAATCGCATCATCGGCGTGCTGACGGTAGCCGACACACCTACCCACATAGAAAGCAACACACAGCATGATAAACATGCCACCTACAATCTCTAACGTTTCGATACTGATCATGTTGGATCATCCTCCCACTTGGGGTCAAACCCCAGTGCTAACAGTTTGTCCAGCTTGTCTTCTGTGTTTGGCTCGTCATCAATTTGGTCCAGCACCACTGGCGTTCTAGCCCTGAGTTCTTTGGACCTGAATCTAACGAGTTTGTTTTCCACCTCCTCGAGTCGAGTGAAGATGTCAGCTTCCGGATGCTGCTCATTGAGCCGTCTATCCAACTCCTGTGCCAACACTGGCAGCCAGTCCTTGCGCCAGTTTTCTTGACGTATGATCTTATTTATGGAGTGCATCAAGTGTTGCAGTTCCATCTTGTCGATGGGGGTTAGTCGGCCATCCTTGCTTTTCCACCGTGGTACTTCCCAGTTGACAACGATGTGTATCAGTTCGTCACCGTCGCCACCAACATCTTCAATGCCTTTGTATAAGCGCCTATACAACTCCCGTTTCAACTCGAAGTGCCACGCCGCCCTGTTGGTAGACGTCATTTCTACCGTGCGTATCTCCTCCACGAGTTTTTCTGTAGGCCAATCACGCCAGTTACTAACAGCCACATTTGTTGATGTCTTGCCCATACGTGGGAACACGCCACCCTTGTCTACACAAACCTTCATACCGCCTCCAGTAACTCCCGACGCTCGCGAGCGCTGCGCCGTGAGTTGTACTTTTTGTATAGTCGATCCAGGTAACTCGGCCTGTTGGCGCCTGCACGTTCTGTGTCCAGAGCCCGCTTCAATTCTTCCTCAGTCATGAGTGGCACCCGCTGTACGAACAGCCGCCAGTCACCAGCCAACACAACATCGGGCTTATACAATGCCGGATTGTGTTTGCCTTTCTTTTTCCTCATCGTCTCTACCTCCAAAATGAAAGAACCCCAGGCTACACCTGGGGCTCCCAGTCAGTGACCAACTTTAATTGGTCCAGTGCATGTTGCATCTCCTTTGTTGAGTGTACCCGCTTTGCACCTGGAGCCGGGGATCCGCCAAAGTTTAACGTGCAGGACGTTGCACGTTGTCGCCTGTCAGCTTCAATTTAGATTGAACGTGTTGGTTTCTCTGCCGCACCATTTTCCTTCTTGGCCACTATGGTCATGAAATTCGGCGGCTCCATCACACGCGCACCTTTCAGAACGATGCGCTTGGCGTCCAGCCAAAAGCTCTCCTTGAGCTTGCCGTCCTTGTCCATGCCAGGGGCCAACACCACCCTGTACGCAGCCATACAGGTCAAACCCAACAGAGGTTACGACGCCTTCCATGCCGGTCACCTTGTCGGTGCCGTTGTAACCCAACATTGCCAATCCGGCTTCTACCGTGTTCATGTCAGTAGTCTCCCGTAACTAACTCCAGTGATCGGCGGCCTACCTCTTGCCGAACCGCGAACCCCGTTTCTTGACGGGCTTGTCCTCTTCTTCGTCGTCCTCTTCGACGGCACGCTTTTTCTTGCGTGTTGGTTTGGCGTCTTCATCGTCACCGTCATCTTCCTCATCTTCGTCAGCAGCTCGCCTACGCTTGCTTCGAGCAGGCCGATCCTCATCGTCATCATCTGAAGACGTGCTACGCTTTTTTCGAGCCGGCTTATCCTCTTCGTCTTCGTCATCTTCTTCGACGACGCGTTTCTTTTTCCGCGGAGTTGGTTCGTCTTCTTCGTCGTCAGTAACTCGCTTTCGCTTTGTTGGTTTTTCATCCTCATCGTCGGACTCCTTCGCATCCTGCTTGTTGTATGGCGTCATGATCTTCTTCAACGCTTCGTCCCGCCGCGCCTTCAACGCATCGATGATTTCGCGGTCCTTCAACTTCTCACCAACTTCATAATTGACGATGGCATAGTTGGCATCATCATCGAAGCTGAACTCCGTAATGACACTGTACATGGGGCGCCCCAACTCCTGCAGGCTGTCCATGTACTTGTTGAACGGCGCTACGCTGGTAGGTGGCAGGGGTATGTACCCAATCACCGCCTCCTCGGCTGCCTCGGCCGTTTCGATGTCGTCCACGTGTACCAGGGCAATGCGCACACCTTGCTTGCATGCCTTGCGCCCACGTTTGTTGCCATCGTCCGTGCCGCTACCCCACTCGTTCATTGGGCAGTCTTCGCAGACGTCGTTCTGTTTGTCCGCGCTGTTCTTGTGCGGCTCCATGTCCTCGCCGTCCTCGCTGAGTGCCCAACACACTGCACCTGCCGGCTTGTTCTTGTCATACTTGCCTTCGTAGTATTCGTTGGCAAAGCAGAAGTTGAGCAACACACCACTGAAGCTGCGCCCCTTGGTCTCCTTATCCAACAGTGTTTCACCCAGGCTGAAGCGCTTGTCCTTGACGGAGATTTTGTCCCCAGGTCCGCCCAGTGTGCCGCCCCCACGCGCTTTGCTACGAGCGGTGTCCTTGCTGGCCTCTTTGGCCAACTCTTCATCGAGGTCATCTTGTCTGGCACGTGCCATGTTACTTTCTCCGTTTCGTTATGGATAAACCAATTTTGTCAAACACTTCAACACCCGGGACTGCTACACCATCCTCCAGCATTTCGAAATACACACTGCTGACTACCCGGTTCTGCAATATGTGTATGTTGCCTGTTTTCTTGATCCACTTGTCGAGCTTGCCACGCTCCTTGATACCTGGGTGGCGCGTATGCTTTAGCCGTGCGCTGGCACGCTTACCCAGGCAGCCTTCCACGCTTTGGTCAGCCATGGCTTCCAACAGCACGCGCTCAGCGCTGGCACGGGACTGCTTGACTATGCGCAGCGCCTGCTCCGCCTCGGCAATCGTTTGGTCAAACTCGAACACTCTGTCCAACAGTCGGCCCAGATCACTGGCCTGATTGATGTTGGTTTTCTGTTTGACGTCAGGCTTGGACTTCTTTGTTGGCCGCTCGGCCCGTGGCATGAAGCCCATTAGTGCATCTTCCCTTTGTCGGGCCTGTGGCTAGCCTGTGCCTTTTTCACCAACTCGTCGCACTCCTTGCGTGCGTGCTTGACCATCCCGTCCATGCCGTGGTCATGGATGGCCTTGCCAACAACCGCATACATGTCGATGGTGCTGTTGATGATACGGTCGTAATGCATATCAGCATTGTTGCCGCGACCGTACTGGCTAACAATGGAGTGATGGAAGTTCAAGATGTGCAAGCACGCTTTGAGTATGCACTCTGACTCCATGGCTTTATGACCAACACAGTCGCCGCTGGCAACATACTTTTTGAAGGTTTCTTCATCGGTGCCGTGCTCTGCGATCTGCATGGCAAATAACTGGGCACGCAATGCAAACGCAGGCAGTGCATCGCCCAGCAGGTCCGTCACGATGTACATCATGTTGTCTATGGCTTGCCAGTCATCGTAACGGTTGGGCTGCAACCTGTGCTCCAGGTGTGAACACGGGTTCTTCTGTTTGAGTGTCGTCTTGACCAACATAACGACGTCGCCAGCAATACGCTCCTGCAGTTGGCGGCGCAGTTGTTCCACTCGGTCTTTTTGTTGCTCGTCCATTACTTCGCCCCTCCCAGTTCAATCCACCATGTTGGTATTGTCGCCGGTGGCGACCATTTGATCGTCGTGCTCATGCGTATGTCATGTTTCATGAACACGTAGTAATTCCTGTATGCCTCCACCGGGTCACTGTTGCGATACTGCGGTGGCATGGTTTGCGGCCACTCACTGTGACGCTCGCACATGGGGATGCCGAACGGTTGCAACGCTAGCTCATAGGCTAGCGTGCCATGGGGTGAAGGCAGCCCAAAGCGTTCATTGTACTCCATGCCCAGTGCATACATGTGGTCCAACACCCAACGATAATTGATGTCGCTGACACGTACCCACTGCGCCCAACGATGATCGCGTTCACCATCGCGTATGGTTTCGATCAGGTGCGGTATCCTGACACGCGCCAGGGCAACACCGTCCAAGTACACATGCGCAGCACTCAGTAGCTGCGCACATGCCATCAGCTGGCGCGCAATGTGTGCATCCATGTGCATGCGTGCGGCCACCATCGGGTCTTTGTCCAATACAAAGATGTTCATGAAATCTCCTATGCAACTTTGAGGTTCAACATTTGTCCAGTTCCAGCCAATAGTTCAAACCAAACACCTTCCAGTCCGGGGGTGTAGTGTATGTGCATTGGGTAGTCTAGTGGCGTACCCAGCTTCAGTTCACTAAGGTGTTTTACCGTTCCAGTGTTGGCATCTGTGAATGTTACATCACCCCTGCCTTTGACTATTATCCCAATCAATTTGAATCTACCACCAACAAGATGATCGAGTCTAACACATCCTTTGTCTGCAGCTACCCCTACAGACCAGACACTTGCTCTGACAGTTGGAAACAGTCGCGTGCTAGTCCTTTCAATAACTACACTATGCCGCCTCGCCGTGTCCGATGCCATGGATCACCTCAGCGCTGTGTTTGATGACTTCCATCCAGGCACGATTGTACTCGTTGATCATTGCCTGCTGGCTGTAGCATTCGCCGACACGTAAAACCAACTCACCAGCGTTCTGACGATCCTTGAGCGTTGCAGGCAGACCGAAGTTGAGTGCACCACCATAGCTAGTGCTGCGGCCTTCGGCATGCATAGCCAGGAACCCACACACCCGCATGAACCCAACAGTGAGCATGCTGCATAGCCTGTCCATGACCACTGGTTCGCTGGACTTCTTGATGCACCAGCCAGCCCACAGGCTACCCTGTGTGCCGTCCATCCAGGGGTGGCTACTGCTGTCTATGACCCAGATCTCGAGAACCTTGCCAGCCTTTATCAAGCTGTCCACGAGCTTCATGCCCAGTGCACTACGCCACATAGATTCCCGGTGGCTAATGCCACCATTGGCCGTCACGTCGATGGCCAGGGTAACCCGCTTGGTAGTAATGGTGTGCACGTCGGACCGTTTGGGGACCTCCCAGGCACGCTCCATGTCGCCGTTCCACACGCGCCCCATATCCAACGTGTCACCGTGGTCAGCCCGAGTACGTTTGCGCCTGCGCAGTAGTGCCCTACTGGGTACGGGTGGCGTATCCAACTCGCACTCCTCCAACATGCGCTCCAGTTCCCTGCGCAACTCCGGCCAGCCATGCTCCACCTTTTTCATCAAGGTGTAGCCGTCGCCACCAGGTACGCCCAACCAATTGCCGTTCATGGGGCCACCGCTGACACTGCTGGGATTGTGCCGCGTGGTGTTGGACAGCACCTTTACATCGTCGGCAAACTTGTCGAAGCTTTCCCACTCGTAGCTCAGGCCAACATCCCGAGCTGTTTCGTAGAATAGGTTGCCAGGGCCGTACACATTGCCGCCACCTTTCCTGTCCCTGTTGTCCACAGGGCGGACCAACACGTTAGGGAGTTTCATTTGTAGTTCTCCATGACGTGTCTAAAACGCTTCACTATCCCTTCGTCGGAAATGCCTGCATTAGTGATGTTGCGTAGTGTAGTTAGCAATCTACACTGATATCTAACACGCTTCAACGCTAACTCCATGTGTTTGGTGTAGTCTTCGTGCTCCGGCCAATCTTCCGGCATGAGACCGCCCTTCAAACTCTTGGTGTCTTCGATCGCATCACGCAACAGCACTATGTCCTGTTGCGTGATTGGCGCCTTTGCGTTGCCTGCCTTTGGCGAGTTGCGCTTTGCCTTTGCTTTTCGTAATGACTTTGCCATGTTGGTTCCACCTTTGGAATGATTGTTGCCAAAAAGATGCCGGACTCACGTGTGGCTTTTGGCACTTTGTGTTTGTGTACCCACTTCCAGCCCTTGCATGGGTGGCTGCCTATGCAGCGTGCGGCGCCGCAGTCACACGGCACCAGCTTCATGTTGCTGGGATCTGGGAACGTCTTGGGCTTGTTCCAAATTGTTTTCTTTACCCACTCCTTGAACTGTTGTTGGTTCACCCTCCTGACTCCTTGTCTATGCGATCAGATAACTCGCTGGCCATGGCACTGAGTTGTTGCGCCAACCTCAGCAGGTATTGGCGCATGGGTATGTGGCCAGGGTCGGTTCGGTCGCGCATCAGTCTAACACCCATGGCAGCCGCGCGTATGGCCATAACTTCTTTGTCGTCTTCCATTATGCTGCCACGAGCTTACGCTCGGCCTCCGTCCAGTCAGCGAAGTACACCTTGTCCCACTTGGCCTTGTCCTTCCACTCGTCGTAACGCTTGGCCATGCGGCCAACCTGTTCGATGACGCGGGTGGACATGATGCGCCGCAGTTTGTTCTTCCTTATCCGCGCTCGGATCTCCCAGCCCCATTCACATACTGTCGTCGGAGCCAAGCTCTCTTCGACCTCTCTGCAGTAATCCAACGGCAATATACCCACTCGAAACCGATCAAGAGTAGCAGCGTCCAATTGATTGCGGCCAACATACATGGCGTCCGCGCCGTTGCCAAACGTATTAGCCGCTGCAACGAGCACAAAATCATCGTGCTTCTTAACGACAGGATTCGTGTGTCGTTGTTCCACCGTATACGAGTCGTTGGCGATAGCCTTGTTAATGTAGGTAAACAGGTTCGGATCACCAGCGTCAATTTCATCAAGTAACATAGTGCCACCGTGTTCATAGCGATGCATAAAGGGCGTCGCCACATGTTCGAATCCTCCACCTTTACCAATGGGCAACAACCTGCCATTGAACACCGACTCCGACATGCCTTCACTGCATGACTGGTCACTGAACTCCATGCCCAGCGCTTCAGCCAACTTGGCCGCAAGGTAGGTCTTGCCGCAACCGGCTGGACCAACCAACAGGATGGGGATGCGCTCGCTGGCCAACTCCACCATCGTCTTAAACTCTGGTGGCAGTACACCCTTCACCTTGCGCCGTTTCTCACCCTCCTTGATGATGATAGGCGCACGGCGTTCCGCCGCTTCGATCACAGCCTTCTTGGCCAACTCCTTCAGCTCGCTTTCGCGCTCCTTGAATCTGGCTGCCAGCCCCTGCATGATCTTGTCGACCGCGGAGTTGGATGACTCTTCCAAACCCTCGCTGTACTTGTTCAGTATCTCGCACAACAGGTCGACGTAGTGCGCTTCCAAATCCGTGGGCAACTCTGCCGCCTTGGGCGGATCCTTTTGCAACACGATAATGTCGTATCCGATCTGTGCGCGACCAGGGTTGGCCATGCATCCGTCCTTGAGTGCCTGCAACTGTGCGCTCTGTTGGCCTGGGCCGTTCAAAGCGTTCAGCTTGCTACGCACACCAACAAAGTCAGCCAGCACCCACATCTGGCTCTTGTGTAGTTCGTTGTAATCGAGGTCTTGGACCTTGGCCGGGAACTCTCTGTTGTTGCGGCTCTTGCGTGTTTTCATCGAACCCAATCCCATGGTGGTATCCTCCTCGGATATGTTTGTTGGATCATTGTCGCCATTGGTTATTGTTGGCAACCTATACTCTACTCTCAACTTCAAACTGCCACTACCGCCGTATTGGAACACGGTTTCAAACTCAACCTTCGTTACGACAGCCTCAAACGGTAGTTGCCCAGGTGGCAAGAAGTCACATATGTTTGCGTGTATCGTATTGGCATCACCTCGCGCTTCTGTCCACACTTGTTGGAGCAGACCCGCCTGTTCCTTTGTTAGTACGACATCTATGTGCCAGCGGCCGTCTTGCGTCCACCCTTGTTGATACGGGTTAGACATTCATGTAACTCCCCATCGAATGCAGATGCTAACACTGCATGCAGTGCACTAGTGAATGACCACGCAACCAACAGGTCCACTATGGTGGCTTCGCCACTGACCATCGTTTCCAGTGCGTTGTCAGTAGGGTCGGCCAAGTCGATATCAATCAGGTCCTCTGGAATGTAGTCCCGCAACTGTGCTGCGGCAAGGTTGGTAGCGTCGCTGTCTGCACGTTGGTAGTGCTCCCTGGTGAACGGGTCTAGGCTGCCAGCCAGAGTTAGATTGGCTTGTGCTAATTGTTCCTCCGAGAAGTTGCGATTGAGCATGCCGTTGTCGGCATACACCAGGATGATGGCGTTCAACAGGTTGGGAAACTCTGCAAGCTTCATGTTGGTTTCCTAGTGTGATGCTTGAATGTTGCCGAAGATGAAAACACACAGCTCCAACGCAAAGAACGCGATGGTGCCAAGAAAGAACAGGTAGTCTCGTGTCGTTAGCTTCATGGCAGCTGCCCTCCATCTGCCACAACGATTGCTACTGCGATGATACAGTAGGCAACGAAGCCAACTGCATACCAACACTGCTTTGTGAAGTTGTTCATGATACGTACACCTTTTCGCTGATGCTCTTGAGCGCAGCGCGGATGGACTCGATCTCAAACTCGACGTCCGCGTGGTTGCTGGAGCTCATGATGTCCTCGATGGACTCGCATGCCGAATCCATGTGATTCACATGCGCCAACACAGCGGCCTCCTTGATCTGTCGGATGCGCTTGGCTTCCGCAGCTACGTTGATCTTAACTTCCTTGCCGTCCTTCTTTACAATGCTCATTTGATGACCCTCAGTTTCAAACGTTTGGCTGCATCAACTGTAGTGACGCAGTACTTGTGACCAACTTTGACGATGACACGAATGGGATGTTGCTTTTGGATGGTGCGTGCCTGGGCCAACGTGTTGTAGACCAGGGCAAACTTCTGCTCGGTCTTTTGCACTACGTTGTTCACCCCAACACCTCCCGTATCGCCTGTATGATTTCTTCATCCATCAACATTCCAGGCAACAATGCCGACTTGCGTGGCCGCTGCTTGTTAATCAACTCACGGATGTTGGCCAGCTTAGTTAGCGCCAGCTCCTGCACTGCAGTTGTCATGACGATGTCGGACTTTTTCAGATATTTGTTTTTCATGATGTTGGTCCTTTCGGATTGTTGGTGTGGATTAGTAACCGGCCATCCAAGGGACTGTGTATGCAAATGGTGGTTGTGACAACCGTGCATTGACCTCCTGCTCCGCAGCCTTTGCGTCAGCCAGTGCACTGTGCGGTCCGCTCACCTTTTTAGACGAAAACTTGCCTGTCATAATAAACACATAGTATTCAGTTTTCACGATGTTGGTCCTTTCGGATTGTTGGTTGTGTTCCGCGAAGCGGTCGGTCGTATTGATCAGGCTTTGTACATTTGCGGTTCGTCTTCAAAGTCGAACAGAGGTTCGGACTTTGACAATTCACCGGTTTCGACATCACGATACTTGGCGTAGTACCCTGACGATGGTGCTGGGGGTGGCGCAGTGTGGCCTTCTTCAAACACTGCTGTTACCTGCATCAAGTTGCCGATGTACCTGAACTTATCGTCTACTACAAATTTGTGGTTAGCCATGTTGGTCTCCTTGGAGATGTTTGTGGAGACCGACCGCTTCGCGGAACACCCGGCTCGATGGGGAGCCGGATGCCCGATGCGCCGCTGTACTAGACTTCCCCGCTTTTCCGTTGGCGCTATGTAGGCTAGTAACCGCCACTACCTGGGAACCCATGTTCTACCGCTCGTGGTTTGCACAACCTTTATGGGGCTGTTAGCGTTTGCCGTTGCTTGCGCAGCATTTGCTGGTGCTGCTACCAGCAGTCGATC
>Ga0137415_10001565_pt1 | contig 22692 bp, 24 predicted proteins | sample CZODoug3_1_1_16f_FD_183082 | JGI IMG/M metagenome (GOLD analysis project Ga0137415, IMG submission 183082) | Vadose zone soil fungal communities from Angelo Coast Range Reserve, California, USA - CZODoug3_1_1_16fungal (Hybrid Assembly) | ecosystem: Environmental > Terrestrial > Soil > Vadose...
GAGCCGGGCAGGTGGGGCTGATGGCGAACGCGGATTTGAGGAGGCTGGCGGTCACGCTGAAGTAGCGGGGGCCGCGGTTTCTCGTCGTCATTGCGAGCCAACGGGTCGCGCGAATGCGCGCCCGATGACAGGCTCCGCGAAGCAATCCATCTCGCCGCTCGCGGAGACGGAGACATGGATTGCTTCCGCCTTCGCTCGTTGAGCTTCGGTGGACAGGTCGTCGCTTGCGCTCCTCGCAATGACGAGGCGATATTTCCGATTCACAGTTCAAACAGCGAACGGGTGGGTTAGCGATAGCGTAACCCACCGTTTTTCCGTTTGCGAAGTGGTGGGTTTCGCTACGCTCTACCCACCCCACGATTGCTGAGCGCAGCCGCCAATTCCTGCCATGGCTGTATTGTCCAGCTGCCCGACGCCGCGCCGGATGGCGAGGCCAGCACGAAGACAACAGGGAAATCCTGCAGCGGCGGCTGCTGGCCCGACACGATCACCGTCGTCGGTCGCCCATAGAACAGACTCGCGGCTTTCTTGCTGGTGAAGGCGATCATCTTCGGTCGATAGCGTCGCATCTTTTCCCGGAAAGCCGGAATATCAATGGGGAAGGCGAGCGCCTGGTGGTCCATGCCCGCGCCTGACTTGCACAAATCGGTAAAGCCGATGCCGAGCTTCAACAGCGCCGGAAACTCACGCGGCTCATACCGGCGGTCCGTGATGCCGACCTGATGCAGCGTTCGCCAGAAGCGATTGCCGGGATGGGCATAGTAATGGCCAACGTCGGCTGACCGCTGGCTGGCGGCGGTGCCCACGAAGACCAGTCGCAGGTCGTCCCGAAGCTGGTCAGGAAGTCTTTCCACGGCGAGGGTCGGCTCTCAACGTTCTTCCTGGATGGAGGCGGCGGGTTACCCGTTCGCCTTGGCTTGCTGAGCTACAGCGGACAGGTCGCTAAACAACCCTGCGATTTCTGCTATTTTTCGAACCGTATTTTTTCGCCGGTAAGGGGGTTGATTCCAAAGCTCGGCTAGTCGTCGGGGTCGTCATCATCGTCGGGGTATTGCGCAGGAGCCTCGCCACGAGTCGCGACGATGCGCGGATACAGGGCCTTGGCACCCTTCTTTCCGATTGTGTGCAAGGTGACTCGGAAGAGCCAGTCGTCGCCATAGTCGAACAGAAACAGCATTGTGTGCCCAACTTCGGGGAAAGCCTGCGATATTTTGGTCTTCTTGACGCCGAGCACCCGTGGATCGGCATCGCCCATATCCGCGAAGAGCTCGTATTTGGGAAATGCCTTGTGGATTTTGGCGGGAGAGAGCCCGGTATAGAAGCCGAAGGCGTGATCGAAATCGAAATTGAACGCGGAGACGATGGCTTCGGCCAGCAGGTACAGCGACTTTGATGGCTCGAGCTCAATGTCCCGATAGATCGCCGCGCTGCCCTGGAGCGCGGCTCGAAAGACGAAGGTATCTGTTCCGGCCATCTCGAACCTCACTCGCGCTTGCAGCAGCGCCAGACAGAATAGACGCGGGAACGAGCTTTGCTCAAGCGCTGGAATTCGCAGGGTGGGTTAGCGAAGCGTAACCCACCATTTTTATTGCGCGAAAATGGCGGATGGCGCTTCGCTCATCTGGCCTACGGATCACCGCCCCGAAAGCGACGCCACGCCCTCGATCTCGATCAGCATTTTTGGGTCAGGCAGCGCCTGCACCACGCAGGTGGTGCGGGCCGGATAGGGCGCCGGCCCGAACGCCGACGCATACAGCACATTCATCGTGGCGACGTCGGAGCTGCGCGTCAGCAGCACGTTGACCTTGACCAGATCGCGGAAGGTGGCGCCGGCTTCATCTAGCACGCGCTTGATGTTGGTGACGATATTGGCGAACTGGGCTTCAAAACTGTCGGGGAGGGCGCGGTTGTCGTCAAAGCCGGGGATGCCGGAGATGAACAGCAGGTCGCCGACGCGGGTGGCGAAGGAGAGCGGCGGGGCTTTGATGCCGGGTGGGGGAGGGAAGTGTTGGATTGGCATGGATCATTTTCCGGGGGCTGCTTGGAAACCCAAAAGACGGGTGGTGGTGATAGTTGGATGTGGCACAATCGAGGATTGTCTTTATTAAAGTCTACTATAAGCTTCATAGATACTCAAAAATAGTTCGATGGGGGAAACGTGCCGCATAGTCTTGACATTCAAACGCTTAAAGTCCGGGACATTATTGAGGACTACCGAAGTGGCCGGTTAGTAATTCCCGAATTCCAGCGTGAGTATGTTTGGAAGAAGAGCAGAGCGCCATATCTTCTAGATTCAATTTACAGATCCTTTCCAATTTCCGCATTGTTGCTGTGGTCGAGCGAATCCGATGTTCGGGCTCGCCGTCGTGACCCTCGTCCCGTTCGTGGTCGATCCGTCTCTTGGCTCATCGATGGTCAGCAAAGAGTAATCACGTTATCAAGAATACTAAGCGGCGATGAGGGTATCGAAGTAGTTTTCAATCCCGATGAAGACAGCTTTCGCTTGGCCAATGCGGCAACGAAGAAAGACAGCAGCTGGGTTTCTGTAAGTGAGATATTGGACGATGAGCTGTATCGACAGTTGAGAAAGTCATTGCCAGACGGATTGAAAGGCGAAAGGCGAGAAGCCAAATTCGAGAGCGTACGCAAAATACTACAATACGAGATTCCAGCTGTTCACATGAGAGATTTTTCGTTTGATCAAGCTGTAGAGGCATTTACGCGGATTAATACATTAGGAGTCAAACTGAAGACCGAAGACATTGCGAGTGCACGCGTTGCCGCAAAGCATACTGGGTTCATTGCTGACGATGTGGCCCCGTTTGTTACCGAACTCAAGGGTCAGGGATTTTCTCGTTTGAATGTTATGCATTTGTTTCGAGCCTGCGCCTTTGTGGCTTTGCCTGATGGAAGGAGTCGTACCCCACTTCACGAACTTAGCCGCGCCGAGGTCGCGAAGGCTTGGTCTGACACCAAAAGAGCAACGAAGGAGGCTATGGCCCTTATTCGAAACGAGTTCGGTCTGGTAAATATGGACATTCTATGGAGTGGTGCGCTTCTCGTTCCAGTAATTGCACTGTGTGCTTCTCGTGGTCCGCGAGATCGTGATCCAAGGGGTGTAGCAGGATGGCTCGCGATGGCAGCTCTGTTGCATCGTTACAGCAAATCCGCAGAGACCGCTTTGGATCAGGATCTGCGAGCGTGCCGCTCGGATGATCCGATTGGTAAGTTGTTAACAAATGTTCGGCGAGACGCAGGAGCATTTGGGGCCGTCGCTAACGATTTCAAAGGTGCATTGAACGACAAGGGTGCATTATTTGCAGCCTACATCGCGTGCAGACACCAAGGACTTAGCGACCTATTTTCTAATTCCCAAATACTCTTGCAAGCAAACGTGGATAGACATCATATCTTACCGCGAGCCCGAGGAATCGAAACGGGCGAAGGCTGACGCCGTCGCAAACATTGCCTTCATTACGGGAGAGGTGAATAGATCGATTGGCGCTGCGTCGCCAGACGTCTATTTGAGTAAGCTAAAGCGCGAGACGCTTGAGAGTCAGTGCATTCCTCTAGATCGATCTCTATGGGGGGTCGATCGAGCCGAGGATTTCTGGGCGGCCCGGCGCGATCTTCTTGCCGAAGCATTTAATGGGTATTTGCGCAAGATGCTGCCGGGGCGTCGTATTCTCCAGTAACTGCCGTTGGGCAGTCCAGTGCGAATACGGAATCAAAGGGCCGGGCGTGAGCCCGGCCCCTATTTCCTAATTGATGCGTAGGAGAAGACTCACAACACCCGATTACTCTCCTTCACCTTCTCCGCATCCAGATACACACTGCTTCCCATCTCCTTGAACTTGGCACTCATCGTCGCCATGCCATCCTCGATCACACCCGACACCGACATCCCCACGCTCGCCGGATCATTCAGCGTCGCCGCGTAATCCCGCACGTCCTGCGTGATCTTCATCGAGCAGAATTTTGGGCCGCACATTGAGCAGAAATGCGCGACCTTGTGGGCTTCCTTCGGCAGCGTCTCGTCGTGGAAGCTTCTTGCGGTTTCGGGATCGAGGCCGAGGTTGAACTGGTCTTCCCAGCGGAAGTCGAAGCGGGCGCGGGAGAGCGCGTCGTCGCGCAGTTGGGCGGCGGGGTGGCCCTTGCCGAGATCGCTGGCGTGGGCCGCGATCTTGTAGGTGATGACGCCGACCTTGACGTCGTCGCGGTTGGGTAGCCCGAGATGCTCCTTTGGCGTCACATAACAGAGCATGGCGCAGCCGAACCAGCCGATCATGGCGGCGCCAATGCCTGAGGTGATGTGGTCATAGCCCGGCGCGATGTCAGTCGTCAGCGGCCCCAGCGTGTAGAACGGCGCTTCGCCGCACTCCCTAAGCTGCTTGTCCATGTTGATCTTGATCTTGTGCAGCGGCACATGGCCGGGGCCTTCGATCATCACCTGGCAGCCTTTCTTCCACGCGATCTGCGTCAGTTCGCCGAGCGTCTCCAGTTCGGCGAACTGCGCGCGGTCGTTGGCATCCGCGATCGAACCCGGACGCAGGCCGTCGCCGAGCGAGAACGACACGTCATATTTCCGCATCAGGTCGCAGATTTCCTCGAAGTGGGTGTAGAGGAAGCTTTCCTTGTGATGCGCCAGGCACCATTTTGCCATGATCGAGCCGCCGCGCGACACGATGCCGGTGACGCGGTTGGCGGTGAGGTGGATGTAAGGCAGCCGCACGCCGGCGTGGATGGTGAAGTAGTCGACGCCCTGTTCGCACTGCTCGATCAGGGTGTCCTTGTAGAGCTCCCAGGTCAGTTTTACCGGATCGCCTTCGCACTTCTCCAGCGCCTGGTAGATCGGCACGGTGCCGATCGGGATCGGCGCATTGCGCAGGATCCATTCCCGCGTGGTGTGGATGTTGCGGCCGGTGGAGAGGTCCATCACGGTGTCGGCGCCCCAGCGGATCGCCCACACCATCTTGTCGACTTCCTCTTCCACTGAAGAAGTGACGGCGGAGTTGCCGATATTGGCGTTGATCTTGGTCAGGAAATTACGGCCGATGATCATCGGCTCGAGTTCGCCGTGGTTGATGTTGCAGGGGATGATCGCGCGTCCCCTTGCGATCTCGCTGCGCACGAATTCCGGGGTGACGAAGGCGGGGACCTCGGCGCCAAAGCTTTCGCCGTCGGCGAGGGCTGCTTCGGCACGCTCGAGCTGGACCTTGCGGCCGAGATTTTCGCGGGTGGCGACGTAGATCATCTCCTTGGTGATGATGCCGGCGCGGGCGAATTCGAGCTGGGTGATCATGTGATCGCCGGTGCCGCGCAGCGGCTTGTGATGGGCGGTAAACGCCTTCGCCGCGTGCGAGGCGCCGACATTGCCGTTGTCTTCCGGCTTGATGTCGCGGCCCTGATATTCCTCGACGCCGCCGCGCTCCCTAACCCATTCGATGCGCGGGCGCGCGAGGCCAGCGTTGACGTCGATGGTCACGGCCGGGTCGGTATAGGGGCCGGAGGTGTCGTAGATCGGCAGGTTCGGTTCGCCGGCGCCTTCGCTCAGCATGATCTCGCGCAGCGGCACCCGCACATCGGGCGCCTCATCGGGCGTGACCCAGATCTTGCGCGATGCCGGCAGCGGGCCGGTGGTGACGGCGGGCAGCGTGGTGTCGGGATTGGAGCGGATGTTCATTATTTATCCTCCTTTGAATTTCTAATTGTGTTTTCCGTCATTGCGAGGAGCGAAGCGACGAAGCAATCCATTCTCGCCGGTGCGCGGTGACGCATGGATTGCTTCGCTTCGCTCGCAATGACGGTGGGTGAGAGTTGCATCACGCGGCCTCCACGTTCTGGCCAAGCCATTGTCTGACCCGTGCGTCCGGGTCGGGGTTCTGGGTGACGTCGCTGACGACCGCGATCGAGTCGGCGCCGGCGGCGAAAATCTCGGCGGCGTGCTCGAACTTGATGCCGCCGATCGCGACCAGCGGGATGTCGCCGATGCGCCTTTTCCATTCGGTGAGCTTTGCAATGCCCTGCGGCTTAAAGCGCATCGATTTCAGCGTGGTCGGAAAAATCGGACCCAGCGCGACGTAATCCGGCTTGGCGCGCAACGCGGTCGCCAGCTCCTCGTCGTTATGGGTGGAGATGCCGAGCGTCAGCCCGGCCTTACGAATCTCGCCGAGGTCGGCATCGACCAGGTCTTCCTGGCCGAGATGCAGATGCTGCGCGCCGGCCACGATCGCCGCGCGCCAATAGTCGTTGACGACCAGCTTGGTCGGCGTTCCCTTGGTCACATCAAGCGCATCGCTGACGATCTGCAGCGCCTGCGAGTCGTTCAGCTCCTTGGCGCGCAACTGAATGGTGCCGACGCCGAGCTTGGTCAGGCGCTCGACCCAGGCGACGCTGTCGACGACGGGATAGAAGGGATCAGGATACGCGTGGCGATCAGGATACGGCATGCCAAAATGGTGTCCCGATGACAGGGGTTGAAGGGGAGGCGAAGTCGCGGGCTTCCATCAGCCCGGCTTCATAAGCGGCGCGGCCGGCCTCGACGCCGAGGCGAAACGCATTCGCCATTGCGACCGGGTCGGCGGCTTTCGCGATCGCGGTGTTGAGCAGCACGGCGTCGTAGCCGAGTTCGAGGGCGTGGGCCGCATGCGACGGCGCGCCGATCCCGGCGTCGACCACCAGCGTCACATCGGGCAGCCGGTCGCGCATCAGCTTCAGTGCATCGCGGTTGATGATGCCCTTGGCGCTGCCGATCGGCGCCGCCCACGGCATCACCACCTTGCACCCCGTTTCGACCAGCCGCATCGCGACGGAAAGGTCCTCCGTGCAATAGGGGAACACCTCAAAACCGTCCTTGATCAGGATGGCAGCCGCTTCAACCAGGCCAATCACATCCGGTTGCAGCGTGTCGTTGTCGGCGATCACCTCGAGCTTGATCCAGGATGTCGCGAACAATTCGCGCGCCAGCTTTGCCGTCGTCACCGCCTCGCGCACGCTGCGGCAGCCGGCGGTGTTCGGCAGCACCGTGACGTCGAGCTCGCGGATCAAGGCCCAGAACGCGTCGCCGGTCTTGCCGCCGGCAGCTTCCCGCCGCAGCGACACAGTGACGATGTTGGCGCCGGAGGCGCGGATCGCGCCTTGCATGATCGCCGGCGACGGATACAGCGCGCTGCCGATCAGCAAGCGGGAGGAGAAGGATTTGCCGTAGAAGTTCAGCATGGTGTTAGCTTTCCTTGCTTGCCGCAAGCTGAGGCCGTCATCCTGAGGTGCGCGCTCTTGCGCGCCTCGAAGGATGGAAGCAGCGTGCGCGCGGCCATCCTTCGAGGCGCGCCGAAGGCGGCTCGCACCTCAGGATGACGGCCGAGTTTGTTGCAGCATTTATCAAGCATCCCCATCACCCTCCCTGCCGCGGCGTGATGATTTCGATCTCGTCGCCGGCCTTCAACGCCGTCTGCGCCCAGCGGCTCTTCGGCAGCACGTCGTAATTCAGCGCGATCGCAAAATGCGTGCCCTCATATTCGAGCTCGTCGAGCAGTGCGTCGACGCTGTCAGATGCAATTTCCCGCTGCTCGCCATTGACGGTCACGCGCATTGCATCACCTCATTGTCGATCACGCCGCGCGCGACGTAACCGAGCGTCAGCTCCGCCAGCGCCGGCGCCAGCAGAAAACCGTGGCGATAGAGGCCGTTGACCGCGATCTTGTCGTTGTTGACCGCGATCCGCGGCAGGTTGTCGGGAAAAGCCGGACGCAAGCCCGCGCCGAATTCGACGATGCGCGCCTCGGCAAAGGCCGGGTGCACCGCATAGGCCGCGCCCAGCAGCTCCAACGCCGAGCGGACGCTGACGGCGATGTCCTCGGCCTCGATCGAGGTCGCGCCCAGCATGAATCTGGCATCGCCGCGCGGGATCACATAAAGCGGCCAGCGCGGATGGATCAGCCGGATCGGGCGCGACAACTCGACCTCGGAGGTCTCGACGATGATCATCTCGCCCTTGACGCCGCGAAGCTGCTTGTCGCTGTCGCGTGCGGCAAAACCCCGGCAATCGATCACGATGCCGTCGAGATCGTTCGCGTCCGCTTCGCTGTTGAATTTGATGGTGCCGCCGGCCTCCGTGATCCGCGCATGCAGCTGCGGCAACACCAGGCGCGGCTCGACATGGCCTTCACCGGCATAGAACAGGCCTTCGCGAAACCGGCCTTCGAGCGACGGCTCGAGCTCGCTTAGCGCCCGCGCGTCCAGCCGCCGGTGGCCGGTCGTGAGTTTGGCAAAGCGTTCAAAATCGGCGCGGTCGCGCCGATGCGCCACCACCAGCGATCCCCGGAACGGCGTTTGCGGAAAGTGCTCGCGCCAGAGGTCGAGCGAGCGGATGCCGAGCCGGCTAATCACCGGCTCGGAAGCTTCCGCCTCGCACCAGGGCGCCAGCATGCCGCCGGCCCAATGGCTGGTGGCATCCGTCATCCCAGCGTCGCTGCGCTCATGCAGGGTGACGGCGTGGCCGGCCTGCGCGAACAGCAAGGCCTGCCACGCGCCGGCAATGCCGGCGCCGATGATGGAAACGGGGGAATCCCCCCGCAAATTCGAACTCTGGTACATCCCTGTCCCTTCGCCGGCATGACCCGGATCAGGTTCAAAGGGTCACCGCGGTCTCGGACCAGCCTTAATCGTTGGCCTGCCTCGAGCTTGCGGTATCTCAGCTCCTCATCGGAGCTCCCCTCGGAACAGAGCTAATGTAGGCCGATGTGGGGTGGTGTCAATAAACACCCCGTCGCATGCCCGGGCATCCACGCCTTTGGAGCCGCGCGGAAGCGTGACGGTTACCTGGTTGGAGCCTGCTGCGCCCTCGCGTCCGCGGGCGTTTTCGCCGCTTCAACCGGCGTCACAGCCTGTTTCTGCGGTGCACGCGCGAGCACGGGCTCGGAATGCCTGATACGTTCGAGCCGCTGGCGCTTTGCGGCGTAATAATACCCGCTGGCATAATAATGCATGGCGCGATTGTGATCGCTGTTGGCGGCGCGATAGGCGCCGGCGAGGTATTTTACGCCGTACGTGAGATTGGTCTCGGGATCGCGCAGCCCTTCCGCGGTGCCGGTGTAACCGAGGCCGCGCGCGGTCGCGAGTTTGATCTGCATCAGCCCGATGGTGCCGCCGCGCCCGACCAGCGCCGGCTGGTATTTGCTCTCGCGAACGATCACGCGATGCACCAGCGCTTCCGGAACGCCATTGGCGCTGGCGTGGGTCGCGACCAGCGCCTCATATTGGGCGCGCTGCTGCGCCTGCGCCTGAGGGCAGAACGACAGCGCCAGGATGGCGGCGAGCCAGGCGAGGGAGGGCAAACGTTGCATCAAGGATGGTCCCGGGCGGCGCATTTGGCGCGTTAACGCCTTACGCACCCTGATTGTTGCCGCCGCCGGGGCGGGGATATGGCGAAAACCCGGCTTTATCAGGGGTTTGTTCCAACAGTGCAAGGGCCGAATTTACCAAGAATGATGCCTTGGCGTACTTCGATCAAGTCGGAAACTGCCCAGATCAGACACAGCCCCGATGACCGTTACCATGGCCCATATCGATGACGTCGGGACGAGTACAAGATCGAAGCCACCTTGATGCGCACGCAGCGTGCGGCGACCAAACTGCTCGATCACATCGATGGCTGGCAGAAGGTCTATTCCGACGACATCGCGACCATTCATTTGCGCAAGCCGGGTGCGGTGCACAGGCGCGAACCGGCGGTCGATGCCAAGGGGAACTGAACTTCCCCCTTCCGTCATTGCAAGAAGCGAAGCGACGACCTGTCCGCCGTAACTCTGCGAGCGAAGGCGGAAGCAATCCATTCTTTCTTTGCGCAACGACGGTTTTGTCGCATGCGCGCGAATGAAGGATAGTCGTGCAAATGACGCAATGCCGGTCTAAAATCTCCCGCGACGGAAGGCTGCGTTTCCGGCAGCAAACCTGTCCCATGCAAAACAAAAATAACATCGAAGGGAGATGCGCCGTGGCCCTATTGGATATGGCCCTATTAGATATGGCCCGATTAGATTCCGGCTCTTTGCCTCGCGGCAATCCCTGCGCCCAGTGCGGCGAGCCGATCTCAAGGCCCGATTGGGTGGAAAGCAATCCGGGACGCATGTCCTATCTCTGGCATTGCCGGGCCTGCGACTATCGCTTCGAGGCCACCGCCATCTACCATGAAACGCAGCAGGCACCGCTTGCGGCCTGACGGTTTGACGCCGCGTGTTTTCTCACGCCGCGGACTTCTGCTCCTGCTGGCGCACCGGCAATTGGATGCGAACCACCAGTCCGCGCGGCTGCCGGTCATGCAGTGACAGCGCGCCGCCATGCGCGATCGCGATCGCGTTGGCGATGGAGAGGCCGAGCCCAAAACCTTCGGCCTCATCCATGTTGCGCGCGTCGTCGCCGCGCACGAATGGCTGCAGCACGTTGGCCTTGTCCGCGTCCGAAATGCCGGGACCGTCGTCCGCGACGTCGATGATGATCAGGTCCGGCGATACGCCAAGGCGGATCGTCGCCTCGGCGCCGAATCTGACGGCATTCTCCACCAGATTGGTCACGCTGCGGTGCAGATCATCGGGCCGCGCCGTCGCCATGGCGTGCTCGGGCCCGTCGTAAGCGACCTTGTGGCCCATGTCGGTGAACTGGTCGGTGACGAGCTGCAGCGTGCTCGCGACATCGACCAGCGTCATCTGTTCAAGCCGGCGGTCGTTGCGCAGGAATGACAGCACCGATTCCAGCATCGACCGCATCTGGTCGAGATCGCCGAGCATGCGGGCGCGCTGGGTTTCGTCCTCGATGAATTCGGAGCGCAGCCGCATCCGCGTGATCGGCGTGCGCAGATCGTGGCTGATCGCGGCGAGCATTTTGGTGCGGTCGTCGATCAGGCCGGTGATCCGCTCCCGCATGCGGTTGAGCGCCTTGGCGACCGAACGGATCTCTTCAGGGCCGCGCTCGGGGAGCGGCGCCGGGTTGCCGTTCAGGCTGAAACTCTCCGCGGCTTTCGCAAACGACGACAGCGGCGCCGTCAGCGTCCGCGCCGCCCACAGGCCGAGCAGCGTGACGCTGATGACGGCGAACAGGACCGTCATCATCCAGGGCCCGGCCCAGAACGGCCGCAAACGCTGCTCCGGCATCAGCGTGCCGGCAATCATGCTGCCGTCCGGCAGCGCGATGCCGATCCGGTGCGAGTCCTCCTCGTTCGGGAGCGCGAACAGCCGATAGTTGTTGCCGAGACGGCGTTGCAGGACGTGCAGGGCGAGACCGTCCGGTTCGACGGCCGCGGGCAGCGGACCCGGCGGCAGCGCTTCGATGCCGAGCCGCGGGAAAGTCCGCGCGATGTCGGCCAATAGCCGCGGCCGTTCCGGCGCGGACGCCGCCGCGAGCAGTTGCGCCGATATGACGAGCTGGGCGTGTCCGCGGTCGCTGAAGAGATCCGGCTGGTCCGGCCGATGAATCAGGAAGCTTGCGGTGATGATCAGATGCAGCGCGACGATCGAGACGACGACGAGGGCGGCGATCTGGCCGCTGATACGCCTCAGGTTCAGAACGCTCGTCAGCTTCATGGTCAGTTGCTCGCGGCGGCAACCGCTTCCACCCTCGGGGTGAACATGTAGCCGCCGGAACGCACCGTCTTGATCATGGTGGCTTCCTGCGGATCGGGCTCGATCTTGCGCCGGATGCGGCTGACCAGCACGTCGATGCTGCGTTCGAACGAACCGGCGTTGCGGCCCTGCGTGAGGTCGAGCAGGCTCTCGCGCGACAGCACGCGGCCGGGCCGCTCGCAAAAGGTTCGCAGCAGGTCGAATTCGGCGCTGGTCATGGCGACCCGCGCGCCGTCCGGATTGCGCAGCTCGCGCAGGCGGAAATCGATCCGCCAACCGAGGAAGGTCATTGCCGTCGCCCCGTCGGTCGCGCTGGCGGTATGGGCGGCCGCCTGCCGCCGCAGCACCGCGTTGATCCGCGCCAGCAATTCGCGCGGGTTGAACGGTTTGGCGAGGTAGTCGTCGGCGCCCATCTCGAGGCCGAGAATACGGTCGACGTCCTCGCCGCGCGCGGTGAGCATGATGATCGGGGTCTGCGACTCGGCCCGCACCTTGCGGCACAGGCTCAGGCCGTCCTCGCCGGGCAGCATGAGATCGAGGATCAGGAGGTCGATGCGATGATCGCTCATCGCACGCAGCATTTCGCGGCCGTCGCTCGCCGTCGTCACGTTGCAGCAATTGGTGCGCAGATATTTGGCGATCAACGCCCGCGTTTCGCGGTCGTCCTCAACAACTAGGATATTTGGCATTGTCATCGTCTGGGCCATACCGATCTTTTGTCGTTGATTCGTGGCGCTTGGCGAAGAAATTTTGTTTCGATATGTTTCCGGACCGACTTGGGCAACACCGGGCAACAGTCCAGGCGTGCCTGAGAAGGCCTCGTTAAGAGCGTTAACCTTACCGTCTAGTTGCTTGCACGAACACCCCCGGAGCTAGACATGACCTCGATTTCGGCGGCTTCCGCCACCACCTACCAGTCGCCTCTGCAGCGGTTGCAGGAAGAACTGCAGTCGGAAGTGACTTCCGGTACCATCAGTTCATCCGATCAGAGCGCGCTGGCGTCCGCGTTGAAGGACATCGATTCCTCGCTGCAGAGCAGCCAGTCCACCGACCAGGCGAGCGGCACCGCGCCGTCACCCGGCGACCTCAAATCGAAGATCGACGCCCTCATCAAGAACGAAGTCGCCAGCGGCAAGCTGACCAGCGACCAGGCCACCGAGCTGCAGGGCGTGTTCAAGGCCGCGTTCGCCAACGGTCCGGATGGCGCCAGCGGTGCCGATGCCGCCAGCGGCACAAGCGGGGCCGGCGGCGCTCACCACGGACATCATGGCGGCCCGCCGCCGGCGGACGATTCGTCCTCGACCGACAGCTCCTCAAGCGCCAGTTCGGTCAGCGACGTCCTGCAGCAATTCCTGCAGTCGCTGCAGGATTCGCTGTCTTCGTCGTCGTCATCGACCTACGGTTCGACCGGCGGCACGAGCGCATCGAGCAGCAGCACAAGCTCGGTCTCCGCGCTCCTGGTCGACTACAAGACCTGACCGCTCGACGCGGCGACGCGCGTCGCAACCATCCCTTTCCGAAAGGGAAGGGTGGTTGTCTTATTTTCGGGGTGCCGGAACCCGTTGCTGAATGAAGCGTTGTATCCTTCATTCGTCCGCGGAGGATGCCGTGGCCCTCGAAACCATGACCAAACCGCATCAGCTGGTCGCGAGCGATCGCGTCGAAGGCACCGCGGTGCGGCGACCGAACGGCGACATGATCGGCCATATCGAACGGCTGATGATCGACAAGATCTCCGGCAAGGTATCATACGCCATCCTGAGCTTTGGCGGCTTCCTTGGCATGGGAACCAGTCTGCTGCCGTTGCCCTGGGGTCGTCTTCGCTACAATCCCAGGTTCGAAGCCTATGAACTCGACATCGACGATGACGAGTTGAAGCGCGCGCCGTCATTCCGCGCCGACAGGGATTTCGACTGGGGCGATCGTTCGCAGGAGGTAGAGCTGCATCGCTATTACGGCATCCCGCCGTATTGGGGCGGCTTCTGATCGCCTGTTCCATTGGAACGGTTGTCGGCGTGGCGGGTTTTCCCGATATCGAATTTCTAAACCGGGAGGACCGATATGTTAGCTAGATATATTATTGCTGGCGTGGCTGGCTCAGCCCTGCTCGCAACTGTCGCGTTCGCGCAAACGCCGACCGCGCCATCCGACCGCGCCGACATGGCGCCCGCTGCGGCCTCCGACACCGCTTCGTCGCTCCAGGGCAACTGGCGCGCGTCGAGGGTGGTTGGCCTCAGCGTTTACAACGACAACAACGAGAGCGTCGGTTCGATCAACGAACTCGTGATGGACAAGAGCGGTAGCATCAAGGCCGTGGTGATCGGCGTCGGCGGCTTCCTCGGCGTCGGCGAGCATCTGGTTGCGGTGCCGTTCGAGAAGATGAAGTTCGCGACCGAGCCGGTGGCCTATACCGGCATGTCGGGCGCTCCCAACGCCGGCGGCACCCGGCCGCCAATGGGCACCACGTCATCGACCACGACCACCGGCGCCGCGCCGTCGGCGACCACGACGGCAAGGGCCAATCCCTGGTATCCGGACCACGCCGTGTTCAACGCGACCAAGGACGAATTGAACGCGATGCCGGAGTTCAAATATTCAACGCAGTAAGCGTCGCATCAACCTATCGGCGAAGAGAAACGCGCCCGGTTTTGCCGGGCGCGTTTTTTCGCGAAGTTGTCTTTCGTCACCGCAGCAATCTGAATGGTGCGTCGCATCCTATCAGCCAGGATATCCCGATGTTAGGCTCGGTTGTGGCAGGAGCACCTGCGTCCTGCCTGAACCAACGGGAGGACGACATGGCTGAGAGCGTCTACAAGGTTATTGAGCTGATCGGTACCAGCAAGGACTCCTGGGAAAAGGCGGCCACGGCAGCGGTCACCAGGGCCGGAAAATCCTTGCGCGAGCTCCGCGTCGCCGAGGTGGTTCAGCTCGATCTGCAATTGGACGCCAAGGGCAAGGTCGAAGCCTACCGCGCCAAGCTGAAAGTGTCGTTCAAGTTCGAGGGCTAGGAGACGTTCGGAAGGTTTACTCTCCGCGATCACCGTCAGTGCGAGGAGCGAAGCGACGAAGCAATCCAGTCTTTGCTTGGCGGTGGATTGCTTCGCTTCGCTCGCAATGACGGTGTTTAGCTTTGCGGGGTGGGCAAAGGCGTACTTCGCGCCGTGCCCACCAACTTTCCTACCGCAAGAATTAGGTGGGCGCGCTTCCCCGCGAAGAGCGGGGCGAGGGAGAAGAGAAACCTCAATGCGTCACCAGCGGGCAGCCGCCCTTGTCGAGCGGACGGAACGCCTCGTCGCCGGGCACCGTGGCGATCAGCTTGTAGAGATCCCACTCGTTCTTGGATTCCGACGGCTTCTTGACCTCGAACAAATACATGTCGTGGACCATGCGGCCGTCGATGCGGATCTTGCCGTTTTTGGCGAAGAAATCGTTGACCGGGGTCGCCCGCATCTGCGCCATCACCTTCGGCGCCTCATCGGTACCGATGGCCTCGATCGCCTTCAGATAATGCATGGTCGCCGAATAAAGCCCGGCCTGGATCATGGTCGGCATGTGGCCGACCCTGTCGTTGAAGCGCTTCGAGAAGGCGCGGGTCTCATCGTTCATGTCCCAGTAGAAGGCGTCGGTGACGATCAGGCCCTCGGTCGCCTTGACGCCGAGTGCGTGGGTGTCGGTGATCTCCTGCAACAGCGCGATCATCTTCTGGCCGCCCTGGGTGATGCCGAATTCGGCGGCCTGCTTCAGCGCATTGGTGGTGTCGCCGCCGGCATTGGCCAGCGCCACCACCTTGGCCTTGGAGGCCTGGGCCTGCAGCAGGAAGGAGGAGAAGTCCGACGAGTTGAGGGGATGGCGAACGTCGCCGAGCACCTTGCCGCCGCTCTCCTTGACGACGTTGGCAGCATCCCGCTCCAGCGCCATGCCGAAGGCGTAGTCGGCGGTGACGAAGAACCAGGTGTCTTCGCCACGCTGCACCATCGCCTTGCCGGCGACGTTGGACAGCGCATAGGTGTCGTAGGTCCAGTGCACGGTGTTGGGCGAGCAGGCGACGCCGGTGATGTCGGAAGAGCCGCCGCCGGAATTGATGTGGATCTTGTTCTTCTCGCGCGTCAGAGCCGAGATCGGCAGCGCCACCGAGGAGGTCGGCACGTCGAAGATCGCATCCACCTTGTCGTTGTCATACCAGTTGCGCGCGATGCCGACGCCGACGTCTGGCTTGTTCTGGTGGTCGGCATAGACCACTTCGACCGGCTTGCCTTTCACCTGGCCGCCGTAATCGGCCACCGCCATCTGCACCGCGGCCAGCGAGCCCTTGCCGGTGGCATCGGCGTAGAGGCTCGACATGTCGGTGAGCACGCCGATCTTGACGATTTCGTCGGAGATCTGGGCGTTCGCCGCGCCGCTCGAGGCGGCAAGCGCCAGACTGGCCGCGACCACGGCTACGAGTGACTTCATGGTTTCTTCTCCCAGGCTTCTTGTTGAGGGCTTCGGTTACGGCCCCCTTCTATCCGGCTTCGCCAAGCGTCGCCAAGCCGACTTTATGGGCATGGTTTATCAGGGAAGGGAGCGAGATTCGCCTTACAGCGCCGGCAGCGCGCTCACATAAGCGTTCATCGCGCCCTCGGATTGCACGATCACGCGCAGCGTCTTGGAGTCAAAGGCGATACCGGCGAGCTGGATGCTGGTGATTTCGGCGGTGACCCGCACGCCGTCCTCATTCTTCTGGAAATCGGCGATTGCCGCGGCGATCTTCTTCTGCGCATTGCTGGCGAACGGCTTGAGATCGACGATCAACTTGTCGGCCAGCGCCTTCTGGAGATGGGGCATGGCCGCGCGCGCCGCGGCGCCCAACAGCCCGAAGGCCGCCTCCGACTCCACGGCGAGCTCGACATCGGTCAGCCGCAGGGTCTGCTGCGCCTGATCGAGCACCGGCCGGCCCCAGACATGGACGGTCGCTTCGCCGCCGAAGCCGAACAGGCTCTTCTTTTCCTTTGCCCTGACCAGCAGCGAAATCAGCAGGCGGTCGCCGGAAGCCGCGACGCTGGCATGCCGGACGGTGACGTCGACCGAACCCGAGCCGTCCTCGGGGAACGTCTTGCCGGCAAGCTGGGTTTCGACGAGCTGGGTGAGCGCGGTGAACGACATGTCGACCGGCATGCCGATCGAGACACGGCCCGGCGTCGGCGGCACGATGGTAATGGTCGCCGGGAACGGACAATCGGGGTTGGTCGGCGTCTCCGTGATGCGCGTTTCGGCTTCGATGCCGAGCGTCAAGGTCACCGCCGATGCATCGACGCGCGGCTGCGCCGCGATCGCCCGCGTCGGCCGCAGCTCCAGCCACAGCGGCGGCATCGAAGCGGTCGCGCCGGTGCCCTGCAGCGGGATCGAGCGGCAGGCCTTGGCCCATTGCAGCTTCGCATTCCGTTCGAAGGTCGGATCGTTGCGCATCCGCGCCTGCACGCTCGCGAGCTGATCGGCGACCGTCTTGTCGATCAGCGGCTTGACCTGCGCGGGCACGTTGACGCGGGCGCCGGCCACCGAAAGGCTGGTGTCGCCCAAATTCACCTGCGCCGCCAGGTTAGGCTCGATGCGCCAGGCGGCGGCAAGCTTGGGCCGCGCGGTGATGGTGACGTTGCCCTTGATCTCGGCGCTGGCGTTGAGGTTCTTGATGTTCACGCTGCCGATCTGCTTGGCGACATTGCCGCCGAGCAGGCCGCCGAGCGCGTCGCCGACCGCCCCGGTCGCCTTCGACGACAGCGAGCCGGTGACGTTGAGCGTGCCGGTCAGCGGCGTCGCCAGCGACAGCACGTCCTGGGCGCCGGTCGCCGAGATCGGCCCGCGCTGGGCGCTCCAGCCGATATCGGCATTCTGCAGGATCTGCGACACCGGATTTTCGGCCTTGCCGTTGAAGGTGCGCGGCGCGCCGCGATCGGCGGCGTCGCGGATCGCCGACAGCGCGACCGCGACCTGTGCCATCACGACCGAGCTGCGCGGCGCCGGCGGCAGCGGCGGCAATTCGACAAGCGCGGGCGGCTGGACCGTGGCGCGCGGCGCCAGCCAGTCCATCACTTTCAGGCTGATGAAAAACGAGGCCGCCACCACCGCGGTCCCGATCAAAATCGTCTTCAGATGCATCGGCAGACGCATCGTCCCCCCGGACCGATTGAACAACAAGGGTTCTACAGGGAAGGGGAAAGGTGCGCCAGTGAGGGCAAATCGGTGGCCACCTTGCGGCGCTTCATTGCGGAGCTTGGCGCCGTCACCAACACGAAAACGGCCCCGGCCAATGCCGGAGCCGCGTTCGGTGTTTCTGGGAGGGGCCGGGCCTAGCGGATGGCTGCGCCGAGATCGGCGCGGCGATCGGTCATCGGCAGCACGATCACCTTGGTGCCGACATTGACCCGGGAATAGAGGTCGATGACGTCTTCATTGACGAGGCGCAGGCAGCCGGACGAAACACGGGTGCCGATGGTTTCCGGCGCGTTGGTGCCGTGGATACGATACACGGAGCCGCCGAGATACATGGCGCGGGCGCCGAGCGGGTTGCCGGGGCCGCCGGCCATGTGGCGCGGCAGATAGGGCTGGCGGGCGATCATTTCCGGCGGCGGGGTCCAATCCGGCCATTCCGCCTTCTTGGTGATGGTCTGCGTGCCGGACCAGGTGAAGCCCTCGCGGCCGACGCCGATGCCGTAGCGGACGGCCTGGCCGCCGCCGAGCACATAATAGAGATAGGTGTTCGGGGTATCGATGATGACCGTGCCGGGCGCCTCGCGGGTGGGATAGCTGACGATCTGGCGCTTCAGGCGGGCCGGACGTTCGACCGAACGGTCTTCGTCCTGCGGCAGCGCCTGCACCTGTGGCTGCGTCGCCCCGAAGGGAGGCGTCATGAAGAACGGAAACAGCGGCAGCGGCGCGGCCGCGGCGGCCGCGGAAAAGGCTACGGCGCCAATGGCCAGTGCGCCGAAAGCGGCGGCAGCCAGACGCAAATTCAGCTTGCGTGAATGCAACATTGTCGACCCCTGTCTTAGCGCCCTTGCGCGCCATTGCTGCGCGTCGTTGGGCAAACCAGTACAGGTCAAGCGTTTCCGGACGTTTGCACGAAATCGCCAAAATGGTTTCGTGGCGTTAGGGAATTGTTTCGTGCGTGTTTCGTGAAAGGGTTAAGGCCCGGTTGCCGGTGCCCCTCAGGCCCGGACGTATCCAGCCAGCCCGTCCCACAACAGCTTTGCCGCGGTGACGACCAGAATAGCGTAGCAGGTGCGGTAGAGCGCGCGCTGGTCGAGGCGCTCGTGCAACTGCCATCCTGCCCAGACGCCCGCAGGCACGGCCGGTGCGCAGAGCGCCATCAGCATCCACAAGCTCTTCGAGGGCGTGGCGAGCACGAGCCACGGGCCGGCCTTCAGGAGGTTGCCGACGGTGAAGAACAGGCTCGTGGTCCCGGCGTAGAGCGCTTTCGACATGCCGAGCGGCAGCAGGTAGATCGCAAGCGGTGGTCCGCCCGAATGCGCGACCATCGTGGTCACGCCGGAGGAGAGGCCGGCGAGCATGGCCTTCGGTGTCGAACGCGAACGCGGCTTGACTTCGCCTCCGCGCAGAAACCAGATCGCGGCGAATACCAGCGTCACCAGGCCCATGACCACCTCGACGGCGTGTCGGTCGAGATCGCGCAGCGCGAAGTAACCGAGCCCGATGCCGACGACCAGAGCGGGGAGCAGCATCGCAAGGTCAACGCGCGACCAGGTGTTCGGCCGCCAATAGCGCAGCGCCGTGACATCCATGGCCACGAACAGCGGCGCAAGCAGTGCGCCCGCCGCGATCGGGTCCATCGCCAGCGAAAGCAGCGGGATGCCGACGATGGCGAAGCCACCGCCGAACGCGCCCTTCATGAAGGCAATCAGGAACACGCCGGAGAGTGCAATCGCCAGCGTGAAGAACTCGGGCATGCCGGCGATGGCGGACGCGATCACAGGCGCACCTGCGTTGATATTGTCGCAGCCGATCGCCCCGACCGCGGCAGGCGCCGCCTCGCACTCTCTGCTTTGAACCGGAAGGGCATGGATATCCGATGGTTGTGCTGCGCGAAGCGTCGCGATCGCGTGCACACTGGCGTTGCGCCCGTGCGGGCGCAACATGAATATTGCTCTCGGTGCAATGCGCGTGAGCGCGGCGTTTGCGGCCTCAGCTCGCCCGCATCCTTGGCATGTCGGGTGCGACGGTGCCGATGACGACGCGGCGGTCGGCGACCGCATGATGAAACTGCTCGAGGGTAAGCCCGATCACCGACAGATCGCTGTCCTCGATGGCGCCGTCGTCGTAGCAATCGAGCGCCTCGCGCAAGACGGTGTCCGCCTCGCTTTGCATATCCGCCAGTTGTTCCGGCGTCTCCGCCTGCCGCGCCTTGGCGATCAGCGCCAGCAGGTTGTCGCGATGGGCGATGTATTGCTCGCGCTCGTCGCGCTTCCAGTAGTGCTGCAGCCAGGCGCCCGCCGATCCCAGGCCCGACAGGATCAGGATCGCACCCCAGATATAGTCGGTGTACTTCTCGAGGAAGGTGCGCTCGGTGCCGTCGATATAGGCCGCGGCGCCCTGGTGGGCCGGCAGGGCTGCGTCCTTGTCGGTGTCGGGCTTTTCGATTTTCGCCGCGGTTGGGACTTCGCGCGCGATCTGCTGGCGCACCGTGAACAACTGCCGGACGAAGCCGCCGACCGAGGTGTCGGCCAGCGAATGCGGCGCGATGATCAGATGATTGACGCTGATGGTCTCGACCTTGTCCTCCGGTCGCGCCGGCGAAGAGTTGAAAATGCTGCCGGCGATTTCCTCGGAGTCATAAAGCGGATGCTTCTGGGCAATCGCTTCCGACACTTCGACCGGAAGGAATTTCGGCTCGCCTCGCGCCGCCGCCGTCGCGGCGATGGCGTTGGCGGTGATCTTGCTGTCGAGCGGGCCGACCGTCATGTAGGCGTCGATGGTAGGATCGCGCGCCAGTTCGGCCAACTGGTTGGTGCCGAACTGGGTGACGGCGACCTTGTCGGCGTCGACGCCGGATTCGGTCAGGATGACGCGGAGCAGGGTGACATTGGCCTGGGTCCTGCCGATGACGCCGACGCGATGGCCGGCGAGATCGTCGAGGCTCTTGATCTTCGCCGCCGGCTGCTTCCTGGAGCCTTTCGCCGCAAGACCTGAAGGCGCCCACAGCACCACGACATTCTTGCGCAGGATGGCGACCGACTCGGCATTGGCCGGCAAATTGAGATCGCCGCGCGCGACCGCGAGGTCGGTCTTGCCGGCAGCGAACAGCGCGATGCTTTCCGCCGCGCCTTCGGTCGTGATCGGCGCAAGCCGGACCGGGCTGGCGTCGCGGGCGAAGGTTTGCGCCAATGCCTGGACCAGTTTCTGGTCGTCGCTGCCGGGGGGGCCGACCGCAATCCGCAACGTGACCGAGTGCAGGGCATAGTAGAGCGTGCCCGCGGCGACGCCGAACAGGAAAATGCCGACCGCAAGAATCAGCAGCGAATAGTTCTTTCGCTTCCGCTTCGGACGTGTCGCCGCCGGAATTTCGCCTGTCTCTGACATCGCACTGTCACGTTACACGAAAAAGCGCCGAAGCGCCGTGAAAAAGAACCTTACATTTCGATGACGTCATACGCCTGCAACATCCATGTCCGAACGTTGCGCCATTGAGAATCATTAACACTCAGGTTCCCCGTGATGCGGATATTAGTTGCGACCGATGCCTGGCATCCGCAGGTCAATGGCGTGGTCCGCACGCTGACCTCGCTGGCCCGCAGCGCCTCGACGCTCGGCGCCGAGATCGACTTCCTGACGCCCGACGGGTTTACCTCGGTCGGCGTGCCGACTTATCCGGGCTTGCGCGTCGCGCTGCCGAACCGGCGCGAGATCGCGCGCCGGATCGAGGCGGTAGCGCCGGACGCCATTCATATCGCGACCGAAGGTCCGATCGGCTGGGCGGTGCGCGGCTATTGCCGCCGCCACAAGCTCGCCTTCACGACGTCCTATACGACGCGCTTTCCTGAATATGTCTCGGTCCGCACCATGATTCCGGCGAGCGTCGGCTACGCGGTGCTGCGGCACTTTCATGCCGCGGCCTCCATGACCATGGTCGCGACCGCGTCGCTCCGGCAGGAACTCGGCGAGCGCGGTTTCCGCAAGCTCGGCTTCTGGACACGCGGCGTCGATACCGAACTGTTCACGCCCGACAGTCCTGCCAAGCTCGATCTGCCGCGGCCGATCTTCATGACCATGGGCCGGGTCGCGGTCGAAAAGAATCTGGAAGCGTTTCTCGCGCTGGAGCTGCCGGGATCGAAGGTCGTGGTCGGCGATGGACCGCAGAAGGCGGCGCTGCAACAGAAATATCCGCGCGCCGTCTTCCTCGGCGAGAAGAAGGGCCAGGATCTGACCGCGCACCTCGCCGCCGCCGACGTCTTCGTGTTCCCGAGTCTGACCGATACTTTCGGCGTCGTACAGCTCGAGGCGCTCGCCTGCGGCACGCCGGTGGCGGCATTTCCGGTCACCGGTCCAAAGGACGTCATTGCCGATCATCCGATCGGCGCGCTGGATCAGGATCTGCGAAAGGCCTGCCTGCGAGCGCTGATCATGTCGCGCGAGGCGTGCCGGAATTTCGCGCTCGGGCGTTCCTGGGATAACAGCGCGCGCCAGTTCATCGGCAATCTGACGGCGTTGCAGCCGAGTCGTTCGCTGCGGCCGGCCCGCCGCGTCGCGAGCAGAAGCCCGGTGCAGGGTTAATCATACCAAAGAGACGAGAAGGCAGACTGATCATGGCAGAAATCATCAAACTCGACTTCGACCGCGAGATGGTCGAGCAGGCCTACGACCGCTGGGCGCCGGTCTACGACCTCGTGTTCGGCGGCGTCTTCAGCAAGGGCCGCAAGGCGGCGATTGCGGCCACCAACAGGATCGGCGGCCGCGTGCTCGAGGTCGGGGTCGGCACCGGCATCTCGCTGCCGCAATACGCGCCGCACCTTCGCATCTTCGGCACCGATATTTCGGAAGCGATGCTGCAGAAGGCGAAGAAGCGCGTCACCGAGCTCGGGCTGAAGAA
>Ga0137415_10001567_pt1 | contig 22675 bp, 16 predicted proteins | sample CZODoug3_1_1_16f_FD_183082 | JGI IMG/M metagenome (GOLD analysis project Ga0137415, IMG submission 183082) | Vadose zone soil fungal communities from Angelo Coast Range Reserve, California, USA - CZODoug3_1_1_16fungal (Hybrid Assembly) | ecosystem: Environmental > Terrestrial > Soil > Vadose...
AGGCGAAAAACGTCATCGCGCTCTCGGAGAAACTGATCAGGGATTTCGGCGGTGAGGTGCCGCGCACGCGAGCCGAAATCGAATCGCTTCCGGGCGCAGGGCGCAAGACGGCCAATGTCGTGCTCAACATGGCCTATGGCGAACACACCATGGCGGTCGACACCCACGTTTTCCGCGTCGGCAATCGCACCGGGCTTGCACCGGGGAAGACACCGCTCGAGGTCGAGCTCGGACTTGAAAAAGTCATCCCGTCCGAATTCATGCTGCATGCGCATCATTGGCTGATCCTGCATGGCCGCTACACCTGCTTGGCCCGCAAGCCGCGCTGTAACGTTTGCCTGATCCACGATCTCTGCCGCTGGCCGGAAAAGACGGCTTGAGGCATGATTGCGATCATGCCTCAATAGCGTCGTGTCCGACCCCGCTTGGAGCCCGCGATTTGAGGAGTGCCGCGTGAGTCAGCAGGAACCAGCCGTACCGCCGCCGGCCGGCCAGAACGTATCGCAGCCGGCTGCTTTGCCGGTCCATGCGCCGCCCGCAAAATCCGTGCCCGGACTCTGGGGCCGGTTGGCGATCCCGCTGTTTGCGGTTGTCGCCGTGCTCGGCTTCGTCGCGCTCGCATCCCTGCGCTGGGACGAATGGACCGGCGACGCCGCCATCCAGACCACCAACGACGCCTATGTCCGCGCCGACCTGACGCGCTTGAGCAGCCGGGTCGCCGGCGAGGTCTTGACCGTCGCGGTGGATGATTTCCAACGCGTCAAGGCCGGCGGTCTGCTGATCCAGATCGATCCAGCCGATTACGAAGCGCAGGTGGCGCAGGCCGACGCGGGCGTCGCCGGCGCACAAGCTGCGCTCGACAATCTCGCCAACCAGGTCGAACTGCAATATGCGACGATCGCCCAGGCCGAAGCCCAGCAGGTTTCGGCGGCGGCCCAGGAGGTCGAGGCGCGTCAGGAACAGGAGCGCCAGCAGTCGCTGTCGCAAACCGAATCCGGAACGCGCCAAAAGCTCGAACAGGCGACCGCGGCCTTCGCCAAGGCGCAGGCCGACGTGCGTGCGGGCCGCGCCGTCATCGCCGCGCAACGTCACCAGCTCGAAGTGCTGTCGGGCACCAAGAAGCAGCGTGCGGCTGATCTCGAGGGCGCCAAGGCGACGCTGGCCGCAGCCAGGCTCAAGCTCGGTTACACCAAAATCGTGGCGCCGTTCGATGGCGTCACCGGCGAGCGGCAGGTGCAGCCGGGCGACTACGTCAATATCGGCACCAACCTCATCAATGTGGTGCCGCTGCCGAACGTCTATGTGATCGCCAATTACAAGGAAACCCAGCTGACGCGGGTCAAACCGGGCCAGCCGGTCGAGATCACCGTCGACAGTTTCCCGAACCAAAAACTGCATGGCCGCGTCGAGCGGATAGCGCCGGCGAGCGGTTCGCAGTTCGCGTTGCTGCCGCCGGACAACGCCACCGGCAATTTCACCAAAGTGGTGCAGCGCGTTCCGGTCCGGATCGAGCTCGACAAGAACCAGCCGCTGCTGGAGCGCCTGCTGCCCGGAATGTCCGTCGTCACCAACATTCACACCGATGATGCGGGGACGGATGGCGGGAAATGACGGAACCGATCAGGCGCTGGGGCCGGTCTCGCGCGGCGGGATCGCGCCGCGGCCGCTGTTCGCGGTCGGTGCCGTGCTGCTCGGCTCGTTCCTCGCCAATTTCGACAGCCGGCTGACGTCGGTCGGGTTGCCCGATCTGCGCGGCGCGTTTTCGCTCGGGTTTGACGAAGGCGCCTGGCTCTCTACCGCCGGCATCGGCTCGCAGATATTCATCGCGCCGGCGGTGGCGTGGCTCGCCACCGTGTTCGGCCTGCGCCGCGTGCTGGGTATTCCGAGTCTCGTCTACGCCATGATCTCGCTGACGATCCCGTTCGTCCACGATTACACCACGCTGATCGCGCTCAGCATTGTGCACGGCATGCTGCTCGGCACCTTCGTGCCGGCGACGTTGATGATCGTGTTCCGCAATCTGCCGATCCGCTGGTGGCTGCCGGCGATCGCGATCTACTCGATCCGGGTCGGGTTCGCGCTCGATACCTCGACCTCGCTGGTCGGCTTCTACGTCGACCATTGGGGCTGGCAGTGGCTGTATTGGCAGAGCGTCGCGGTCGCGCCGCTGATGGGCCTGATGGTCTATCTCGGCACGCCGCGCGAAGAGGTCAACCGGGAGCTGTTGCGGGATGCCGATTGGGGCGGCATGCTGCTGCTCGGCACCTCGGTCTCGATGATCTATGCCGGTCTCGACCAGGGCAATCGCCTGGATTGGCTGGAATCAGGCACGGTGATGGCGCTGCTGCTCGGCGGGGCTGCGCTGTTTATCGGCTTTCTCGTCAACGAAACCCTGGTTCGCGAGCCCTGGGCCCACGTCAACGTGCTGTTCTCGCGCAATGTCGGGCTCTCGCTGGTCGTGATTCTGCTCTACACCCTGTGCAGCCTCTCCAACTCATCGCTGGTGCCGAACTTCCTCAGCGTGGTCGGCCTGCTGCGGCCGGAGCAGAGTGGAGCGTTGCTGTTCACTTACGGCGCGCTGCCGATGTTTGTGCTGGTGCCGATCTCGATCTTCCTGCTCCGGCATTTCGATGCGCGCACCGTGCTCGTGATCGGCCTGTCGGCTTTCGCCGCCGCCAATCTGTGGGGCACGCAACTCAGTCATGACTGGGCGCTGGGCGATTTCACAGGCATCGTGCTGTTGCAATCAATCGGACAGGCGTTCACGCTGTTGCCGATCATCATCCTCGCGCTGTCGAATGTCGATACCTCGCGCGCGACGGCGTTTGCCGCCTATATCCAGATCATGCGGCTCGGCGGCGCCGAAATCGGCGTGGCGCTGATGGGGACCTGGCTGCGCGTGCGCGAGCAGATCCATTCCAACTATCTCGGGCAGCACATCGCGAACGGCAGCGCCGACGTGACGCGCCTGCTGAAGCAGCTCGCGGACAGCTTTGCGAGCCACGGCGCGGCGACCGCGACGGCACGGGCGGTCGGGACGCTGGCGGCGCGGGTGCAGCGCGAGGCGAATGTGCTCGCCTATATCGACGGCTTCTGGCTCTGCTTCTGGCTGGCGATGGCGGCGCTGTTCTGCGTGGCGCTGATCACCCGCGCCCCGCCGGGGCCGTTCACGCCGGCGCCGTTTGGTTTTGCCAAGAACGTGCTGCGCAAGTGCGGCGTGGCGGTGTCGTAACAGATACCCTCAGCGCACCGACATTTCCTGCTGCCGCGCCGGTTCGATCAATTCCGGCCGCGGACCCGACAGCCGCTTGTGCATGTGGACCATGAAGGCCATGCCGAACAGCGGCGTCGCCAGATTGACGATCGGGATCGACACGAAGGCTGCGATGATCAGCCCCGCCACGAACACGGTGGCGGCGTTGTCCTTGCGCATCGCCTTGGCTTCCGCGGGCGGGCGGAACCGCATCGCCGCGAGCTCGAAATATTCCCGGCCCAGCAGCCATGCGGTCGCGATGAAGAATACGAGGAAGCCGGCGCCTGCGAGGAACACGAAGGGCAGCGCGACCAGATAGACCAGGATGGTCAACAGCGCGGTTTTGACGCCTTCCGTCATGGCGACGCCGAGCGGCAAGGCGGTGCCGGGTTGCTCGGCCGGATAATGTTCGCGCTCGACACGGTCGGCGACATCGTCGACGAACAGGCTTGCCACCAGCGAACTGATCGCCGGCATCAGAAAGATGCCGCCGAGCACGACGCCGAGGCCGGCCGCGATCGAGACGACCCAGGACAGCACGTTGAGCGGAGTATGAAAGCCGGGACCGAGCATCGCCTCGGCCCAGTCTTCGCCATAGACCGCAAACCAGCTCAACAGCCGCTGCAAGCCGAGCGCCAGCACGGTGATCAGCACCAGCGCCATGCCGATCGATCGCCACAGGATCGAACGCATCGGCGGCGACAGGATTTGCGAAAGCGCCTTGACGGCGGCATCCAACATAATGGTCTTATCCTTTGTTGCGAAGGTTTTCGACTTTGGCCTTCACCTTATCGACGGCTGCTTCCTTGACCGGTCCGTATCCCCGGATTTCCATCGGCAGGGCCGCAATCTCGGCGAACCGGCCGACCGTCTCCGCATGTAGAAGGGGAACCAGTTCCGTCAAGAGGGATTCATACCATGCGACCAAATTTCGCTCCATCCGGCGCTCGCGTGTGTAACCGAATAGGTCCAGCGGCGTTGCTCGCAGGAATTTGAGACGCGCCAGGACCCGAAAGGCTGGCTCGATCCATGGTCCGAATTGCCGCTTCAGCGGCCGGCCCCGCGCGTCCTTGCGCCCAGGCAGCAAGGGCGGTGCGAGATGATATTTGATGGTAAAGTCGCCTTCGAACTCCCGCCGCAATTTCTTCTGAAGCCCAGTCTGCGTGTGCAGACGCGCCACCTCATACTCGTCCTTGTAGGACATCAGCTTGAACAGCGAACGCGCCACGGCTGGCGTGAGCAACTCGGAACCAGGTATCCGATCGTGCTCGGTGGCACGAATGCTGTCCACGATGGCGCGATAGCGTTCCGCATATCGGGCGTCCTGATAGGATGTGAGGAAATCGGCGCGGCGCTCGATGATCTGATCGAGGGTTTCAGCAGGCTGCGCTTGGCCGAGGAGCGACGCGACGAAGTCGCTGTCGGCGACCGCCAGGCGGCCGCATGCAAATGCCCGCTTGTTCTGTTCGATAGCAACGCCGTTTAATTCGATCGCCCGTATCAGTGTGTGCGCCGAAACCGGAACCAGGCCCTGCTGCCAGGCCGCGCCGAGCATGATCACGTTGGCAAAGACGGTATCGCCGAACAAAGCGTCCGAAATCCGGTTGGCGTCGAAACTTCTGAGATTCTCGGGTCCGACGACGCGCGCGATCTGCTGCAACCGCATCGGTGCGGCGAGACTTGCATCCGGATTGCGCACGATGTCGCCGGTCGGCATCTCCGCCATGTTGATGACAGCGCGCATCGCGGGGCGATAGGTCGCCATCGCCTTGGCTGACGAACTGACGACGATGTCGCAGCCGATCAGCGCGTCGGCGGCGCCCCGATCGATGCGCACCTGGTTGATGTCGGCGGGATCGGCCGAGAGCCGTATAAAACTCAGGACCGGACCGAACTTTTGCGCAAAGCCGGTAAAATCGAGCACCGAGGCGCCTTTGCCTTCGAGGTGCGCGGCCATCGCGACCAAGGCGCCGACCGTGATGACGCCGGTGCCGCCAACACCTGTCACCAGCAGGTTGAAGGGCGTGGTGAGATCGGCGCGCGCGGGCTGCGGCAGAGATTGTGCCCGTGCCAGCACGTCGATTTCAAGACCCTGCTTCTTGCGCCGCGTGGCGCCTTCGACGGTAACAAAACTCGGGCAAAAGCCGTTGAGGCAGGAAAAATCCTTGTTGCACGAGGACAGATTGATCTGGCGCTTACGGCCGAACGGCGTTTCCTTCGGTTCGACGCTCAGGCAGTTGGATTCGACCGAACAGTCGCCGCAGCCCTCGCAGACGAGATCGTTGATGTAGGCGAACTTCGGCGGATCGGCCAACGTGCCGCGCTTGCGCCGGCGGCGTTTTTCGGTGGCGCATTCCTGCTCGTAAATCAGGACGCTGACGCCGGGAATTTCGCGCAGTTCGCGCTGAACCGCATCGAGATTTTCGCGCGGGTGGATGGTGACGCCCGCGGGAAAATCGCGTGGCGTGAACTTTTCGGGTTCGTCCGAAACAAACGCGATCCGCGCGACGCCGTTGGCGCGCACTTCGTGGGCGATGCCGTGGACGCTGATCGGTCCATCGACCGGCTGGCCGCCGGTCATGGCGACGGCGTCGTTGAACAGGATCTTGTAGGTGATGTTGGTCTTGGCGGCGACCGCCTGGCGGATCGCCATCGATCCGGAATGATAGTAGGTGCCTTCGCCGAGATTCTGAAAAACGTGATCGCGCCCGGTAAAGAGCGAGGAGGCCGCCCAGTTGACGCCTTCGCCGCCCATCTGGATCAGCGATGTGGTGTCGCGATCCATCCAGCTCGCCATGAAATGGCAACCGATACCGGCCAGTGCGTGAGAGCCTTCGGGCACTTTCGTTGACGTGTTGTGCGGACAGCCGGAACAGAAATAAGGTGTGCGGGCCGCGCCGGATATTTCGACCATCCCGGTGTTCTGCGGCGCAAGCCTTGCGGCGCGGGATTGCAGGTCCATGCCCGGAAAGATCGCATCCAGACGCCGCGCCACGATCGGCGCCAGCAGGCGTGGCGACAATTCGCCGACCCAGGGCACCAAGGGTGCGTTGTTCTCGTCGTTCTTGCCGACCATCCGTTCCGGCTTGTGGCCGGGATAGTCGTAGAAATATTCCTTGAACTGGCTTTCGATGATGCCGCGCTTTTCCTCGATCACGAGGATCTCGCGTTTCTCGCGCACGAATTCCAGCGCGTCGTGGTGGGCGAGCGGCCAGACCATGCCGACCTTGTAGATATCGATGCCGAGCCGCCGGCATTCGGTCTCATCGAGACCGAGCAGCCGCAACGCTTCCATCAGATCGAGATGGCCCTTGCCGGTGGTGACGATTCCGTAGGTCGCGTCGGCAATATCGTAGATTTTGCGGTCGATCGGGTTCGCCGCGGCGAAGGCAAGCACGGCATTCTTCTTGAATTCCAGGCGCTGCTCGATCTGCGGACCCGGCAGATCGGGCCAGCGATAATGCAGCCCGCCCGGCGGTAGATCGTAGTCAGGTCGGACGAAGCGGCGGCGGGCGGGAAGATCGACCGACGCACAGGATTCCACGGTCTCTGAAATGGCCTTGAAGCCGACCCACATGCCGGAAAATCGGCTCAGCGCATAACCATATTCACCGAACGCAAGATATTCCGCGACGCTGGCCGGGTTGAGCGTCGGGATGAACCACGCCATGAAGGCGACGTCCGACTGGTGTGGCATCGAGGAGGAGACACAGCCGTGGTCGTCGCCGGCGACGACGAGGACACCGCCGTGCGGCGATGAGCCGTAGGCGTTGCCGTGCTTCAGCGCATCGCCGGACCGGTCGACTCCTGGGCCCTTGCCGTACCAGAGGCCGAACACGCCCTCGACCTCGCGCTTTGGATTGCTCTCGACCTGCTGTGATCCCAACACCGCCGTGGCGGCGAGGTCTTCGTTGACGGCGGGAAGAAATTCGATGCGTCGTTCGCGCAAGAATTTTTCGGCGCGCCACAGTTCCAGATCGACGCCGCCGAGCGGTGAGCCGCGATAGCCCGAAACGAATCCGGCGCTCTTGACGCGATCGGCGATGTCGCGGTCGCGCTGATCGAGCAAGATGCGAACCAAAGCCTGGGTGCCGGTGAGGAACACCCGTCCGCTCTGCTTGGTGTAACGGTCCTCGAGCGAATAATGGTCCAGGCTCGCCTGCGGCGCATCTGATGTGTCTGGCATGTCCATCGTCCTGATAAGGGGGGCCAGTGGGAAGTATCCGCCAATCCACGGACAGGAATTTCCAGATTTCCCGATGAATAAGTATATTTCGGTATAAACTTCCGATTATTAGCTCTATTATGGATAGATTATTCAGATCGGGGGAAAGCCGGAAATGATCGATCCGCTTGATGGCCGGCTGTTGCTGCAGCTTCAGCAGGACAGCCGCCAGAGCAACCAGCAACTGGCTGACAGCGTCGGCATGTCTTCGTCCGCCTGCTGGCGCCGGGTCGCTTCGCTGGAAGCGGCGGGGGTCATTGCGCGATACACCGCGCTGGTGGATCGCGAGAAGGCCGGATTTTCGATGTCGGCCATCCTCCACGTCGCGCTCGACCGCCACGACGAGAAATTCGTTTCCGAATTCGTCTCGCGGGTTCGCAAGCGGCCGGAGGTTTTGGAATGCTTCGCGACCACAGGCGATGCCGACTATCACCTCAGGGTCGTGGTCAGCGACATGGCGGCCTACAACCGCTTTCTGGATGACTTCATGTTCAAGATCCCCGGCATTCGGCACGTGCGGACGAATGTCATCCTGAAAGAAATCAAATACGACGTCGCGCTGCCGTTCTGAGAGCGCGAAGGCAAGTACCTCTTCCGTCATGGCCGGGCTTGTCCCGGCCATCCACGCCTCTCTTGCTACCGGACGGCAAAGACGTGGATGCCCGGCACAAGGCCGGGCATGACGAGCTACGTGGCGTCGAGCGGCCTGCCCCGCACATTCGGGCCGAAAACTGCGATCACCAGGATCACGAGGATCATGGCCGCAATGATCAGGCCGAACACGCCGCTGACGCCGCCGACCCGCAGCATGTAGGCGACGATGAAGCCCGAGAACATCGCGCTGACCCGGCTCATCGAATAGACGAGGCCTGAGGCCCGCGCCCGAATCGCGGTCGGGAACACCTCGGTCTGATAGGCGTGGTAGGCGTAGGACATCGTCATGTTCGCCGCCGTGAGCAGCACGCCGCTCAGGATCAGGAGCGCCGGCAAAGTGAATTGCGAGAAGGCCGCGCCGAACACGATGATCGCCAGGCACGCGCCGCAGATAATCCATTTGCGCTCGAGCCGGTCGGCAAAGCTGGCGGCCAATAACGGCGCGATCGGATAGGCGAACGCGACGATGAAGGAATATTGCAGGCTCTTGGTGACCGTGATGCCCTTTTCGACCAGCAGCGTCGGTACCCAGTTCGCAAAACCATAGAAGCCGAACGCCTGGCAGAAATTGAACACCATGAACAGCACGACCAGCGACAGATAAGGCGGCCGGAACAACTCCGCGAAACCAACTTTCGCAGGCGCACGCGCCGGCACTCTGTTGGCGATTGATTTTGGCCGCGCGTGGCCGGGTCCCGCCGAGGCTTCGAGCCTAGCCAGGATCTTGTGGGCTTCCTCGGTTCGGCCGTGGCGCGCGAGCCAGAGCGGGCTTTCCGGCACGTAGAGCCTCAACACCCAGATCACCATGCTTCCGGCGGCGCCTGTTAGCACCACCCAACGCCAGCCATCGAGACCGTACGGCTGTAGCGGCACCAGCCACCACGACAGCAACGCCACGATGGGAACCGCGATAAACATCACGGATTGATTGACCGCAAAAGCGCGGCCGCGCAACCAGCTCGGCACCAGTTCGGTGATGTAGGCGTCGATGGTGATGATCTCGACCCCGATGCCGATCCCGGCGATGAACCGCCACAGCAAGAGGCCCTCGGACGTGGTCTGAAACGCCATCACCACCGATGCCGCACTATAGCCCAACAGCGCGAAGGTGAAGATCGCCCGCCGCCCGAACCGGTCGGCCAGAAAGCCGAGGAAGAAGGTACCGGCGAACAGCCCGGCAAAGGTCGCGGCGACGAAGGCGCCGATCCCCGAGAAACCGAAAAAAGCCTGTGTCGTCGTGGTGAGCAGGCCTGAGCGGTTGAGCCCGGGCGCGATGTAGCCGGTGAAGAACAAATCATAGATTTCGAAGCAGCCGCCGAGCGACAGCAGGATCACCAGCCGCCAGACAGTGGACGAGGCCGGCAGGCTCTCGAGCCGCCGCGATATCTCGTCCGCGCCGCTTGATGCGGCCGCGACATCGGTTGCCGCGCCGATTTCGATTGCGCTCATGATAGCCTCCCTGAACCGGCGGCCCGCTTTTTGCGGTGCCGTTCGTCCGGTCGCGCCTTTTTTTAGCGTAGCAACGTTGGCCGTCGGCCTCCATGCATTTGCGTTATGCAGCCGTGAATGCACCGTTCGGCAGATTATATTTTCCAGAAGCCGCGCGGAAGCCTAGTCTGAGCCGGCCCAAAACTGAACGAGCATGGAGAACCCGATGACCGGGAGCGGACTACCCCTTGACGGCGTCAGGGTCGTCGAGATGACCCACATGGTGATGGGTCCGACCTGCGGCATGATCCTGGCGCAACTGGGCGCCGAAGTGATCAAGGTAGAACCGCCGGTCGGCGACAAGACCCGCAGCCTTGGCGGCATGGGCATCTCGTTCTTCCCACTCTTCAACCGGGGCAAGCGCAGCGTGGTGCTCGATTTTTCCAAGCCGGAAGATCGCGTGACCATGCACCGGCTGCTCGCCAGCGCCGACGTGTTTTTGGAGAATTTTCGCGATGGCCAGTTGGAGCAGCAGGGCCTCGGCACCGAAGAGCTGCGCAAAAAACATCCGCATCTGATCGTCGCCGGCCACAAGGGATTTTTGTCCGGCCCCTACGAGCATCGCCCGGCGCTCGATGAGGTCGTGCAGATGATGTCGGGCCTCGCCGCCATGACCGGCACCCGCGACAAGCCGCAACGCGTCGGCTCCTCCGCCAACGACATCATGGGCGGCATGTTCGGCGTGATTTCGATTCTTGCCGCGCTCTACCAGAAGCGCGGCGGCAGCAAGACTGGCGCCGATATTCGCATCGGCCTGTTCGAGAACTGCCTGTTCCTGGTCGCCCAGCATATGGTCGAGTATGAAATGACCGGCCGGAAGCCGCGCTCGATGCCGGAGCGCGAGCACGCCTGGCCGATCTACGACATTTTCGATACCGCAGGCGACGACCGCATCTTCATCGGCGTCGTCACCGAAGGCCACTGGGAGAGTTTTTGCCGCGAATTCGGCTTGAAGGAATTTGCCGACGATCCGAGCTTGCGCAGCACCACGGACCGCATTCTGGCGCGCGGGCGGATCATTCCGCGCGTGGCGGAGGAGATCAAGCGCTGGAACGCGGCCGATTTGTCGGCCAAGCTCGATCAGTTGAACATCTGCTTTTCGCCGATCAATCGCCCCGAGGATCTGTTGCGGGACCCGCACGTGCTGCGGCCCGGCGGGCTCGTCAACAATGTCAACGCCGATGGTCAGCCATTCCGTGTCCCCGCATTGCCGGTGCAGTGGAATGGCGGCAATATCGGCGAGGGACTGAAGGTGCCGGTGCTCGGCGCCGATACCGAATCGGTCCGCACTGAGCTCGACCGACAAGAATTGGCTTCAACCGGAAACGCTGCGTGAGGTCCTCATGACCCGTCTTCAAGATGTCTATCCCACTGACAGAGTGAGCTTGCGCGAAGTGGGCCTGCGCGACGGTCTGCAGCTCGTGAAGAGCTTTCCGTCGACGTCGGCAAAGCAGCGCTGGGTGCGCGAGGAATACGCCGCCGGGGTGCGGCATTTCGAGGTCGGCTCGTTCCTGCCCGCCAAGACTTTTCCGCAATTTGTCGACGTTCGCGATGTCATTGCAACCATCGCATCGCTGCCCGGCGCGCACGGCGTAGCACTTGCGCTGAACGAGCGCGGCGTCAACGAGGCGCTCGCCTCCGGCGTGGCTGAAATCGCCTCCGTGGTCTCGGCGACCGAGGAGCACAGCCAGGCCAATGCCAACCGTTCCCGCGAATCCGCCATCGCCAACGTCAAACGCCTCTGCGATCTGCGCGATGCGAGTTCGCACAAGCCGGTCGTCAATGCCGCGATCTCGATGGCGCTGGGCTGCTCGATCGTCGGGCCGGTTGACCCGAAGGAAGTGCTGCGGCTGACCGAAAAACTATACGAGGCGGGCGTCGACATGGTCGCGATCGCCGACACCGTCGGCTATGCCGGGCCGAAGCAGGTGGGCGAGTTGACAGAGGGGGCGGTCAGGATCGCTGGCTCCAGGCCGGTCTGCGTTCACTTGCATGACACGCGTGGCATGGGCATTGCCAACGCTGCCGCCGCGCTCGACGCCGGCGCCCGCGTGCTCGATGGATCGCTCGGCGGTCTCGGCGGCTGTCCGTTCGCGCCCGGCGCCACCGGCAATGTCGTGTTCGAGGACCTCGTGTTCCTGTGCGAGAGCAAGGGATTTCCGACCGGCATCGATCTGGAAAGACTGATCGCGGTACGTTCGATCCTGCGCTCGGAAATGCCTGGTGAGGCGCTGTATGGCGGGCTCGCCCGCGCCGGACTGCCGTCCGGCAGGTCGGCAAAGGCGGCCTGAAATACTTCTCCCTCTGGCCTCCGCAAGCGGAGCGAGGTGAACCGCTAGTCGTGCCGGTGGGTACGCTTGCGCGGCTTGTTGTCGGAGGCGGTCGGGATCATCACCACGCGGCCATAGCGCACGCCGCGTTCGGCGATGATGTGGTCGGCAAAGTGCCGGACCTCGCCGCTCGAACCCTTCAGCGCCGTCACCTCCATGCAGCTGTCGTCGTCGAGATGGACGTGCAGCGTCGCCAATGACAGATCGTGATGGCCGTGAAAATTCTGCACCAGGCGCTTCGACAGGTCGCGCGCGGCGTGATCGTAGACATAAACCAAGGCGGCCACGCATTGCCCTGATGGGGCGGCATTCTCCGCGCTTTGCTGCAGGCCGGCGCGGGCGAGATCGCGGATGATTTCCGAGCGATTTTGATAGCCGCGTTCCGCCGCGGCCGCATCGATCTCGCGAAGCAGGTCATCCTCGATGGTGATGGTGATCCGTTGCATCCAAACGTCCGATGGTTCTGACTGCCTTACGGCAGTATGATAAATCTATTGTAACGTCATACCAAGCTTGCTAGCGTGACGCGCCGGGTTAAGTCGAACTGCTGCGGTCGCATGCCGATTGTAGCAGTTATCATGCGGGGGCATGGGCGTTGCGTAAGATCGTTTGGCGGATATTTCCCGCCACGGCATCGCTTGTCCTGCTGGCGCCATCGCTGCAGGCGCAAAGTGTAACGGCGGTTACAACCGGCCAGCTGCCGCCGGTCACGGTGACTTCGCCCGAGACGACCCCAAAAAAGCGGATGAAACAGGTTCAGTCGGCGCGGCGGGAGCGGGCCGGGCGAAATGCGGGCGCGGTCCGGCCGAGCGCGCCTGTGCCGGCCGCGACCGGCGTCACCGCTGGTTCGTTCTCCTCAGAAGCGGCCAACCTTCAGCCCACGGCTGCCAGCGAAACGCGCGTCAGTGGCGAGGAGCTGAATGCCCGACCGGCGTCGCGGGTCGGCGAGGTGCTGGAGGCGGTACCGGGCCTAATCGTGACCCAGCACTCCGGCGAAGGCAAAGCCAATCAATATTTCCTCCGTGGCTTCAATCTCGACCACGGCACGGATCTCGCCATCACCATCGACGGCATGCCCGTCAACATGCCGACGCACGGCCACGGTCAGGGCTATGCGGACATCAATTTCCTGATTCCCGAACTGATCCAGTCGGCCAATGTCCGCAAAGGCCCGTATTACGCCGATCAGGGCGATTTTGCGTCCGCCGGCGCCGTCGGAATCGACTATGTCAACCGACTGCCGAACAACATCGCCGAATTGAGCCTCGGCGGCTTCGGCTACCAGCGCGCGCTCGCCGCGGGCTCGACGGCGGTCGGCGAGGGGACGCTGCTCGCGGCCGTCGAGGCCAACAAATACAACGGCCCGTGGAAGGTGCCGGACGATGTACGCAAGCTGAACGGCGTGCTGCGCTACAGCCAGGGCACGGTGACCGACGGCTTTACGCTGTCGGCGATGGCCTATTCCAACGGCTGGAATGCGACCGACCAGGTGGCGCAACGCGCGATCGATCAGGGCCTCATCAGCAGGTTCGGTTCACTCGATCCGACCGATGGCGGCACGTCGAGCCGCTTCAGTCTCTCTACCAATTGGGCGCAGTCGAGCGAGTTCGGCCAGAGCAAGGCCAACGCCTATGTGATCCGCTCGTCGCTGCAGCTGTTCAACAATTTCACCTACTTCCTCGACGATCCCGTCAACGGCGACCAGTTCAGCCAGACCGATCGCCGTACCGTCTACGGCTTCGATGCCAGCCATGCTTTCGATGTTCGATTCGCCGGGGTCGAGATGCAGACCCGGGTCGGGCTGCAGACCCGCGCTGACGATATCGATGTCGGCCTGTTCAAGACGCTACAGCGGCAGACCCTCTCCACCGTCCGCGAAGATCGCGTGCAGGAGGGCAGTGTCGGCCTCTGGGCGGATACCACCGCGCGCTGGACGGATTGGCTGCGCACCACCGTCGGCATCCGCGAAGACTATTTCGCCGGTCATGTCTTCAGCGACACGCCGCAAAACTCCGGCGATGCGCAGGCGGCCATGACCAGCCCGAAGGCTGGCATTGTGCTCGGCCCCTGGCACCGGACCGAATTCTACGGCAATGCCGGCTACGGCCTGCACTCCAACGATATCAGGGGTGCGACGATCAAGGTCGACCCCAACGACAAGGTGACGCCGCTCGATCGCGTGCCGCTGCTGGTTCGTTCAAAAGGCGCCGAGCTCGGCATCCGCACCAGGGCGATCGACGGCCTCACGAGCTCGCTTGCGGTGTTTGTGCTGGACTTCGATTCCGAGCTGCTGTTCGTCGGCGATGCCGGCACCACGGAGCCTAGCCGTCCGAGCCGCCGCGTCGGGATTGAGTGGACCAACCAGTACAAGGTGCTGCCGTGGATGACGCTCGATTTCGATTTCGCCTATACGCGTGCGCGCTTCACGGACTTTGATCCGGTCGGCAATCATATTCCCGGGGCGCCAGCGCTGGTGGCAAGCGGCGGAGTGACCTTCGGTGGCGAGAGCGGCTGGTTCGGCGCATTGCGGGCGCGCTATTTCGGCCCGCGTCCACTGATCGAGGACGACAGCGTCCGTTCACGACAATCGCTGATCTTCAATGCCCGCGCCGGCTACAGATTCGACAATGGCTTGCGGCTGCAGCTTGACGTGCTCAATCTGTTCAACGCGCAAACCAATCAGATCGAATATTATTATCTGTCGCGATTGCCGGGCGAGCCGATCGACGATGTCGCCGATCGCCATGTTCATCCCGCCGAACCGCTTGCGGTGCGACTGACATTGGCTGCGAGGTTTTAGAGCATGATCGGGAAAAGTGGGTACCGGTTCTCCTCGCGACAAACGCGAAGCGTTTACGCGGAGATCATGCCCCAGAAAGGCTAGGCCGCGAGATCCGGCACTTTCTCGCGCGGCTTCATGCCCCGCTCCGGCGACCGTACCGGGACGTATTCGACGGCCAGGAAATGTTCGGTGATCTTGACGCGCTCGATCAGCCTGGCGGCCTCGGTGCCATCGGTCACTTCCGCAGCAGGAAACGGCGCTTCTTCGTCAATCTCCTCAGGAACAAGCGGCGGCGCGAGCGTTTCTGGAAACACCCCGAATTCGCCCGCTACCTCCTGGAGCGGCTTTTGCTTGTCAGCCCAATGCAGCGCCGTGTAGTCGAAGCCGTGCACGATGGTGGGTTTGACGACTTCGAAATAGGGCGAGATGTCGAAATCGCGCGGCATGTACAGCGACGAATCGCGGATATGCAGGATCTCGCGCCGGGCCTTGCGGCTGGCGGCGCGGGTGATTTTCGGCAGGATCGGGTAGCGCACGGCATCGAACGCCTGCGCGATCAGCGCCGAACAGATGATCTTGGTGGGATCGCCGGAACCGAACGCGATCATGCGCCGGCGCCAGCGCTGCGGGATCGGCAGCGGAATCAGAAAGCGCATCAGGTCGACGATGTTCTTGGTGTCGTAGCCGAAGCCGATCCGGTTGATGGCATAGCGGCACACCGTGGTGCGGTCCTCATAGGACAGGCCGACCGGGCGGCAGATCCGGGTGTGATAGGGAAAATATTTCGACAGCGGCGCCGAGGTGACGCCTTCGCCGATATTGGCCTCGATCAGGACATGCAATTCGCCGTCGGGTTCGGTTGCGCCGTCGATCGGGCCGACATAAAGCGCGGCATGCGACCATGTCGACTGCGTAAGATATTTGATGATGCCGGAAATCCGGTTGTTGCCCTCGATCAGCATCACATCGCCGGGCTCGACGACGCCACGCAGATGTTCCGGATCGCTCGGCGTGAATGGCTCATAGCCCGGGACTTCCTTTTGCAGGTAGCCCGCAATCAGCTTGCCGACGGTATCGAGCACCATGCCCATGAAACTCCCCCCAGCGGTTTTACGACCGCCTTCTATGTTCCCATATCATGGTCGCAAGCCGTTGCAATTTAGTTCATGCGTGAAGCGGATCAATCATGATTGATTTACCATCCTGGTTGCTGTGTGCCGTGAGATGCGGCACAGTTCGCTAGCTGTTCTCAATCTCTTCAGGCCCCGGAAACCATGACATGACAATGACCCGCCGCGATTTCCTGTCGGCGTCCGCAGGGCTCGCGGCGATGCCGATTATGGGCGGCGGGGTTTTTGGCGCGCAATTGCCGCGCGAGGCTGACATTGTCGTGATCGGCGCCGGCGCCGCCGGCATTGCTGCGGCGCGGCGGATCCAGGCTGCGAACCGCAAGGTGATCGTGGTGGAAGCCGCCAGCCAGGTCGGCGGCCGTTGCCAGACCGATATCTCGACCTTCGATGTGCCGTTCGATCGCGGTGCCCGGTGGATGCACAATCCCGATACCAATCCGATGATCAGGCTCGCGCGCGCCGCCGGGCTCGAGATCACGACCGCGCCGTCGGGCCAGAAAATCCGCATCGGCCGCCGCAACGCGCGCGCCGGCGAGACCGAGGAGTTTCTTGCCGCGCTGGTTCGCGCCAACCGCGCCATCGACGAAGCTTCGCGCAGGGGCGACGCGTCCTGCGCGTCGGTGCTGCCGAAAGATCTCGGCGACTGGGCGGGCACCGCGGAGTTCGTGCTCGGTGCCAACTTCTCCGGCAAGGATTTGAAGGACGTTTCTGCCGTCGACAAGGCTCGCGCGCAGGATCGCAACGCCGCGATCGCCTGCCGGCAAGGCCTCGGCACGCTGATCGCGAAGCTGGGCGAGCAGCTTCCGCTGTCGCTGTCGACGCCGGCCAACCGCGTTTCCTGGAGCAACCGCGACGTCACGGTGGAAACACCGGCCGGCAAGATCGCCGCGCGTGCCGCGATCGTCACGGTCTCGAGCAACGTGCTCGCGGCAGGCAACATCAAGTTCGCCCCTGACATTCCGAAACGCACGCTCGATGCCACGGCCAAATTGAGTCTCGGCAGCTACGATCGCATCGCGTTGCAGATGCCGGGCAATCCACTCGGGCTGTCGCGCGACGACGTCATCATCGAGCAAAGCAATTCGACGCGGACGGCGCTGCTGTATGCCAATACGGGATCCTCGTCGCTGTGTTCGATCGATGTCGCGGGTTCCCTCGGCCGCGATCTCTCCGCGCAAGGCGAGCAGGCCATGGTGGCGTTCGCGGTCGAATGGCTGACCAAATTGTTCGGCAGCGATGCGGTGTCTGCGGTGAAGAAATCGAGCGCAACGCGCTGGAATGCATCGCCGTTTGTGCTGGGGGCAATGTCGGTCGCCGCCCCGGGCACACAGGGCTCGCGAAGAATCCTGACCGAGCCGATCGGCTGTATGTATCTGGCGGGCGAAGCCAGCCATGAAACGCTGTGGGGCACGATCGACGGCGCCTGGGAAAGCGGCGAGCGCGCGGCGGAAGCGGCGTTGCGACGGATCGGCGCATTGAAGGACGCAGAGCCAATGGAGGCGCCGCCGCGGGCCGCAAAGCCACGGCGTCGCACGGCGCCGGCCCGCACCGCGGCGCCCTATTCTCCGATCAACTGATGCCAAAGCCGAAAGCGTTGATCTCCTGGTCGAGCGGCAAGGACAGTGCCTTTGCGCTGCACGAAGTCCGTCGCGCCGGCGAATTCGAAATCGTCGGCGCATTGACGACGGTGACCGAGACGTTCGAACGGGTGTCGATCCACGGCGTGCGGCAGCAGATCCTTCGCGCCCAGTGCGAAGCGGCTGATTTGCCGCAGCGGATCGTGCCGATCCCTTATCCCTGCCCGAACGAAATCTATGAGACGCGCATGGGCGAGGCGGTCGCCAGCGCTGTCGCTGATGGCATCACCCACATGATCTTCGGCGATCTGTTCCTCGCCGATATCCGCGCCTATCGCGAGCAGAAGCTTGCCGGCACCGGCATCACGCCAGTATTCCCGCTGTGGCAACGGCCGACGTGGGAACTGGCGCAGGCAATGATCGCAAGCGGGCTGCAGGCCTATCTCGCGACGGTTGATCTGAAAAAGCTGCCGGCGGAATTCGCTGGCCGCAAATTCGATGCGCAATTGCTGACCGATTTGCCCGAGGGAATCGACCCCTGCGGCGAGAACGGCGAGTTTCACACCTGCGTGGTGGCAGGGCCGATGTTTGCGCAGCGGCTCGCGGTGAGCACGGGCGAGCGCGTCGAGCGCGATGGCTATGCGTATTGCGATCTGGTGATGGAAAAAGAACCGTAGGGTAGGTAAAGCGCAGCGTGCCCACCATCTATCGACAGCGGCATTCTGAATGGTGGGCACGCTGCGCTTTGCCTACCCTACGCGCTACGCGCCGATCACACCGGCAGCTTCAGCTCCATCAAATCCTTTGCGACAATAATCTTGCCGGAGAAATTCTTCTTCACGTCCTCGGTCCAGTTGTCGTCGGTCACGAGCGGATCGTCGCCGGGGACAAAATGGCTCAGCACTAGCACTTTAATGCCCGCAGCCGCAGCGATGCGGCCGACGTCTTCGGTGGTGGTGTGGCTCTCCAGCAGGTGCTTCTTCAGCGTCGCGCCGTTCTTGGTCTTGACCACGAGGCGGTCGACCGCGGCCATATACATGCATTCATGCACCAGCACATCGGCGCCCTTGGCAAATTCGGCGAGCTTCGGGTTGTAGGCGGTGTCGCTGGAGAACACGATGGTGCCGTCGGGCGTCTCGAACTTGTAAGCGAAGTTATCGACGATCGGCGGGTGCGGGGTCCGGAACGCCGTCACCTTCACATCCGCGGTCTGCAGCACCACGCCGTCCTCGGTGATGTCCTTCGCGATCAGAAGTTTGCGCGGATCGGGGCGGCCTTCGTCGTCGATCCGGGTTTCGACGTCGAACTTGTTCAGTTCCCAATAGGTCGTGGTCATCGCCTCGATGCCCTTCGGTCCGAACGAATGGATCGGCGTCGACAGGCCCGCGGCCCAGGCGTTGTAGAACAGGTTGCCGTATTCGAGATTGTGGTCGGAATGATGGTGGCTGATGAAGATGTATTTGATCGACGGGATTGGCACGCCGGCGGAGGCCAGTTGATGGCTGACGCCCATGCCGCAATCGATCACGAACGGCGTGTCGTTCACCATCACAAGGTTGGCCGGATTGGACGCGCCCGTAGACACGCGTGGTCCGCCCTTGGTGCCGAGGAACACGATTTTTGTGCGCGGCTTTGCTGTTTGCGCCCACACCGTCGGGGCGGCGAGCGCGGCTGCACTGCCCAGCGCCAGTTTCAGCGCATTGCGGCGATCGATCATAAAATTCCCCCGGTGAATTTTCTTGTCCGTTGAGGCCAGCCTAGCGCCCGCGCAGCGCGCCGTCGAGCGCCGGCAGGCCGATCAGAACCGCCGCCGCGATCAGGGCGTAGCAGATCGCGCGGAACACCGGCTCGCTGGCCTTGCCGAACAGCGAAGCGCCGAACCAGACGCCGATGGCGTAGACCGGGCCGACGACAAGCGAGAATTTGATCGCATCAGGGGTGATCAATCCGGTCAGGAAATAGCTGACAAGTGAAAAGAAATCCGATGCCCCGAAGAACAGCACGATGTTGGCGCGCGCGACGACAGAAGCAACCGGACGGCCGAGCCAGTAGCCGACGATTGGCGGCCCGCCGGTCTGCGCCAGCCCGCTGCAAAAGCCCGACAACCCGCCGATGCCGACAGAGATCGCCGCATGGTCCTTGCCGCGATAGCGCCAGCCCGAAAGCAGCAACAGCAACAGCGCGACCACGAAGCCGGAAATGATCCAGCGGGTCGTGACCGGATCGAGCCGGCTGAGAAAATAGGTCCCGATCGGCACGCCGACCAGTGCGCCCAGCACCATGATGAGGGTCGCGCCTCGATCGGCCTGCTTCCACGCATTGGGAACCAGCGGCGCGGCGGCGACGAAATCGATGACGAGCAGCAGTGCTGCGACCAGCCGAGGTGCGGCGATGCTGCTCGCCAAGGGCATGAAAATCAATGCGGAGCCGAAACCGGAAAATCCGCGCGCGGTGCCCGAGACAAAGGCTATCGTGCAGATCGCAATAGCGGCGTTGATGCTGACGTCGGGCGGGACGAGACCGGAAAGGCTCATGATTTATTTTTGGAGCATGATGTGATCCGAAAACCGCTGACACTTTTCGGCATCATGCTCGCAGCACGCCGCCGGTCTTCTTCGTCACTTCGGCCACGATTTTCGCGGCCACTGCCTCGATCTCCTGATCGGTCAATGTCTTCTCGCGCGGCTGCATCGTCACCGCGATCGCGACCGACTTCTTAGCCGGATCGATGCCCTTGCCTTGATAGACGTCGAACACGGTGACTTCCGTGATCAGCTTCTTGTCCGCTCCTTGCGCGGCGCGAACGATATCGCCAGCCTTGACGCCGCGATCGACGATGAAGGCGAAGTCGCGCGACACCGGCTGGAACGCGGAGAGCTCCAGCGCCGGCTTGGCGCGGGTCGGCTTGCGCTTGGCCTCTGGGATTCGGTCGAGGATCACTTCGAACGCGACCAGCGGCCCATCGGCGCCGAGCGCCTCCAGCGTGCGCGGATGCAGTTCGCCGAAATATCCCAGCACATTTTGCGGGCCGATCTGGATGGTGCCGGAGCGGCCCGGATGCAACCAGTCCGGGCCACCCGAGACGATCTGCAGCGCCTGCATCGGCGCACCGGTAGCCGCCAGCACCGCGAAGGCATCGGCCTTGGCGTCGAGCGCATCCGCCGTCAGCGAGCCCGACCAATGCCGTCCGATGCCGTTCGAGGACGCAAAACCGTGCCGCACGCCAGCGGCGGCAACCAGCTGGTTCTCAGGTCTGTCGCCGCGAAATACCTGGCCGACTTCGAACAGCGCGACATCCGGATAGCCGCGGTTGGCGTTGGCTTGCGCTGCGGCGACCAGGCCCGGCAGCAGGCTCGGCCGCATGTCCGAGAGGTCGGAGGCGATCGGGTTGGCGAGCGCAAGCTCAGCCTGGCCGCCGCCGAACAACTCGGCCGCGGGCTTTGCGATGAACGACCACGTCACCGCCTCGATCATGCCGCGTGCGGCGAGCGCGCGCTTGGCGCGGCGGGTGCGCAGCTGGATCGGCGTGAGAACCGGCTTGCGCGGCGCTTCGCCGCGCTCGAACGGCGTCATCGGCACCTTGTCGACGCCGACGATCCGGACGATTTCCTCGACGATGTCGGCCTTCCCTGCGACGTCGGTGCGCCAGGAGGGTACCGCGACCTTCACCACCGGCCCGCTGCCGGCCACCATGAAGCCGAGATGGCTCAGGATGCGCCTCGCTTCCGGGAACGGCACCTCGATCCCGGCGAGACGCCTGACCTCACTGAGCGGGAAATCGATTACGCGGTCCTCGCCGAAGGGATTGCCGACGACGACGTTTTCCGAGGGCGTGCCACCGCACAGCTCCATCACCAGTTTGGTCGCAAGCTCAAGCCCCGGCACCATGAAGGCCGGATCAACGCCGCGCTCGAAGCGATAGCGCGCGTCCGAATTGATGCCGAGCTTGCGTCCGGTCTGGGCGATGTTGATCTCGTTCCACAATGCCGATTCGATCAGCACGTCGGTGGTGTTTTCATCGCAGCCGGAGGCTTCGCCGCCCATGATGCCGGCGAGCGATTCGACGCCGTGATCGTCTGCGATCACGCACACGCCGCTATCCAGCGTGTAGATGCGACCGTCGAGCGCCAGCAAGGTCTCGCCGTCGCGGGCGCGGCGCACGGTGAGATTGCCTGTCACCTTCTTGGCGTCGAACACATGCAGCGGCCGTGCGCGGTCGTAGGTCATGAAATTGGTGATATCGACCAGCGCATTGATCGGCCGCAGCCCGATCGAGGTCAGGCGCTGCTGCAGCCATTCGGGCGACGGGCCGTTCATGACGCCGCGCACCAGCCGCAGTGCGAAGCCCGGGCATAGCGTGGCGTCCTCGACCGTCACCTGCGCCGGGCAGGGGAATTCACCCTTGATCTGCTTGATGCCGGGATCTCTAAACTTCCCCATGTCGGCGGCGGAAAGATCGCGCGCGATGCCGTGCACGCCGGTGCAATCCTGCCGGTTCGGCGTCAAATTGATCTCGAGCACGGGATCGCCGAGCCCGGCCCATTCGGCATAGCCCTTTCCGATCGGCGCGTCGGGCGGCAGTTCCATGATGCCGTCATGGTCCTCGGAGATCTGCAGCTCGGCCGCCGAGCACAGCATGCCGCGGCTTTCGACGCCGCGGATGGTGCCGACCCCGAGCGTGATGTTCTTGCCGGGGATGAAGGTGCCGGGGGCCGAGAACACGCTGATGAGTCCGGCGCGCGCATTCGGCGCCCCGCAGACCACCTGCACCGGTGCACCGCCATCACCGGTATCGACCATGCAGACGCGCAGCCGATCGGCGTTGGGATGCTGCGCGGCGGAAATCACGCGCGCGATGGTGAAGGCGGAAAGCGCCTTCGCCTTGTCCTCGATATTCTCGACCTCGAGCCCGATCATGGTGAGCTTGTCGGCGAGCTTTTCCAGCGGCTCGTCGGTGTCGAGATGTTCCTTCAGCCAGGAGAGCGTGAATTTCACGAACTCAACCCTCCCGCCAGGGTCGGGATGTCGAGCGGCTTGAAGCCGTAATGCGAGAGCCAGCGGACGTCGCTTTCGAACAATTGTCGCAGGTCCGACATGCCGTATTTGAGCATCGCGATGCGATCGATGCCCATGCCCCAGGCAAAGCCCTGATAGACGTTGGGATCGATGCCGCAGGCGCGCAGCACGTTCGGATGCACCATGCCGCAGCCGAGAATCTCCAGCCAGTCCTCGCCTT